>ENA-OSET01002509-OSET01002509.1-sediment-metagenome-genome-assembly--contig:-NODE-2509-length-17704-cov-47.704487_pt1 | contig 17704 bp, 19 predicted proteins | sample MGYA00237882_ERZ534229 | MGnify/ENA primary metagenome ERZ534229 (study PRJEB26408, sample SAMN06266212) | sediment metagenome | isolation source: Hudson Canyon methane seep mesocosm | place... | reverse complement strand
CTGTCTGGCTCAACCATGTCTGATATTACTATGGCACAGCTAGACGCCATCAAACACCAAATTCGCCAATATAACCATCAATACTACGTGTTGGACGATCCTACTGTGCCTGATGTGCAGTACGACCGTTTAATGCAACAACTGTTAGCCATTGAGTTGGCGCACCCCAAATGGGTCACCGCCGACTCACCGAGCCAACGGGTCGGCGACCAACCTCTCGATAGTTTCCAGCAAGTACAGCATGCAGTGCCCATGTTATCCCTCGATAATGCCTTTAATGGCGACGACTTAAAGGATTTTGATCGTCGTGTTCGAGAGCGTCTGCATAAGCAGCTCGAACGCCCGTTGGAGCAGTCCATTAGTTATACCTGTGAACCTAAGCTAGATGGTATTGCCGTGAGCTTAACTTATGAAAACGGGGTGCTGATTACTGGCGCTACTCGTGGCGATGGTAGCCGTGGCGAAGACATTACTCAAAATATACGCACCTTAGGTTCGGTCCCATTAACCTTGTTAGGTGCGGGCTGGCCTGGCACGCTTGAGGTCCGGGGTGAAGTTTATATGCCCAGCGCCGGTTTTAATGCGTTAAATGCGAGTTTAATTAATCAAGGTTTAAAGTCCTATGTTAACCCACGTAATACCGCTGCAGGCAGTTTAAGGCAGCTTGATAGCCGCATTACGGCCCAGCGGCCGTTGGAACTGTGCGCTTATAGTGTGGGCTTGGTCAGCGAACCCGAAGCCTTGCCTTCTCAGCATTTTAATGTCCTGCTGAAGCTACAAGCCTGGGGTTTTAAAATTAATGCTCAGATGCGTCGTGTTGAGGGTATCGAGGCGTGCTTAGACTACTACACTTACTTGAATCAAAAGCGCGACTCCTTAGCGTACGAAATAGACGGTATTGTGTTTAAAGTCGATGAGTTAGCGTTACAGCAACATCTCGGTTTTGTAGCTCGAGCGCCGCGCTGGGCGATTGCCCACAAGTTTCCTGCCCAAGAAGAAATGACCCGCGTATTGGCCGTCGACTTTCAAGTCGGCCGAACTGGCGCCGTAACCCCTGTGGCGCGGTTAGAACCTGTGTTTGTTGGCGGTGTTACCGTGAGTAATGCCACCTTGCACAATATGGACGAAATCCAACGCCTAGACTTGCACTTAGGTGACAGCGTGATTATTCGTAGAGCCGGAGACGTGATTCCTAAAATAGTCAGGGTGGTTTTGCAGCGCCGTGTTGCCAATGCCTTGCCGATTCCCCAGCCTTTATCGTGTCCCGTATGTGACGGACCCGTAGAGCGAGGCGAAGGCGAGGCAGCTTTACGTTGTGCCAGTGGTTTAAGTTGTGGCGCACAAATAATCCAAGCCATTAAGCACTTTGTTGGCCGTAAGGCTATGGACATTGATGGCTTAGGCGAAAAACAAGTGCAAGCCTTAGTGGACGCTGGCAAAATCAGTCATGTGGCGGATTTATATGCTTTAAATCACGCCATGCTCGAAGGTATGGAGCGCATGGGCACTAAGTCGGTGAGTAATTTATTGGCTGCGCTTGAAGCCAGCAAAGACACCAGTCTTGCCAAGTTTTTATATAGCCTTGGCATCCGCGAAGTGGGCGAGGCCACGGCACGTAGCTTGGCTTTACACTATGGCCGCTTGTCTGATATTGCCAGCGCCACCCTCGAGCAATTGCAATTAGTGGACGATGTAGGGCCTATCGTCGCAGGCCGAATTGTCCATTTTTTTGCCGACCCCCACAACCTAGAAGTCATTGCCCAACTGCAGGCCACAGGTGTGAAATGGCCAGAGTTCGACCCTCAGCTAGTGCAAGAAAATACAGCAAAGTTGCCGTTAACTGCTAAAATATTTGTCGTCACCGGCACCTTATCAAGCTTGACTCGAGATGACTTGAAGGCCCAGTTACAAGTATTGGGGGCTAAAGTAGCCTCTAGTGTGTCCAAAAAAACCGATTATTTAGTGGCCGGTGAAAAGGCAGGGTCTAAGCTCTCCAAAGCCAATAGCTTGGGGGTGGCCGTGTTAGACGAAACTCAAGCTATAGCGATGATTCAATCACTAGCCGCTCAGCAGGATCCTCCCTGACGTCTTACATATAAGGAAAGTATTTTGACGGTTAAGCAAAGCCCAGGACGCCTTTTACAGCTGTTGCACCAAGGCATTCCTGACTTTTATGCCGATTTTATTGTGCCGGCAAAGCGCAGGCTAGCGGTTTTGTGGCCGGCGACGAAGACATCATGTTTGATGCCTCCACCGAAGGCTTACTGAGCTATATAGTGAAGTCAGTTCAGTAGCTTATATTCTACAACTGTCTTTGCTGCCACCAGTGTTGAAATAGTGTTCAAACACTTTAGGGGTGCGGCCACGGCCCGACCATTCGTGGGTCTCGCCGTTAGCGTCTTTAATGCGGTATTGGGGGGCTACGGGTTTACGAGCCTTTTTGGTTTTTTGGGTTTCGTTGGTAACGAAGTCTTCTGGCGCTAAACCGGCATCGGCCATAGCGCTAAGAATGGCTTGCTTCTCGGCTGCTTTTTTAGCATCCTGAGCGAGGCTGGCCGCTTCTTCTTCTGCGCGTTTTTCGATAAACTCAGCTAGATGCTCTGCCATGGTTTGCATTTGCTTAACACTAAGGTTTTTACACGCAGCACGAAAGCGATTTTTATTGTGGGCAATGTCAGAAAAGTCGGTCATAGAAATTCCACTTATTAGATGTTTAGTTAGATGTATTGGCGAATATGTAATTATTATAAGAGCCATTGATTAATGGCTCTTATAATAATAGCCTATTTTTAAATAAATATAAAATATTGTCACCATTCATGAATAAATATGATTTACATAGTCACACTATAAACTCGGACGGTAGTTTAACTGCTACTCAGTTGATTGATTTGGCCATAGAAAAAGAAGTCACCCACTTAGCTATTACTGATCATGATACGGTTAACGCACACCTGCAGTTGGCACAACTGCCTGAGCCATATGAAAGCGATAAGATCAGCATTATTAAGGGCGTAGAGTTTTCTAGCCAGTGGAATAATATGGGTGTGCATATTGTCGGTTTAAATATTAATATACATAGCGCGGCTATTAGTGAAGCGGTAAACAAACAAACACAAATCCGTTTGCAACGATTATCCACCATTGCGCACAAGCTGACTAAAAAAGGTTTCCCAGATATTACTGAAGGGGCATTAGCTGTGGCTGGTGACAGTCAAATAGGGCGCCCTCATATTGCCCAATACATGGTGCAAGAAGGCATGGTGCGCAGTGTGGGCCAAGCCTTTACTAAATACCTAGGGGCAGGCAAAGTCGGCGATGTGTCTAGTGTTTGGCCCGATTTAGAACAGGTGCTTGCATGGATTCATGATGCAGGTGGCGTGGCTGTGGTGGCTCATCCCAGCCGTTATAAAATGACGCGCACTAAGCGGCGGCGGTTGATGGCAGATTTCGCCGATGCTGGAGGGCAGGCCATCGAAGTCTGCACTGGTAATCAGGTGCCTGGTGTGGCGGAAGAAATGGCATCCTTGTGTGACACCTTTGATTTTCATGGCTCCGTAGGTAGTGATTTTCATAATCTAGAATATCAGTGGGTCAAATTAGGTCGGTATCCAAAACTACCTAATCAATGTCGGCCCGTGTGGGAGTTGTTTTAATATGGATGCTTGGGTAGAGGGTAAAGAATACGCCATTCCAACGGATCTTTATATTCCTCCCGACGCCTTAAAGGTGATTTTAGAAACCACCTTTGAGGGGCCGTTAGATTTGTTGTTATATTTAATACGACGCCACAACTTAGATATTATTTCAATTAACGTGGCCAATATTACGCACCAGTACATTGTTTATATTGAGTTGATGGAAGCTCATCAATTTGAGTTGGCGGGTGAATATTTGGTGATGGCCGCAACACTGGCGGAAATTAAAAGCCGCAGCTTGTTGCCACGCACACAGTTGTTGGATGATGAGGAAGAGGACCCCAGGGTTAGGCTGATCAAACAGTTGCAGGAGTATGAGCGTTTTAAAACTGCCTCGGAGCGAGTGGCAGACCTGCCACGTATGGGGCGAGATAATTTTCCCGTAACTATGGCTATGCCTGATGTCAAACAAGTTAGGCCGCAGCCGACAGTGGCCATGGAAGACCTGTTGGTGGCTTATAAAGACGTATTAAAACGCTGCGACATGTATGAGCACCACATTATATCTCGCGAACGTTTGTCTACCCGAGAGCGTATGTCGAGGGTAATGTTACAGTTGCAGGAGCATCAGTTTATGGCCTTTCACGCGCTATTTGATGTGTCCGAAGGACGCATGGGCGTGGTAGTTACCTTTTTGGCGATGATGGAGCTAGTAAAAGAGAAACTGGTAAAGCTTGTGCAAGCACAAGAATTTGGCCCCATCCATGTTAGTTTAGGTGGTCAGCATGAATCACCCAACCAGGAACTTGCATTATGATTAGTGAACTTGCACCGGTATTGGAAGCGCTGCTCCTTGCGGCTGATAAACCCTTGAGTGTGGATCGTTTGAGTCAAGTGTTTGATGAGCATGATGGCGTGGATAATAAACGCATCCGCAGCACGCTGAGGCAGTTACAAGCGAGCTATGATGGTCGGGGTTATCAGCTCATCGAAGTGGCTTCTGGTTTTCGCTTTCAAGTGCAGCAAGATTACGCCCTGTGGGTGGCTCGATTGTGGCAGGAAAAGCCCCAGAAATACTCGCGTGCCTTATTAGAAACATTGTCCATTATTGCCTACCAGCAGCCCATTACTCGTGGCGAAATAGAAGCCATTCGTGGTGTAGGGGTTAGCTCGCCGATTATCCATACCCTGCTGGAGCGTAATTGGGTGCGTGGCGTAGGCCACAAAGAAGTGCCTGGACGGCCCGAACTGTTTGCCACCACAAAAGAATTTCTGGATCACTTTAACCTTAAGCAACTCAGCGACCTACCGGCCTTGGCTGACCTAGAAGCGTGGGATGAAGCGACTATGGCGCCGGCGAAGTTAAAACAACCCGAACAACAAGAGATGGAAGTCGCGGCTATGCAAGTGAATGGTGAACAGCTGCATTGATAAGCCGCCTTGCCTCGCGTTATAATAGGCTCACATATTAACTGTATTGATGGGACTATCATGACAGATCAAGACCTGACCTTAGAAGAAGCTAAGGACAAACCTACCGACGAAAAACTCCAAAAAGTATTAGCCCGTGCAGGCGTAGGCTCGCGCCGCGAGATGGAGCGCTGGATTGCTGGCGGCCGCGTAACCATTAACCAAGAAACTGCTCAGTTAGGTGATCGCGTTACCTGGCGTGATCAACTGGCGGTCGACGGCAAACCAGTGATGGTGGTGTCGCCCAACAATGTTGAGCGCCGGGTGCTGATTTACAATAAGCCCGAAGGTGAAATTGTAACCCGTTCGGACCCAGAAAACCGCTCCACAGTGTTTGATAAATTGCCGCGCCTTAAAGGCGAGCGTTGGATTGCTGTAGGTCGTTTGGATATCAACACCTCAGGTCTGTTGTTGTTTACCACCGACGGCGAACTAGCCAATGCGCTAATGCATCCATCCACTACCATCGAGCGTGAATACGCTGTGCGTGTTATGGGCCACGTTACAATGGACCAAGTCACCGCCATGCACCAAGGTGTATTGCTGGATGATGGTATGGCTCGTTTTAATGATATTCAAGAGTTTGGTGGTGAAGGCATTAACCGCTGGTTCCATGTGGTGATTATGGAAGGCCGTAACCGCGAAGTAAGGCGCTTGTGGGAGTCGCAAGGTTTGCGGGTTAACCGCTTGAAGCGGGTAAGATACGGCAATGTATTTATGCCGCCTCAGTTGCGTGCCGGCATGTGGATGGAAATGCCGCAGTCAGAAATTAACGCCTTGTCGCAGTTTGTGGGCATGCGCCCGAAGAAGGTCAAACGCCGCTTACCTAAAGAGCAGGAAAGCTTTGAGCGTCAGCAGAAGCGCCAGCGCACGCGTCGTCACGTATAACCCACTGTTAGTCAGTTGAGGGCGATGCTTGATAGTGTTCGCCCTGCGCATGGATCTCTTGTTGTGCAATGCTCACGGGGTCGAGGTGTATGATTACATCGGCATGGGGAAAGGCCGTCATAATGCGGCTTTCCACGGCATCCGCAACGCTGTGGGCTTGTATGAGCCGCATGTCATCTTGCAATTCTAAATGTAGCTGTATGAACTGCATGTGTCCCGACTGACGGCTACGTAAATCGTGCATGCCCAATACTTGGGGCTGAGCCAAGGCCAAGTCGGTAATGGTTTGCCGTTGCTCGTCGCTCAACTCATGGTCCAGTAATAGATGAAAGGCGTTGCGGGCAATACCCCAAGCGCTATAGAGCACATAGGCACCGATAATAAGCGCTAAGTATGGGTCTGCGCCGTAATAACCTGCTTGAGTTAGTATCAGGGCAATAATGACACCCAAGTTCATCAATAAATCTGACGTATAGTGTAGCGAATCAGCGGCAATAGCTGTGGACTGCGTACGCCGCACCACCCAGCGCTGAAATAACACTAGCATCGCCGTAATGACCATGCTGGCCAGCATCACGCCGATGCCTGTGCTCGCGTCCTGTAACGCCTGTGGTTGCACTAGGCGGCCTAAGGTTTGTGACAACAGCCAAACGACTGACAAAGCGATTAATAACGCTTGACCTAAACCCGCTAAGGCTTCGGCTTTGCCGTGACCAAAACGATGCTCTTTGTCCGCCGGTGCCATGGCATAACGCACAGCAAAAAAATTGATTAGCGCTGCGGCGCTGTCCATAAGGGAGTCGATTAACGACGCTAGCAAGCTCACGCTCTGGGTGTTTTCCCAGGCCCAAGTTTTTAACATGATTAGCCCAAGGGCCACTAATACAGAAGCCCAAGTGGCGGTTTTTAATAGTTGCCCGTGACTCATGCTGGTTTACTGTATTGGTTTAGTTGAGGCTGGCGGCAGCTTCTTCACCTGCCCGATTATGCCAGCGGATATGTAACATACTGCTGGTGTAGAGCAAGGTGATGATAAATGCACCCAAGGGCCCTGTTACGGGTACGTACATAACGGCGATAGTGAAATAAATAAGCAATACAAAACACATCCATGCCATCTGGCGTAGGTGTTGTTTATACATGGCGAGGGCAAATCCCAATAAGGGGAAACACTTAATGCCGATGATAACGACGTAGCTTGTGCCGTCGAGGGGATGGCTAAAGCTACTGATCACTAGATAGGCGAGTAGTGCAATATAGGCACCTACACTGACGGCGCGTGAATATTTACGTTTTTGTTGGTAGAGCATTAAAGGATCTCCAATACAGATTCGGGAGGGCGGCCAATACGGGCTTGGTTGTTATGTATAACAATGGGCCGTTCTATCAGCTTGGGGTAGCTTACCATGGCGTCAACCAGTTCTGTTTGGCTGAGGTTTAGGTTGGCTAGTTGCTGTTGTTTGTAGGCTTCTTCGCCCTTGCGCATCAAGCTACGGGCATCACTCATGTTGAGCATAACCAGTAATTGACTGAGTTCTTCGGCGTTAGGCGCAGTGTCTAAATACAAACGAATGTCGGCATCAATGCCGCGTTCTTCTAATAACGCCAAGGTGGCTCTGGATTTTGAACAACGGGGGTTGTGGTACAGAGTGACACTCATGATTAACGTCCTAGTTTGCGGGTGACAAAGGCCACCGCATCTTCAATAGGCATATCTTCGTTGTCGGCCTGGCGACGGTCGCGATATTCCAACATACCCGAGGTTAAACCGCGGTCACCAATGACCACACGGTGCGGCAGACCCATCAATTCAGCATCGGCGAATTTGGCGCCGGGGCGTAATGCCCGGTCATCCATAATAACGTCTACGCCTGCAGCCTTTAGCTGCGCGTATAGCGTGTCAGTGGCAGTGCGAACCGCCTCAGATTTGTCGTAGTTGAGGGGAATGAGTGCCACTTCAAAGGGGGCTAAGGCAAGCGGCCAAATTATGCCTTTATCGTCATAATTTTGTTCAATACAGGCAGCAATCACGCGGGTAATGCCAATGCCGTAGCAGCCCATTTCCATAAATTGAGTTTTACCATTTTCGTTGAGCACCTTGGCATTCATGGCGCGGGAGTACTTGTCGCCCAGTTGGAAGATGTGGCCCACTTCGATGCCGCGTTTAATCTCGATTTGGCCATCACCACAGGGGCTTGGGTCGCCCTCGACCACATTGCGAAGATCTGCCACTTGGGTGTAATCGCAATCACGTTGCCAGTTGAGGTTGCAATGGTGGTATCCCGGGTCGTTGGCGCCTGCCGTAAAGTCGGACATCACGGTTGTGGCGCGGTCGGCAATGATGTCGATGCCCAAGCCTACAGGGCCAATGGAGCCGGGGGTGGTGCCTAACTCGTCAATAATGCGTTGTTCTGGTGCCATGGTTAATGGCTCTGCGACGAGGGGGTGTTTCTCGGCTTTGATTTCGTTCATGGTGTGGTCGCCGCGCAATACCAAGGCAACCAAAGGCTGGTGGCCGTCATCGTTTGCGGTACCCAGCACGACGAGCGTCTTAAGGCTTTGGTTTTTTTGTTGGCCTAAAAATTCACACACCGTGTCGATGGTTTTTTGATCTGGCGTGTGCACTCGGGCCATGGCGGTGCCCGGCGCAGGCCGGTCTAGGTTGGGCATTAAGGCTTCGGCCGTTTCGACGTTAGCTGAAAATTGGCTGTCAGGGCTATTGCTAAAGGCAATGTCATCTTCACCTGACTGAGCCAACACATGGAATTCTTGTGACGCGTCACCACCAATGCTGCCGGAGTCAGCACGTACGGCGCGGAAGACTAAACCTAAGCGAGTAAATATTTTGGTATAGGCGCTGTGCATGGCGTCGTATGTTTGTTGTAACGACTGCTGGCCTAAATGAAAAGAATAGGCGTCTTTCATGATGAATTCACGCGAGCGCATGACGCCAAAGCGAGGGCGAACTTCATCACGAAACTTGGTTTGGATTTGGTAGAAATTCATGGGCAGCTGTTTGTAGCTGCTGAGTTCTTTACGCACCATATCGGTGATCACTTCTTCGTGGGTGGGGCCGACACAAAAATCACGCTGATGGCGGTCCTTAAGACGCAATAACTCAGGGCCGTATTGTTGCCAGCGGCCAGATTCCTGCCACAATTCAGCCGGTTGTACTGCAGGCATCAATAATTCTTGTGCGCCCGCTGCGTCGAGTTCTTGGCGTACAATTTGTTCGACTTTGCGGATGCTGCGAAGGCCCAGCGGCAGCCAGGTGTATAGACCAGATGCTAAGCGACGAATAAGTCCCGCCTTGAGCATCAGTTGATGGCTAATAACTTCTGCATCGGCAGGTGTTTCTTTTTGGGTGGCAATTAAAAATTGGCTGGCGCGCATGGGGCTGTAAATCCGATCAAGCTAAAAATAAATAAGCTGCTATTGTATGTTGCTCAGGCCCAAGGATAAATGCCTTTGCCAGCTTTATTAGGAATAAAAGGCGAATTGTTGTTGTTGATGCGTAATAAAGCGGTATTGGCACTCCCTGTGGTGCGCAAATTTGGGGTATAATTTCGGGTTTTGAGATGTTTGGCTGGAGATCATCATGCCTATCTACGAATACCTCTGTCAAAGCTGCGGGTTTGGCAAAGACGTATTACAAAAGTTGAGTGATGCGCCGCTCACAGATTGCCCACAATGTGGCACTAATCAGTACCGTAAACAAATCTCTGCGGCGGGTTTTAGGCTCAAAGGCCAGGGTTGGTATGAAACCGACTTTAAAACCGGCAGTAAAAAGAATTTAGCGGGCGATGCTGCCAAACTAAGCAGCCCTGCGGCCACTACTAAGTAACAATTAACACATTATATTTGATTCAGGAAGTAAGACTATGCGAAGCCATTATTGCGGCCAATTAAGAGCCAGCGATGTTGACCAACAAATCACCCTATGCGGCTGGGTTCATCGTCGTCGTGACCACGGTGGTGTAATTTTCCTAGACCTGCGTGACCGTGAAGGTATCGTGCAGGTAGTGTTTGACCCAGACCGTGTTGACAGTTTTGCGTTAGCCGACTCTTGTCGTAATGAGTTTGTAGTGAAGGTGAATGGCTTAGTGCGTGCACGCCCAGCAGGCACAGAAAATCCAGATATGCCTACCGGCGCAGTCGAAGTGTTGGGCCAAGAGCTTGAGATCCTTAATAAGTCAGAAACACCACCATTCCAGCTAGACGAACATCAATCGGTGGGTGAAGACGTGCGCCTCAAGTACCGCTACGTTGACTTACGTCGTCCAGAAATGGCCGCCAAGCTAAAGTTACGTTCTAAAATCAGTACCTTTATCCGTAACTTTCTAGATCAAAATGGTTTCCTCGATATTGAAACGCCCATTTTGACCCGTGCTACACCCGAAGGTGCGCGTGATTATTTGGTGCCAAGTCGCACCCATGAAGGTCATTTCTTTGCCTTGCCTCAATCACCACAATTGTTTAAACAGTTATTAATGGTTGCGGGTATGGATCGTTATTACCAAATTGCCAAGTGTTTCCGCGACGAAGACTTACGCGCAGACCGTCAGCCAGAATTTACTCAAATTGATATTGAGACGTCCTTTATGGATGAGCATCAGATCATGGCCATGACCGAGCAAATGGTGGTTGAGTTATTTAAGAGCCAGATCGATGTGGATTTGGGCAGCTTCCCAAGCATGCCGTACAGCGAAGCCATGGAAGTGTATGGCAGCGATAAGCCAGACTTACGTATTCCATTAAAGCTAGTTACTGTTAGTGATTTAATGATGGGTGTTGACTTTAAAGTATTCTCTGGCCCAGCCAATGATGCCAACGGCCGCGTCGCTGGCTTGAAAGTGCCAAATGGTGCTAGCTTAACCCGTAAACAAATTGATATTTATACCAAGTTTGTAAGCATCTATGGTGCCCGTGGTTTGGCTTACATAAAGGTGAACAACGCAGCAGATTTAGAAGAAGGTTTGCAGTCGCCTATCGTTAAGTTTTTACCCATGGATGTACGTGCCGCCTTGCTTGAACGTTTAGACGCCAAAGACGGCGATTTGATCTTCTTTGGTGCAGACAGCGAAAAAGTGGTTAATGAAGCCTTAGGTGCATTGCGCTGCAAGTTGGGTGAAGATTTAGAGCTAATGACCTGCGAGTGGGCCCCTTTATGGGTGGTTGACTTTCCCATGTTTGAATCGACTTCAGACGGAGGTATCACGGCCATTCACCACCCATTCACGGCACCTTCATGCACTCCAGAAGAGCTAGAGGCGTCACCGCTAACAGGCTTGTCTAGGGCCTACGATATGGTGCTTAACGGTACCGAATTGGGTGGTGGCTCTATCCGTATTCACCAGCAAGACATGCAAACCAAGGTGTTTGAATTGTTGAATATTGGTGCTGAAGAACAGCAAGAGAAGTTTGGCTTCTTATTGGATGCGTTGAAGTTTGGCTGTCCTCCACATGGTGGTTTGGCCTTTGGTCTAGACCGTTTGGTCATGCTTATGACCAACTCAAGCTCCATTCGTGAAGTGATTGCATTCCCTAAAACCCAAAGCGCAGCTTGTGTGATGACCCAAGCGCCGGGTGTGGTGGCCACTAAGCAATTGCGCGAGCTGAGCATCAAGCTACGTGAAAAAGTGACTGCTGAGTAGTCATTTGCATATCAAACAGATTAGGTGCCTTCTGGGTGCCTTATCGGGCTTGGCCTGCTAAGGTCGCTCCTCTGGTCGGCTTTCAAATCAACCGCTTTGTGCGGTTTTTTTGTGCGTGTAATTTGTGAGTCCGTCTGCCCTATTTTAACAGCCACCGTCATCAATGCTTATAAACGCTCCATTTGTTGAAATAATCGGTAAATCGAGTCCTTTTTAGCCAAATTCTGAAAAAAAATTAAGAGCCGATTCTCAATCGCCTACATTGAGTGATTAAGCCCATGCAAAATCTTTATGTATGCGTTTTGGGTACAGTAAGTATTGACTCAATAATGGCAACTATGATTGAAAATAGTACTAATGATGCCATCCACTTTCCTTAAGCTGGGACAGACATAAATAGAGTTTTCTGAGATATTAACCTCAGGAGACGACAATGAAAAAGTCAAAATTTACCGATACTCAGATAATCTCGGTGTTACGAGAAGTTGAAGGTGGCATGAAGGTTGAGGAGGTTTGCCGAAAACGCGCATTAGTTCCGCCACCTATTACCAATGGAAGTCCAAATTTGGCGGCATGGATGCTTCGGAACTCAAGCGAATCAGAGAGCTGGAAGAAGAAAACACCAAGTTTAAGCACATGTACGCAGACCCTTGTTGAGTTTGGGTTTAGCGTGGCAAAGTATTGTAAGTTGTGCAGCCTGAGCGAGGGCTACCTAGTCAGATTCGACTAGATAATGGGCCGGAGCTTGTTTCTGCCACGATGGCCGATTGGTGCGAAGAAAACCACGTGGATCTGGCTTTTATTCAGCCTGGAAAGCCACAACAAAATGGCTTTGTAGAACGGTTTAATGGCTCTTTTAGGCGGGAGTTTTTAGATGCATACTTGCTTGAAAGCCTAGATCTAGTATTTAATGTAAGACAGCGACAAAGCACAAAACAAAGAGATGACAAGCTATGGCCCATGAGTCGTCCCACAGCCTACCGTCTTGTTAAGCGCGTAATGAATCGGGCAGGCATCGAGGGGCCATAAGCCACAGGTAAAGGGTTGCGTCATGCGTTTGGCGTGGCCATGGTCACGGCAGCAAAGCCGCTACCTATTCACGTATTAGCCAAGGCCATGGGGCATAGCAGCACCAAGACGACCGAAATATATTTGCATGTGATCGGGCAGGAAGAGCGAGAGTTATTTGTAGCGGCATGGGAATAAAATGAAAGCATTTCGATTTATCAACAAGTAAGCTCTGAAAGAGTTCAAAGCCTTGCCTGATCATGCCCAAAAACGGTTTGCCTTGGATCTAAGTGCGGTATGCCAGGGCAAAGACCCTTTTTCAAAATTCAAGCATATCGCGGGCAGTGTAGGCCAGGAGGCCATTGAGCTGATCGAAAATCGCCGGCCCGCGTTTCGAACAGTATATGTGGTCAAGTTTGAAAATATGGTCTATATCCTTCATTCGTTCACCAAGACCACCAACGGCGTCGACCGAAAAGCCATGGAAACGGCCAAAAAGCGTTACAAAGCTATGATCGAAGAAATAAGCCCTTAATATACAAATACTTATATATTCTTAATGGCGTGGTAATATATTGCTATTGATATATAAAAGAGACGTCAGCATGCCCTCAATACCATTTGATAACATTTTTAACGCTGTTACAGATAACTTGGAGCAAGCGAATGAGCTGCAAACCCGGGCAGACTTAATGATCGTGATTCGAGATATGGTGAAGGATAAAGGGTGGAAACAAAACAAAGCCGCCGCAGAGCTGGGTCTGACCCAGCCGAGGGTCAGTGACTTGCTAAATGGCAAAATTGAAAAGTTTTCAATTGATCTGCTCATGACTTGTTTGTTTCGTTTAGGCTACCGGTTTAAGCCTACTTATGAAAATCGCCAGTTTATGATGCCCGTAAGTGCCTTGTTATCACCATCCGCGTGAAAAGATCACCGCAAAAAATACGGTGGGGTAAGGCGTAAACATGTCATACGGAGTTAAATGAAAAAGGCTCAATGGTTAACATTGGGCCTTTTTTCTTTAAAATAACCGTAAACAATAAAACTACTGTGATTTTGTACAGTATGTTGCTAGTATACCCCTACGTTTTGGTAATAAGTTTTGTCAATAGGTTTGGAATACAACAATGGCGCTTATCTTAGGCATTGACCCGGGTTCTCGCATTACTGGTTACGGCATTATTAACGCTGTAGGTGCCCAGCGTAGTTACATTGCCAGTGGTCATGTCAAAGTCACCGGAAATGAGCTGGCCGATCGATTAGGCCAAATTTACCGGGCCGTGGATGAGGTTATTGAAACCTATACACCACAAGAGTTTGCTATAGAGCGCGTGTTTATGGCACGTAATGCCGACTCTGCGCTAAAGCTAGGTCAAGCGCGGGGTGTGGCGATGGTGGTGGCGGTGAATCACAATTTACCCGTGGCAGAGTACTCGGCAAGGCAAGTAAAACAAGCGGTGGTAGGCACCGGTGCAGCTGCCAAAAGTCAAGTGCAGCATATGGTGGCGAGGATTCTAAAGTTACCCGGCCTGCCTCAGGAAGATGCGGCAGATGCCTTAGCGATTGCCCTGTGTCACGCCAATACCAATGCGAGCTTAATTCGTTTAGCCACCAGCCGAACACCTAAACAATATGCTCAAAACCTTGCCTTAACTCAGTTACGTGGAAGTCGCGCCGGTCGGGTTCGTTAACTACAAACATCAAACAATAGGACTTAGGTTATGATAGCTCGTATTAGCGGCATTTTGTTACACAAACAGCCCGATCAGGCGGTGGTGGATGTACAGGGTGTGGGCTACGAAATTGACATTTCGTTTAATAGTTACTGTCAATTAGGCAATGAAGGTGATGCGGTTGTACTGCATACGCATTTTGTAGTGCGCGAGGATGCTCAGCTTTTATTTGGGTTTGTGCAGTTAGACGAACGTAGCTTGTTTCGTATTCTTATAAAAGTTAATGGCGTTGGGCCCAAGCTAGGGTTAGCTATTTTGTCGGGCATGGAAGCTCGGGTGTTTTGTCACTGTGTGGACACTCAAGATACTGCCACCTTGGTGAAAATACCCGGTGTGGGCAAAAAAACAGCCGAACGATTGGTATTGGAGTTGCGGGATAAGCTAGGACGTTGGCAAAATACAGCTGCAGAAGCCAATGCGCCGGTGTTAGGTGGGCCTTCCGCCGTGTTTGCCGATAGTGCACAGGCCGAAGCGGAGAGCGCCTTGGTGGCCTTGGGTTATAAACCTGTCCAAGCCAGCAAGTCTGTCGCTGCGGCCCTCAAAGCCTCGCCAGAAGGATGTAGTGAAGACCTTATTCGATTTGCCCTAAGGGGCATGATCTAACGGTTATTGATGACCATGACACAACATTGAGTAATTAACTAATGATAGAAGCCGATCGTTTTGGGTCACTACTAGAAACCATTAGCCAGCAAGGCGAGGACCACTTGGAACGAGCCTTGAGGCCCAAGGTGTTAGATGACTACATTGGCCAGCCGGTAGTACAAGAACAAATGAGTATCTACATTGCCGCCGCTCAGGGTAGGGCAGAAGCCTTAGACCATACTTTGATCTACGGCCCACCAGGTTTGGGAAAAACCACGCTCGCCCATATTATCGCTAACGAAATGGGCGGCGACTTAAAAAGCACCTCGGGGCCTGTATTAGAAAAAGCTGGAGATCTGGCGGCTTTGTTAACTAACCTAGAAGCAGGTGATGTGTTATTTATTGACGAAATACACCGTTTGAACCCCGTGGTAGAAGAGATTCTTTACCCCGCTATGGAAGACTATCAACTTGATATTATGATCGGCGAAGGGCCAGCTGCTCGATCCATCAAGCTAGACTTGCCACCCTTTACGTTAGTAGGGGCTACCACCCGAGCAGGCTCATTAACCTCGCCCTTACGAGACCGCTTTGGCATTACCCAGCGGTTGGAGTATTATTCGGTTGCCGACTTAACCACCATTGTCGCCCGTTCTGCAAGTTTGTCTGAAGTGCACCTAGAAACCGCGGGGGCAGAAGAGGTAGCACGGCGCTCGCGAGGGACGCCGCGTATCGCCAATCGTTTATTGCGCCGCACCCGGGACTATGCCGAGGTCAAATTTGATGGGGTTATCAGCAACTCAGTGGCAGATCAGGCGCTAAACATGCTCAAGGTCGACGATTTGGGTTTTGATCACATGGATCGTTGTTTAATGTTGGCAATTATTGAAAAGTTTGCTGGTGGCCCTGTTGGTATCGACAATTTGGCCGCTGCGATTGGCGAGCAACGAGAGACTATCGAAGACGTGTTGGAACCCTATTTGATACAGCAGGGGTTTATCATGCGCACGCCTAGAGGCAGAGTGGTTACCGATCGCGCCTATGAGCATTTAGGTTTTACACCCAAACCCAGCAACAATTAAGCACAACATTCGGTACCCTGTGAGGAACTTTTTAAGGCCCAATGGTTCAAAGTTGGCGATAAGGTTAATGTAAAGGTCGCATATTGTTGTTTTATCAATGATTATGTTGGTAAAAGAAGGTTACTTAATCTATTGTTATCATGTTTTTAGCTTTGCCCCTCAAGGAACATTTATTTAATGGCAAAGCGCACAAGGGGAGTCGTCTGTGGACAATAAAATGTCAATACTTAGTTTGATCTTGAATGCCAGTTTTTTGGTGCAGTTGGTCATGCTAATGCTATTAGTTGCGTCTGTGATGTCATGGGTGATGATATTTCAGCGTCAACGTGCGTTAAGTGTTGCACGTAAAAACATGAAAGCCTTTGAAGAGCAGTTTTGGTCGGGTATCGATTTAAGCCAACTGTTTCGTCAAGTGAGTGCTGAGCCTAATTCTAACAATGGCGCCGAAAACATATTCAGAGCCGGTATCAAAGAGTTTACCCGCTTGCGCCAACAGACCGATGCCGATGGCGATGCAGTAATGGAGGGTGTGCAACGCGCCATGCGTGTGGCAATATCCAAAGAAGAGGAAAAGTTAGAAAGACATCTGTCCTTTTTGGCGAGCGTCGGTTCTACCAGCCCTTACGTGGGTTTGTTTGGTACGGTTTGGGGCATCATGAATTCCTTCCGCGGTTTGGCTAATGCACATCAAGCCACCTTGGCTACAGTGGCTCCAGGCATTTCGGAAGCGCTTATTGCAACGGCAATGGGTTTATTTGCCGCTATACCGGCAGTTATCGCCTATAACCGCTTTTCCCATTCTGTGGATTCAACCTTGTCTAGTTACGAGACCTTTGCGGAAGAGTTTTCTAGTATATTGCATCGTAAAGCTCACGCGTCCGAGCTATAGGTGGCACTATGAGCGCAATTAGACGGCCCCGTAGCAAACGCCACAAGCCCAATGCAGAGATCAATGTAGTCCCTTATATTGACGTTATGATGGTGTTATTAGTGATTTTTATGGTCACCGCACCGATGATGACTCAAGGCGTGAACGTGGACTTGCCACAAGCAAAGTCTGACCCAGTAGAAAGTAATGAGTTATCTGAACCTTTAGTAATATCGGTGACTCAATCTGGCGACTTTTATTTGGAGTTGGGCGAAAATAATAAGCAACCGATAATGCTAGAGCGCATTGGTGTGCAAGTGAGCAAGATTCTTCAGCGAGCGCCCGACACACAAGTGCTATTGCGTGGTGACCGCGCTATTGAGTACGGTTTGATTGTGCGCATAATGACAGTGTTGCAACAAGCTGGTGCCCAGAGTGTTGGTCTAGTATCGGAAAGTCCGTGAAGTTAGACCATACTTACATATTGCCGACCCTAATGGCCTTGGTGGTACACCTTGTTGTAGCCATGGTGTTTATGACCGAGTGGCAGTCGCAAAGCCATCGCACACCGTTGGTGCAAGTTAAACATCAAGTTGAGGCTACTTTGATTGACCTTGATGCGGTGCTGGCGCAGCAAAATAAGCTGCAAAATGAAAAGCAGGAAAAAAAGAAAGCCGCAGATAAGAAGAAGGCTGCAGATAAGAAGGCTGCAGATAAGAAGGCTGCAGATAAGAAGGCTGCAGATAAGAAGGCTGCAGATAAGAAGGCTGCAGATAA
>ENA-OSET01002507-OSET01002507.1-sediment-metagenome-genome-assembly--contig:-NODE-2507-length-17724-cov-28.265314_pt1 | contig 17724 bp, 14 predicted proteins | sample MGYA00237882_ERZ534229 | MGnify/ENA primary metagenome ERZ534229 (study PRJEB26408, sample SAMN06266212) | sediment metagenome | isolation source: Hudson Canyon methane seep mesocosm | place... | reverse complement strand
CTCAAATGAACAAAAAAACTGCCTCAAAAGGGCTTTCCCTCGCGACGATTTCTATTCTCGGACAAGCTCCTAGGGCTATTTGGTTTATGAATACCAATGCAATATTTTTCTATAAGCTAAAATATACAATGTCTCAAATATGAGAATTAACGTTACAAACGTTGATCGACTTTGCCTCCATGTTTTGGGGTGCAGGCTTTAGAGACTGTGAAAGTATTGGCTTTTAGCTCCCCTCTTTGGAAAAGAGGGGTTGGGGGAGATTTTATTACAAAAATAATTCATTTAGTATCAATGGGTTACTTATTTGTAAAATCCCTCTCTATCCCCCTTTTCCAAAGGGGGAGGTCAAAAAGAGAATGCTTTCACAGTCTCTTTAGCCTGCTTTTTTCGCATTACAAATGCAGGCTAAAGCCTGCGCCCCATGAAAACTAATATTGTTACTTGTAGTTGGGGCTTAATGTGCTGATTACGCATAAGCTTCAGCCATTTAAACGATACCCTGGTCTTGTCATACCAATAGGGGGCAAGCTCAACCGAGATGATGTATTTTGAGCATTCCAAAAATTCCTTTCCTATATTGCTATCTTTGTTACTCTCCCTTTTTGTTCAAAAAAATTAAATTAGTCTACAACTACCCTGATACAGAGGGGAATTGATAGAATGTAGTGGACGGGGAACTTTATATGCAGACATTCCAGATGTAATATCAAAAGTTTACTTTTTTTGTGGGCAATAAAAGTTAGAAGAAGTGAAGAAATTTAAAATTCAAAGTAGATATCAACCCGCGGGTGATCAACCTACAGCTATTAAGCAATTAGTTGAAGGATTGAGCGATGGCGAGGTACATCAGTCATTACTTGGGGTAACGGGGTCGGGTAAAACCTTTACCATTGCTAATGTTATTATGCAGACTCAGCGCCCAGCGTTGATTATGGCACCCAATAAAACTTTGGCTGCCCAGTTATATGGGGAGATGAAAGAGTTTTTTCCTGATAATAGTGTGGAATATTTTGTTTCTTACTATGACTATTATCAACCTGAAGCTTATGTGCCTGCATCAGATACCTTTATTGATAAAGATGCCTCATTAAATGAACATATTGAGCAGATGCGATTGTCTGCAACCAAGGCTTTATTAGAACGCAAAGATACCATTGTTGTCGCGACTGTGTCGGCTATATATGGCCTAGGTGAACCTGAGTCTTATTTTCAAATGGTGTTACATTTAGTTCGAGGCGATATCATTAAACAGCGTGATTTATTGCGGCGCCTGGCTGAAATGCAATACAGCCGTAATGATATCGACTTAAAACGCGCGACTTATCGAGTAAGAGGGGATGTCATCGATGTATTTCCTGCTGAATCGGACGAACAAGCGCTACGAATTGAGTTATTTGATGATGAAATTGAACGATTATCGTTGTTTGATCCGTTAACGGGTGAAGTCACTCAGCGCCTGGCTAGATTTACTCTTTATCCAAAAACACATTATGTAACGCCCAGAGAAAAGTTGCTGGCGGCAGTTGATGAGATAAAGATAGAACTGGTTGATAGACTGGAACAATTACGCTCAAATAATAAACTGGTTGAGGCGCAGCGCCTGGAACAAAGAACGCTGTTCGATTTGGAAATGATCATGGAAGTCGGTTACTGTTCGGGGATAGAAAATTATTCACGTTATTTGTCGGCTAGAGAACTGGGTGAATCACCACCGACCATGTTTGATTATTTGCCTGATGATGCATTGCTAATTATTGATGAAAGCCATGTTACGGTGCCACAAATTGGAGCGATGTATAAAGGGGACAGATCAAGAAAAGAAACTTTGGTTGAGTATGGATTCAGGTTGCCCTCGGCACTAGATAATAGACCTTTAAGGTTTGATGAGTTTGAGTTGAAATCGGCTCAAAGGATATATGTTTCTGCAACGCCAGGGGCTTACGAAAAAGAACATGTGGATCAATTTGTTGAGCAAGTGGTTCGACCTACGGGCTTACTCGATCCAATTATTGAAGTGCGGCCAGCTACTTCACAAGTTGATGATTTATTGTCAGAAATTAATAAACGTGCCCGCATAAAAGAACGGGTATTGGTTACTACCTTAACCAAAAGAATGTCTGAAGACTTAACCGACTATTTAATGGAACATGGGGTTAAAGTACGTTATCTGCATTCTGATATCGATACAGTAGAACGTGTGGAAATAATTCGTGATTTACGCTTGGGACTTTTTGATGTGTTAGTGGGTATCAACTTGTTAAGAGAAGGACTGGACATACCCGAAGTGTCTTTAGTCGCTATATTAGATGCAGATAAAGAAGGTTTTTTACGATCTGTCGTGTCATTGGTACAAACGATTGGGCGTGCTGCCAGAAATCAAAATGGAAGGGCAATACTTTATGGCGATAAAGTGACTAAATCCATGCGACAGGCGATAGATGAAACTGATCGTCGACGGGAAAAGCAGCACATTTTTAATCAGGAAAGAGGGATCGTACCAAAAACTGTTTTTAAATCTGTTACCGATATTATGGAATTAGAGATTCCAGGCTCCGGTTCATCTATTAATGCCATGCAAACCAAGGTGGCTGAGTCTGTTGCAGAATACAAAGTATTAACGCCTAAACAAGCCGCTAAAAAGTTGAAGCAACTAGAAGAAAAAATGTACCAACATGCAAAAAGCTTAGAGTTTGAGGCAGCAGCAGCTGTAAGAGATGAGATTAAGCTCTTGCAGGCTGAGATGATGATTTAATAGCAAGTGTCCCTTGTTATACATCGGTTTTGTAGATGCTTGATGGTTTTACGTGGTTGATGGAGTAATATAATATGAATTTTTTTCAGTTCCAATCTTTTTCTCTCTTAGCATTTTTGATATCTGGCTGCTCAACTTTACAGCTAAGTTTAAACATTGAGCAAGAAAAACAGCTTTATAGGCAAGCGATAACAGATGCTACGGTTATTGAATCTTGTGAAATTAAAACTTTGCCTTTAATAAATGAGCCCCGAGTAAAAGTTGTTACCTGGACAAATTTTCCTGATAGTTATATTGAAGGCCAGGAAATTGCTGTCAATTGGGGGGAATTATGGGTTACGCTGGATAATGATGTTAAATCCAGGTGTCAACAGTTTACGCAGGAACATCTTGTTGGTGATATACAGAAATTACTTGGTTTACCTTTGAATAGTACTGAAAAAAGAAATTTTGTTATTCTGGATGTTGATGCTAAGAGCTTGTTTCGCCCGTGTGCAAACCCTAGTTTACAGGCTGATAGATGTACGGCAACTTTTCCTGAAGGTGTAACTCAGGATCACTACAAATGGTTTGCCGAGCAAACGGCTCGATCTTATCAAATGCAGTCAGGTTTTCCATGGACCCGTCTTGGTTATACGTATAACTGGAAAGAAGGAGAATCCGAGGTCGGTGTGGCAGAGTTCGTTGTTAAAAAGGGCTCAAAAGTATTAGCCATATCTGTAGTAGAGACAGCTTCATATTGTAGTAAAGGGCAGCTCTATTAATTCATGATTGGCATCTGCACGCATAAAATATTCGATAACATCGTTGAAAATCTTGTTAATAGCCAGCTATTAACTGCGATCTTCGCCTTGTTCTCAAACATTTTAAACGCACAGCTACTCAAACAGAATTAATAGAGTTGCCCTAAAAAGAATCTTGCGGATAAAAAAATTGAATTTTGATTCAAAACCTTAGCTGCTTATTGGCAGAATCATATCATTCATCAAGTAATTTTAAAATTCACCCCCGCATGTAAGAAAATTAAATTGTGATTAACCGTTCTCTCAGAGCAAGGCATTGTGTAAATAAGTCACATAATTCAAGTAATCCTCTCACATCTTTATCTGGCCGTTGTTGGTATGATAAACCCACGTTATTAAGAAAAGTGTTACTTTCACATCAATAAAGGTTAATTATCATGAAAGCTTTAACATCAGCCGTAATCGTATCAATCGTATCAGTTATCTCATTCAATGTTATGGCTGAATCAAAAGTTAATAAAAGTATTTTATTGAATAACTCTGTTAACAAAAACAATGCCACGATTTCAATTGGTCAAAATAATTTGGCCAGTACTGGGTCGATAAATATAGAAAATGCAAGAATCATTAAAAGCGTTTTTTTGAATCGTTCAGTAAATAAAAGTAATGTATCCATTGCAATCGGCAAAAATAATACTGCTACAACAGGGTCAATAGCTATTAGATAAGCTCAGTTAGTAGTTAAAATAAGTCTATTTAAATTGATTAAAAGAGGGGTTAGTCATGTCTATTTTAAAAAAAGTAAGTTGTAGTTTGATTTTGGTGTTTTTTTACATAAATGCATCTGCTGAGGAGGTCAAAATGTACACAGATATAAAACCATCCGCGGAGGAAATGGGTGAATTTTTATTTGCTAATCCACCGCAATCAAGTGATGTAAAAATGCGTTCTATCAAATTTGTCAGCCATAAACAAAATCCAGCACTTGGTTTGCCAATTAAATTTGGTTTTGATTCAGATCAAATTCTTGTAGAGTCAAAACCTTTGGTAGATGAAATTGGAAGAATGTTAAATTTACCTTCCTTTGTAAATAACACGCTGGTAATTGAGGGGCATACAGATACTAGAGGATCTGAACAATACAACCGTATGTTGTCAAAAAGAAGGGCTATTGCAGTAAAAAAATATTTAATGGAAAACTATAATATTGCTTCAAATAAGCTATTTGTAACAGGCATGGGAGAAAGCCAACCATTGTCTGGTGTTACACCGTATTCATCAATGAATAGGCGGGTTCAATTTCGCAAGGCGCCTTAACTATGAAGTACCCAGCCTAAAGGTGAACATTCTCCACCTTTAGGTTGTACAGTATTAATCTGAATTATTTTGGCACCAGGATGCCAATACATTGACCCATTTAGGATTATCATTTAAACAGGGAATTAAGGTAAGCGATTCTCCTCCAGCTTGCTGAAAGACTTCTTGTCCTCGTATTTCAATTTCTTCCAGTGTTTCCAGACAATCGGTGACAAACGCAGGACATATAACCAGTACTTTTTTAGCACCTTGCTGAGCCAGTTCGCGTAAACGATCTTCAGTATTGGGGCCTAGCCACTTTGCTCTACCCAGACGCGATTGAAAAGCGACTGAGTATTTGTCTGCAGATAAGTCCGCTTTTTTGCAAAACAGATGAGTCGTTTGAAATACCTGATGACGATAACAGGTTTTGTGGGCTTCATGTGGCTGGTCACAACAGGCTTTATTTTTTAGACAATGTTTTTTTGATTTATCCAATTTAGTGATATGTAACTCGGGTAAACCATGATAACTGAAGACTAAATGATCGTATGGCTGTTGCAAGTATGGCTGGGCACTACTGACCAAAGCATCTATATAAGCTTTATTTTGATAAAAAGGCTGAAAAATTTGTAAAGTGACTTTTAGTTTATGCTTTCTTATGACTCTTTTTGCTTCTTCTACCGTAGTGCTAATGGTACTTTCTGCGTAATGGGGATACATAGGAAGCAGAAGAATATCTGTCACGCCTTGTTTATTAGCCAACTGTAATACTTGGTCTTGTATACTCGGATTGCCATAGCGCATAGCCATGGCTACGGGTAAGCGAACTTTAGACTGTAAAGCTTTGATTAATCGTTCTGATAACGTGATCAGCGGTGAGCCATCGGCTGTCCAAATACTTTTATAAGCATGAGTTGAAGCTTTGGGACGGGTAGGTAAAACCAATAGACTGACGATAAGACGTCTTAAAAGCCAGGGGAGTTGAATCACATAGGGATCCATTAAAAATTGCTCGAGATATTTTTTAACTTGTTTTAGTTCGGGTTTGTCTGGTGAACCCAGGTTGACGAGTAATACGGCTCTTTTTGTCATAAAAGTTGAGGCTAAAGTTAAAAATTTGAGTAATCTAATGCTAATTCAACTAGAATTTTATCATGAACTCAATGATTTGATTCAGCTTGTTATTATGCGAGTCCATGGAAGATCATACAATTTGAAATAAATTTCGCTGTTTTAGAAGGAGTAAAGATGACCCAGAACATCTATGTAGCCAGTGTGGAGTTGCGAAGTGGTAAGTCAGCCATTGTGCTTACTTTAATGGAGTTGTTATCAGGAGGCACATCTAAGTTAGGTTTTTTTCGCCCTCTGGTACATGGCAATGTAGAAGAAGACAGGCTGATTAATCTGGTCGTTAACCGCTATCAATTAGATATTCCCTATCAGTCCATGTATGGGTGTACAACGGAAAAAGCCAGGGAGCTATTAGCAACAAATCGTTATGATGAATTATTAAAAATTATCCTCACTAAATATAAAGCGCTGGAGAAGCAGTATGATCGTGTCCTCTGTGTTGGAACCAGTTTTGGTGAAGGACAGGGGGCCATGCAGGCAGATTTTAATGCCGATGTGGCTAATAACTTAGGGTGTTTGTTAATGCCCATCCTACGTGGGTATGGACGCAGCGTTACTGAGATTATTGATACAGCAGCCAGTTACAGACAATCTTTAAAAGATCATGACTGTGATCTGTTAGCCACATTTATTAACGGGATAGATGAGCAATACCTGCTTGAATTGACAGAATATTTTAACAAACAAGGTTCTAAACATCCTGTCTATCTGGTGCCTACCGTTGCGGCATTGGAAAAACCGACGATTAGTGATATTGCTAACAAGCTTAATGCCAAGGTGTTGAGTGGGGATAATGAATGTCTCAAACGTGATGTATTGCATTATAAAGTGGCCGCGATGCAAGTCCCTCACTTTTTAGATCATTTGCAAGAAGGTGATTTGATTATAACCCCCGGGGATCGTTCAGATATTATTCTTGCCAGTTTGATGGCTCATAAATCCACCACTTACCCACAGATTGCAGGCTTATTGCTAAGTGGCAAGCAAGAGCCTGATCCACAGATCACTAAATTGATTTCAGGGATAAGCAAGTCACCTTTTACGGTATTGGCTGTTGATAGTGATACCTTTACCACAGCCGTTAATGTGACAGGGGTGCAAGCTATATTAGACCCGACCAATGAGCGTAAAATTGCAGCAGCATTAGGGGTGGTTGAAAACAGTATCGATATTCCTGTGTTAAAACAAAAACTGGCCTCTACCTACAGTACTCGAGTCACGCCCATGATGTTTGAATATGAGTTGATTCAACGGGCCAAAATGAAACCCCAGCATATTGTGTTACCAGAAGGTAAAGATGAACGTATTCTACGGGCAACAGAAATTCTGACCTTAAGAGGTGTGGCCAAAATTACTTTGCTGGGTGATGAAGAAACTATTAGGCAAAGAATTCAATCGCTAGGTTTGCATATAGATCAGGTCAATATCATTGATCCTTTAAACTCGCCATTGCGAGAACAATATGCAGAAAGTTATTTTCAATTACGTCAGCATAAAGGCGTCACTTATGGAATGGCTTATGACATCGTTGCTGATAGCAGTTATTTCGGCACTATGATGGTTCATTTAGAACATGCTAATGGCATGGTGTCCGGTGCGGTTCATACCACTCAACATACTATTCGTCCCGCCTTTCAGATTATTAAAACCAGGCCAGGTACATCGATTGTTTCCAGCGTTTTTTTTATGTGTCTGGAAGACAGGGTTTTGGTTTACGGTGATTGTGCGGTTAATCCAGAGCCTAATGCGCAACAGTTAGCTGATATCGCGGCCAGTTCTGCCGATACAGCCAGGCTGTTTCATGTGAATCCTCGTATTGCCATGTTGTCATATTCTACAGGTGAATCGGGGCAGGGGGAGGCGGTCAATAAGGTGCGTGAAGCGGTGCGCTTATCCAGAGAGCAACGTCCTGACCTTAAATTAGAAGGCCCCATACAATATGATGCGGCCATTGATGCCGGGGTGGCGAAAACAAAATTACCTGATAGTGAAGTAGCAGGCCTGGCTAATGTGTTTATTTTTCCAGATTTAAATACGGGGAATAATACTTATAAAGCAGTACAGCGTACTTCGGGTGCGGTCGCTATTGGCCCGGTTTTACAGGGCTTGAATAAACCGGTAAATGATTTGAGTCGAGGTTGTACGGTAACAGACATCGTTAATACGGTTGCAATTACGGCTGTTCAGGCTCAGATAAAGGAAGATTAGCAATGAAAGTTCTGGTTCTTAATTCAGGCAGTTCCTCTATCAAATATTCCTTATTTGAAATGAATGATTTGAGTGTGCTGGCTTTCGGCGTAATTGAACAGATAGCCGAAGCGCAGAGTATGCACAAGTGCTATTTACCAGATGTTGCTGGTGTTATGCAAGAGTCGATAGATCAGCGGAGAATTAATGATCATCAGCAAGGTCTTGAACTGATCATTAATCAGTTAGATACATCAGGGCTAGTTAAATCGGCATCAGATCTTTTTGCTATCGGCCATCGAGTTGTTCATGGTGGGGAAAAATTTAAGCAACCTACTTTGATTAATGAGCAGGTATTAAGCGATATTAGCGATATGATTCCCTTGGCACCCTTACATAATCCCGCCAACTTAAAAGGTATAGAAGTCGCCAGACGATTTGCAGAAGATATTCCGCAGGTTGCCATCTTTGATACAGCCTTTCATCAAAGTATTCCGGCAACAGCATTTCATTATGCCATCCCTAAGCACTTATATGAACAGGATGGAATACGACGTTATGGTTTTCATGGTACTTCACATTTTTATGTTGCCAAACAGGCTGCTCAGTTTATTGATAAACCTTTATCAACGCTCAATTTGATCACCTTGCACCTGGGCAATGGTGGCAGTGTGACTGCTATCAAACAAGGGCTGAGTGTCGATACCTCCATGGGAATGACACCTTTGGAAGGGTTGATGATGGGCACTCGCAGTGGCGATATAGACCCGGCGATAGCATTTTATCTTAATCAAAACCGTGGCATGTCCAGTGCAAAAATCGATACTATGCTCAATAAAGAGAGTGGTTTAAAAGGTATCTGTGGTGAAAATGATATGCGTGCGATACATGCAATGGCTGATGCCGGAGATGAAAATGCGCAACTTGCGATAGAAATGTATTGTTATCGGATTAAGAAATATATTGGTGCTTATTGTGCTGTTTTAGGTCAGGTAGATGCTTTGGTCTTTACAGGGGGGGTAGGGGAAAATGATAGTCAGGTTCGAGAAAAGGTCTGTGATGGTTTGGGTTTATTCGGCATAAGTATCGATCAGAAAAAAAATGCAATGAATAGTAAAAACACCATAGCTATAAATGATAAATATTCTACACTTAAGGTATTGCTTATTGCGACTAATGAAGAATTGGAAATAGCTATGCAGACAAAGGCATGTGTCTCCGCTAATGGGGAGCGTAATCTCAAGAGCAAAAAAGTTAATGAAAATGAGTGAATAAGGAAGTGAGGCTTTAGCCTCGCTGGGCTTTGTCAGGCGAGGCTAAAGCCTCACTTCCAAGCATGATATTTAAGGCGGATTGTAATCCGTCCGGCACTTAATAGTTACACCGTTGTTTGGGTTTTTTATGATCAAAAATTTAATTAGACACGATAATATAGTTTCTATCATAGGTAATATTATTACTGTGCATGTTTCTCAGGCCAAAGGCGAGCAAGAGATCGCTACCCGTTTCGGTGATCTGGCCCAGGTACAGGATAGTAATGGTGTGGAATCACTGGCACAGGTGATTAAAATTAAAGGCAGTGAAGTCTCCTTGCAAATATTTTCGGGGACACAAGGCATTTCGACCAATGCCTCGGTACGATTTTTAGGGCATTCCATGGAGGTTACATACTCCAACAATATTCTAGGACGTATTTTCAATGGTGTTGGAGAACCCTTAGATGGTGGCTCTTCCTTAAAGCCTGATCCAAAAGTTTCCATAGAGAGTGCTTCGGTTAATCCTATGAAACGGGTGTTAGCGTCTAAAATGATCAACACTCATGTGCCGATGATTGATTTATTTAATACCTTGGTTGAGAGCCAAAAAATCCCTATTTTTTCCATTTCTGGCGAACCCTATAATCAGTTTCTAGCGCGAATCGGTATCCAGGCAGATGCGGATATCGTGGTGTTTGCTGGTTTAGGTTTGATTTTTGATGACTTTCATTTTTTTCGGACTCAATTTGAAGAGGCGGGCGTGTTTGCCAGAACAGTGATGTTTTGTAACCAGGCCTCTGACCCTATTGTTGAAAGATTATTAGTGCCCGATATGGCGTTAACCGTAGCTGAACGTTTTGCAGTGGAAGAAGGTAAGCGGGTGTTAGTCTTGATGACCGATATGACGGCTTATGCAGATGCCATGAAAGAAGTCGGTATTTCTATGGAACATGTCCCTTCCAATAGGGGCTATATGGGTGATTTATATTCTCAACTCGCCAAACGTTATGAAAAAGCCTGTGATTATAATGGGGCTGGTTCGGTGACTATTTTAAGTGTAACCACCATGCCTGGCGGTGATGTGACCCATCCCGTTCCAGATAATACGGGCTATATTACGGAGGGACAGTTTTATTTACATGACAAAATGCTAGACCCTTTTGGCTCCTTATCCCGTTTAAAACAGCATGTGATAGGAAAAGTGACCAGAGAAGATCATTCTCAAATCATGAATACCATGATTCGGTTTTATTCGGAAGCCAATGAAGCGGAACAAAAGCAAGCGATGGCTTTTGAATTGTCTTCTTTTGATCGAAAATTACTTAAATTTGGTCAATTATTCAGAACACGATTCATGGATATTAATGTCTCACTTGGCCTGGATGATGCGCTAGATTTAAGCTGGGAAACGCTGGCAGAATGTTTTGAAGAAACTGATTTGTTAATGAAACAGGGCTTGATAGACAAATATTTCCCTGTCAGGAAAGAGACTGAAAATGGCTAAGTTAGCATTCAGCAAATCTGCTTTACAGAAAGAGGGTGCTCAATTAAAGCGCTATAAGCAATATTTGCCCTCGCTGGATTTAAAACGTCAGCAGTTGATGGCCGAAAGAAATAAAGCCATTCAAATGCTGGAAGACACTCAAGAGCGCATACGCCAATGCCGACAGTTGGTTGAGGAACAATTACCGATGATGTCCAATGAACATGTGGATCTAAATGGTTTAGTGACTGTTAAGCAGGTCGATTTAGGCGAAGAAAATGTGGTGGGGGTGAAATTACCCTGTATTAAGCAGATAGAATTACACTGTAAACCGTATTCTTTGCTCTCCAAGCCGCATTGGGTGGACTTGTGTGTTTTGCAGTTAAAAGAAATGCTGGAATTACAGATACGGTTAAAGGTTGATCAGCATCGGCTTGATGTTTTGCAACAATCGGTTAAAAAAGTGACTCAACGACTTAATTTATTCGACAAAGTATTAATCCCTAGAGCCCAGCAAAATATAAGGAAAATCAGAATATTTCTTTCTGATGCGGAAAGGGCGGCAGTGGTCAGGGCTAAAATTACCAAACAAAAGCGCTTAAGGGAGGTTTATTAATGGCCATCGTGGAATTAAAAAAACTAACTTTATGCGGTTTGCTTGCCGAAAAGACAGGCGTGCTAAAGAAACTTCAATCACTGGGGGGCAGTCATTTAATTTCTTTAAATAAACTGCTTGTGTCTACAGAAGAGGCAAGTCAAAAACAAACTGAAAAAGCCATTCAGGCCGTTAAATATTTAAACCAGTGTGCTAATAAAAGGCATCAGGTTCACTATGATAATGCGTTTGATCTGGATACAGTCGTACAACAAGTTATACAAGTACAGGCTGATATACGAACACTTTCTGATCAACGTGATTTTCTGGTGAGTCGGATTGCTGAAATTAAACCATGGGGTGATTTTGATCTAAAGGCCGATGATGATTTTGGCGGCATAAAATGCTGGTTTTATATTATTCCTAAACGCTTAATGAAAGATTTAGATAAAGAATTAATCTTTCAGCTTGTACATGAAGACAATATCCATTGCTATGTGGTGATACTGGCAGAACAGGAACCTGCTGAATCATCAGTGCCTGTACCTCGAACACATACAGGGGTAGTGTCGTTATCTAAACTGATCAAGCAGTTACAATCAGTTGAGCTAGATCTGGAAGATAAACAGGCAGAAAGAGCGTCGTTAACACGTTGGATTTCACTGATTAGCTTGAGTCTAACCCAGAATAAAGAAAATGCAGCATTACAACTTGCCAGCTCTTTAACCCTGGATGAGCATGATTTGTTTGTTATCCAGGCCTGGGTGCCAATTAAACAACTGTCAGCGTTTCAAAGCTTTGCTAAGGCAGAAGGTTTGGCCATGCTGATTGAAGAGGTAACAGAGCAAGATCGCCCTCCTACTTTATTAGAAAACCCAGATTTATTGGCTGGCGGGGAAGATGTTATTAAGTTCTATCAAACCCCAGCATATAATTCCTGGGACCCTTCGGCAGTGGTGTTTTTTTCCTTTGCATTTTTCTTTGCCATGATTTTATCTGATGCAGGTTATGCCGCTATTTTTGGTGTGTTATTAGCCTTCAAATGGAAAAAGTTAGGGCATCATACGCAAGGCAAAAGGTTACGATTATTGGCCGCTGTCACGGTTGGTTTTTCAATTATTTGGGGTGTTTTGACTGGGGGTTATTTTGGTTATAGTCCGACGCCCGAATCCATTGCAGGCTGGTTTAAAATACTGGATCTTAATGATTTTGATAGCATGATGACGCTATCTATAGCGATTGGGGTGGTCCATATCATTCTGGCTAATTTAATTAAAGCGTATCAGCTTAGAGCAAAAAAAACGGCTTTCGCAGCACTAGGTTGGGTGAGTCTTGTTTCTGGTGGTTTCTTACTATGGCTGGCTATAGACAATACCTTATATACCTCCTATAGTTTGCTTATAGCTGGGGGGCTATTAGTGTTGTTCTTTAGTAGTGAGCGCACTATCAATACTTCGTCAGATTATTTATGGCAACTACTAGACGGGGTTAAAAATATTACGGGTGTCACTAAAATTTTTGGTGATATTTTGAGCTATATGCGTCTGTTTGCTTTAGGTCTAGCAAGTGCCTCATTAGCACTAACTTTTAATCAATTGGCCGAACAGGTTTATACATCGGTAACAGGTTTGGGCTTGTTGTTGAGTATTTTGATTTTATTGCTGGGCCATACCTTAAACCTCGTTCTTTGTTTAATGAGTGGTGTGGTACATGGATTAAGGCTTAATTTTATAGAGTTTTATAGTTGGAGTGTATCTGACGAAGGGTATGCATTTAAAGAGTTTTCAAAGAAGCGAAAATAGCGTTTTGTGTCATCTGATTAGTTATAAAGGAGAATTTTAATGCCAGATTTTATATTGTTATTTGGATGGTTTGGGTTATACGCACCTATGGCATTAGGTGCTGTAGGCAGTATTATCGGCTGTGCTATTGCTGGTCAAGCAGCTATTGGAGCCATGCTTGATACAGAAAGTGGTTATGGACGATATGTCGGTGTTTCTGCCATGCCTTCTTCTCAAGTGATTTATGGCATCGTCATGATGTTTACACTGAATCGAACCATTACTACCTTTAATTCGCCCGGTATATTTGCTGTTGGAACCTTGTGTGGCCTGGCTTTAATGTTTAGTGCCATCTATCAGGGGCAATGTTGTGCATCTTCAATTCATGCGGCTAAAGCAAAACCAGAGATTTTTGGTTTATCAATTGCACCAGCCGCGATTGTTGAAGGTTTTGCCGTGTTTGCTTTTATTTTTGCTCTGGTTATCAGTGGCGATATTCCTCAGGCATAGATTATGAAAGAAAAACAACAGATTGCTTCATCAGGCGTAGAAGCCTTATTGGAAAGATTGAAAAACGAAGGCGTTGTCGCGGGTCAGGAACAAGCTGAAAACCTGGTAGACAATGCCCAAAAACGAGCTGAATGGATTATCGAGACTGCTGAACTGGAAGCTAAAGCATTAGTTGATCAGGCAAAAAAAGAAGCAGAAGATATCAGATCATCTGGACAGGATGCTTTAAAGTTAGCTGCACGGGATGCGTTTTTACGCTTAAGGGATAACTTGCTAGGTAGTTTCAGTGATGAGGTAATGCGCGTTGTAGGCGAACAAATGTCTGATAAAGCATACACCGAACAGTTGATTTTAGCCTTAGCCGGAACCGTTCGTGAAAAATCAGCGGTGGACTTGAGCAAAGAAATTGTCATTAGCTTGCCTGAAGATGTGATCGGTGTGGAGGAGCTACGTACAAACCCGGAAGAACTTAAACAAGGCAGTTTATCTCACTATACAGCGGCTATAGCTGCAAATTTATTAAGAAATGGCGTGAGTTTTCAAGTTACAGAAGATATCAATGCAGGTTTATCCATACGTTTAGTAGATGATGCGATGGTGATTGATTTTACTGATGAGACCGTTTCAACACTATTGTTAGAACATCTGCAGCCTAGATTTAGAGCTTTGTTGCAAGGTATTGTTAAGTAAATGAACCAGCGTAGGGTGGATAAGCGATAGCGCAATCCACCGTGATAAATAAGCTAGCCAGGGTATGCAATGCCAAACAACATTCATCATGATTAAAAACGGAAAATTAAAATGAGCTATCCCGTTAATTGCGACTACACCATGTTAATGGCCAGCTTGCCCAGGCATAAAAATAATTTGTTTGATGAAGAGCAAGTCCCTGTTTCAAGAATACAACTCAATAAGCGATTGTCTTTTTTAAGCCTGGAAGATACCGCTGATTTATTAAAGATTGAAGAGTTATTGCACTGGTCTCATATGAAAAAGGATATAGACCCGGCTTTTGTAACTAAAACCATCAACTCTATAGCGTCTATTAATAACCAGTTCATTAAAGACATTGTTATTTGGCGTTTAGAATTACGCATTATTTTGGCAGCATTACGAATGAGACACCAAGGGCTGCAAAAAGCCCCCGATAATAAAATTCTGGGATTTGATTATTGGCAAAATGCCATCACTCACTATTGGCATCACCCCGATTTTGGTTTAAGCAAGCGTTTGCCCTGGTTAGCTGAAGCGAATGCTTTATTAACAACAAATAAAAGTCTCGAACTGCAAAAGCTTTTATTTGGTGTGGTATGGGACCATTATCATCGACAAAATTTTGGACATTATTTTAACTTTGAAGCCGTCATCATTTATGTTTTACGTTGGGATATTATTAATCAGTGGAGTAGTTGTGATCAAACTGCAGCAACTCAACACTTTAATAGTTTGGTCGATGCAGAATTACAAAAACTAGATTTATGTTAACTAAAAAAAATATTACAGCAACAGTTATAGCGGTACAGGATGATATTGTATCCATTGAGTCTATCGATGATTCAAGCATGCCGTTAACCAAAAATGAAGTGGTTTATATACTACCGACACGGAGTTCAACGCAACATGAAGAACGCCTAAAGGCAGAAGTATTAAGAATTCATGGTAACACTGCTGATGCCCAGGTATATGAAAGTACTATTGGGGTTGGTGTAGGAGACCCTGTTGAGCAGTCTGGTGAAATGCTGTCGGTAGAGTTGGGGCCTGGCTTATTAGGTCAAGTATACGATGGTCTGCAAAATCCGCTTGATGGATTAGCCGCTGGATTTGGTTTTTTCTTGCCAAGAGGGGTTGACCTTCCCGCTTTAGACATCAATACCCAATGGGCTTTTACTCCAGAGATACAAACAGGTACGATTTTAAAAGCCAGTGCTACCATAGGAACTGTTGTGGAAAGAGGGTTTACCCATAAAATTATGGTGCCTTTTGATATACAGGGCGATGTAGAAGTGAGTTGGATACAGGAAGGTAATGTTACGGTAAATGATCCGGTAGCAAAAATCATCCTAAAGTCAGGCAGAGAAAAAGTCATTACGCTTAAGCAATCATGGCCTGTTCGCAAACAAATTCCTCAGCAATTACTGAAAAATAATATCGTACATAGGCAATACCCCTCACAGCCATTGATTACGCATTTACGCTTGATCGATACTTTTTTTCCTATTGCAAAAGGTGGGACAGGCTGTATACCTGGACCTTTTGGCGCGGGTAAAACGGTATTGCAAAATCTTATTTCACGTAATTCGGATGTCGATATCGTGATCGTCGTGGCCTGTGGCGAAAGGGCTGGCGAAGTGGTGGAGACCATCACCGAGTTACCTCAGATGAGCGATCCAAAAACGGGCGGTTCATTAATGGATCGAACCATCATTATTTGTAATACCTCATCCATGCCGGTGGCAGCCAGAGAAGCTTCTATCTATACCGGAATAACACTGGGTGAGTATTATCGGCAAATGGGTTTGAATGTTTTATTACTTGCCGACTCAACCTCTCGCTGGGCTCAGGCCATGCGTGAAACATCAGGCAGATTAGAAGAGATCCCGGGTGAAGAAGCTTTTCCAGCTTATCTGGATTCAGCGGTTAAAAGTATTTATGAGCGAGCAGGGGTTGTTTTATGCAGCGATGGCTCTGAAGGCAGTTTAACCATGATCGGTACAGTATCACCAGCAGGGGGTAACTTTGAAGAACCGGTTACACAAGCAACCTTAGGCACGGTTAAAACATTCTTAGGATTAAGTGCTGAGCGAGCTTATAAGCGATTTTATCCCGCAGTAGATCCATTACTATCATGGTCAAGATATACCGAACAATTAAGTGACTGGTTTGAACAACAACTGTATCCCGAATGGACCGATAATGTTAAATCCATGCTTGAGCTCTTAAAGCGTGGTGAAGATATTTATCAAATGATACAAGTGGCAGGGGAAGAAGGAATATCGTTAGAAGATTATGTGGTCTATCAGCAAGCCTTGTTTTTAGATATGGTGTATTTACAACAAGATGCTTTTGATGATGTTGATGTTTCAGTGCCGATTGACCGTCAGAAAGAGAATTTTCAGCGAATTTACCAATTGGTCAACACAGAATATCATTTTGATGATCAGGAGCAGATCAGAACCTTTTTTATAAAGCTAACGGGGTTATTTAAAAATTTAAACTATGCGGTTTATAACAGCAATGAATATTATGAACTGGTAGCTAAAATTGAGGGCTTGCCTGTTTCTAATTGATAAAATTATATGACTGTGAACAAAGTACTGGTTTCTCTCGTTCCCACCGTATTCGGTCACTGCCATTAAGTTAAGGAAAAAAGAGTATATTTTAATTTCTCCTCCCGGCAATTGCTCCTGCATTGCTCTACCTCCTGCATCCATGCAGTCGACCCAACCCTCTCCATCAGGAGAGGGCTTAAAGGAATAGCTTTCATACTTCATAATATAGCTGAAACCTATATGTAATCAGCTGCTTATATTTGGGGCGCAGGCTTTAGCCTGCTTATTTTGATCTAGCAAATGCAGGCTAAAGCCTGCGCCCCCTTAGTATGTAGATTTAGTCAAGCAAGGTTTGTTACTTAAAAGGAAAATCCTTAGCTCAATTTTATACAGGCAGATCAGACTCGCCCATTAACCACTTATCAACCGCTCTTGCACACTGACGACCTTCTCTTATAGCCCAGACGATTAAAGACTGACCGCGACGCATATCGCCTGCACTAAAGACACCTGCTTCACTGGTCTGATAGGCATGCACACCTTCCGTTTGTCCCTCTACATTACCACGCGCATCCAGCTTAACCCCCAGCTGTTCTAACATACCTTCATGTACGGGATGAACAAACCCCATCGCCAGCAAGGCAAGATCGGCCTTTAATGAAAATTCAGACCCTGCTATTTCAGTCATCTGCCAGTTTCCATTGTCGTCTTTATTCCA
>ENA-OSET01002506-OSET01002506.1-sediment-metagenome-genome-assembly--contig:-NODE-2506-length-17735-cov-3.332880_pt1 | contig 17735 bp, 17 predicted proteins | sample MGYA00237882_ERZ534229 | MGnify/ENA primary metagenome ERZ534229 (study PRJEB26408, sample SAMN06266212) | sediment metagenome | isolation source: Hudson Canyon methane seep mesocosm | place... | reverse complement strand
GTTCACATTGATAGCGGGGAAGAGCAGCGTCCCCGCTTCCATCATCTGATACAGACGGTGCACACCAGTCGTGGTTTCTTCGCTTACGCCGCGAATGGCCGGACCAATTTTATGCCAGTATTGTTTGTCCTTCGTCTGGAGTGTTCGAAGCGAGTCGAGAATAACACCCCATTCTTCAGGGTCAGTACTCGGTTGAAATGCAGGAACAGCCCCAAGATCCGCCATCGGACCACGCGCCAAGCGCTCCAGCGGATAAGGGCCCAGATGTACCGGGCGTTTCTTATCCGAGAAAAGTTGGAAGGTCATGCTGGATATCCTGGCGATTGGTTACTGAACTGCAGGCTTTGTACTACACAAATCAATCACCTGAATAGCATCCAATATACAATATATCCATAAACCTGATAAACCCATGCTTTCAAATCAAACAATCTTAATAGATCGATCAAAATGCGCGCCGAAATCAAGTGGAGGGCGAATTCCGCCCTCTCACATTCGCCAAGCTTTAGCTTTTGCGCCCAGTAAATTGCGCGATTTCGATCCCACCGGCGGTCAGACTATCCCGCACCGATCCGGCCAGCGCCACAGCCGTCGGAGTGTCCCCATGCAGGCAAATCGTATCAATGGCAGTTGGGATACGCTTGCCGCTTTCAGTTATGATCGCCCCCTCTTGCACCATCTGCAAAATACGCGGACCAGCCACCGCCGGGTCATGGATCACGGCCCCCGGAAGTGAGCGATCAACCAGCGTTGCGTCATCGTTATATGCACGGTCGGCAAAAATCTCTCCGGCCCAGTTGCAGCCCAGATCCCGCACCACCTCTTCCATTGCTGTCGCCGCCAGCACCATGATGATGATGTCCGGATCCACCTCCAAAGCCGCCTCATAACAGGCGCGCGCCATGTCAGCGTCGACGCTACACATGTTGGACAGCGCCCCGTGCAGTTTCAGGTGCCGGACTTTGCCGCCCAGCGCCGTCGCCATCCCGCGCGAGGCCCCCAGTTGATACCGCACCATGTTTTTCAGGCTCTCCTTGGGCAGCTGCATCTTGCGCCGTCCAAACCCCTGCAAATCAGCGAAGCCAGGATGCGACCCAATACCCACGTCACAGTCCATCGCCCGCGCCATGGTCGCCGCCATCACATCCGGATCACCCGCGTGAAAGCCACAGGCGATATTGGCAGACGAGATGATATCCAGCAACGCCGCATCATCCCCCATGGTCCAGGGCCCAAAGCTTTCGCCCATATCAGCGTTCAAATCGACCGAATTACTCATGTGTTCTCTCCAATGTCGAATGGATCAGCGCCAGCCGAGACCGCGCCGCTGATCAACTGATAAGATAATAGATCTGCCATATCCGCAGGATCTCGGACCAGAGAGGCGCAGCGTGACGGCAGCGATTTCACATGAGCCTCGTACCGGGCCTGTATCTCCAGACCCTCTTGCAGGCTCACCCAGTCAAACCGCAGCGCCGCGCCATTGCCAGCCTGCGCCACCCGGGCCAGATCGCAGGGCAACACGGTGCCAATCCGAGGGTAGCCGCCGGTGGTCTGACACTCGCGCAGCAAAACAAAAGGTTTGCCGTCGCCGGTCATCTGCACGTCACCGGGTGCGATCACCTCGGACAGGATATTCAGCTGCCCCGCAGCCGAGAACCCCGCCCCGTCCGAGACCATTTCGACCCCCATGCGATTGGCGCGGCCTCCCCGCGTGAATGCGGTCGCGCCAAACCGCTCCCGAACATCGGCCGGGAACAGACTGGTTTGAAAACTTTCGACGATACGCAGCGCCCCGCCCGAGAACCGATCTTCGGCGCCGATCCCCAAACCCGTCTCGTGGCCAGTGTCCGGTCCGGCGGGCAGAACATCCCCTGCTTGGATCGCCCTGCCAATTCCGCCCATCAAATGCGCCGCGCGCGATCCCAACACGCGATCCGTCTCAATGCCGCCGCCCAGATGCAGATAGCCATAGACCCCACGCCGCGCAGCACCGATCACCAGCTTCTGCCCAGCCGCAACCAAATGCGAGGCATTCCAGGCCAGGGCCGCTCCGTCCAGTGTCGCCAGCATCGGCGCACCGGTCAGCGCAATGCGCATCGCACCGGTTGCCTCGAAGGTACCGCCAAGACCGCCCATTTCCAGCGCCGCCAGACCCGCATCCTGGCGCAACAGCGCCGCGCCTTCGGCCAGCGCCAGCACATCGGCGGCCCCACCCTGCGAGATACCACGCTCCAGCAAGCCAGGTCGGCCCATGTCCTGCACCGACACAACCGGCCCAACCTGTAACACCCTGAACCCGCTCATGATGCGATCTCGGTCATGATGGCCCCGCCACTGTCTGGATCTCTCTCGCGCAGGCGCAAAAAGTCAGCCCGTGCGACCGGCTCAAATATCATTTCATCCCCCGCCCTCAGGGCAAAGGGGTCTTCACGCTCAGGCCGAAACAGCCGCATTCCCGTCTGGCCAACATGTCGCCAGCCGGTTGGTGCCGGGGCTGTGAACAGCACAAACTGGCGGATCGCCTGCACCAATGCACCCGACGGCACCATTGGGGTCAGCGCTGTCTGGCGTGGCAAATCCCATTCCTCGCCCAGGGTGCCCAGATAGGGTTGCGAGGCGGCAAAACCGATGGTCAACACCCGCACCCGTGCCGAGCCCAGACTGTCAATCGCCTGTGCTTCGCTCATCCCGGCTGCATCAGCAGCTTCGGCCAGTTGCGGCGCCAGATCGGTGCCATAGACTGTCGGCACCCGCCAGAACCGCCGTCCTTCTGGCAAAGCAGCACTATACCAGTCGCGCGCGGCCAACAGGGTCTGCAGCTGCGCCCGCACCTGATCATGCGACACAGATCCAGGGTCAAACCGGACAAAAACCGAGGCCAGCGAGGTCGAGGTTTCAACCACCCCATCCATCGCCACATCTGCCAGTGCTGCCTGAAACGCCAGGGTCGCGCGGTTCGACGGCTCGCTTAATGCATCTGCAAACGTCACCAACATGCCCTGCAGTCCGACTGTCCGTATCACCGGAAATTCCAACTGACCGCCCTTGCCCATATCCGCTCCCTGTTTCTCAGCGCCAGCGTTGCGGTGCTAGTCCGGCAGTGTCAACACGGGAAAGGCCCCGTGAAACCAATTCAGCGCCGAGTTCATTGCCAACCAAAGTGCGAAATGGAGTCAGTCGGTGCAAAATTACTATATGATTGACCTGCCGTTTTTTTCGACCATCTGGCGCTTTCCCACAGAAATCTACTATCCTTGATAGATCGTCATTAAATGAAAGACCGCAGATGGTACTTCCTAAGCCACCCTTGCAGGGCGCCTGCCTTTGTGGGTCAGTGCAGATAACTGTGACCGCACCTCCGCTTCTGACATTGGCGTGCCATTGTCGCGACTGTCAGAAACTTTGCGCAAGCGCGTATTCACTGACGACAATGTTTCCATCCGACAGTTTTTCCTGCACTGGAGACCTAACCAAAGGGGGTCTCGCCTCCAATGGGCGGACACACTATTTCTGCACATCCTGCTTGAACTTCGTCTTTTCCCGGATCGGCGGAGCGAACCAACGGATCAACCTCCGCACATCGGTGCTCGATGACGCCGCATCTTTTGAACCATTCGTTGAACTGATGACGGACGAAAAAATGCCGTGGGCAAGCGTTCCTGTCGTTCACAGTTTTGCGCGCTTTCCAGAAACGCTCGAAGAGCTTCAGGCGCTCATGGACGACTATTCCAAGCTGTGAACTAAGTCGCGCGATAGGGACCACATACCGATTATGTGATAGAAAAGCTCTCGATCACGTTGGTCCATTGCGACTTGGTCAGCCCGTCTTTGCTGGCCATCATCCAATATGTCTCTTGTGGCTCCAGCAGATGGTCGGACACCCGCACCAGCTTACCTTGATCTAACAGATCCGCGCACAGCGGCAGCGAGGCCAGCAATACACCGGCGCCTGATACGGCACCTGACAGAGCCGCCGAAAAACTGTCAAACCTGATCTTTGGCACAGGGGTGATCGGGTCACCGGTATGACGCGCCCAGTCGTGCCAGCCGGGCCGCGGACCAGAGACCGCCAGTCGTGGCAACTCCAGCCACGAGGCCTGCCCCGCCAGTAGCTCCGGCGCCGCAACCGGGCTAAGCTGTTCTGCATATAACGGGGTCTTGTGCTGATTTTTGCCTTCGCCGACACCGTATTGCACACGAATTGTAGCATCCAGAAGATTGTCTTCGGCCTGCAAAACCATCGTCGACAACACGATCTGCGGCTGGTGTTTGCCCTGCCAGTTCCGCAACCGTGGCGACAACCACAGCTCATTCACCGAGGCACTTGCAGAAATCGTGATCTTTTCGCGCTGCAGACCAAAAATCTCTTCATAGCTTTCGTCGAGGCTGCGAAACGCCGCCGTCACATAAGGCAGCCAGACTTCTCCCTCGACGCTCAAGGTGACGCCACGCGGATTCCGAACAAACAAACGTGCCCCGATACGCTGCTCCAGGTTCGAGATGCGCTGGCTGATCGACGCCTGCGTCACGTTGGTTTCCTTGGCCGCTGCTGTGAAACTGCCGGTTCTGCCAGCCACTTCAAAGGCCCGCACCCAGTCAAGTGGTATGGTACTTAGCGACAAATTAGACATAAGGAAAACCGCATCTAAGACTCAGATTATATTGATTGTCATTATGTAAGACTCGTGAAAATTTGCAACCAACATAAACCCAGACTTCAAAGGCAGTGTAAAAATGTTAGAATGCATCTTGAACGAAGACGGCGTGTACCTGACGCTTGTTGAAGGCGAGACACAGACACGATTTCACGCCATTTGGCTGCGCGACAACGCCTGGGACGCCGCCACACGCTCGGCTGACAACGGCCAGCGCCTGATCGCCCTGCGCGATATCCCACAAGAGACACGGATCAGCGCGGCAACCCTGACCGGGGGAACGCTTAGCGTCACCTTCGCACCTGAAGATAAAACAGTCGACTATGACGTCAGCTGGCTTTTGCAAAACGCATATGACCGCACAGACGCCGCACAGCCTGGATGGACCAAATCCAGTGTCGAGACCTGGGACGCTGAACTGATGTCACGCATTCCCGTCGCCAGTTTCGCCTCTGTCAGTACAGATCCTGCAGCGTTGAAAACCTGGCTTGGCCAGATCGCGCGCTTTGGCTTTGGTAAGCTTGCGGATGGCCCGATCGAAGATCTGGCTCTGATGAAGGTTGTCGACCTGTTCGGCTATGTGCGCGAAACCAACTACGGCCGTCACTTCGAGGTCCGTACAGAAGTAAACCCAACAAATCTCGCCTATACCGGCCTTGGGCTGCAGGCCCATACCGATAACCCTTACCGGGATCCAGTGCCTACTGTACAAGTTCTTTACTGCCTCGAAAGCTCGGCTGCGGGTGGCGAGAATATGGTTGTCGATGGTTTTCGTGTTGCCGAGCAGCTGCGGTCTGAAAACGAAGATTGGTTCAACGTTCTTGCCCGCCACTGCGCGCACTTTGAATATGCCGGCTCGGACGGCGTCATGTTGCGCTCGCGTCGGCCGATGATTGAACTGGCCCCAGACGGCGAGCTGATCGGCGTCCGCTTTAACAACCGCTCGACCGCCGCCATTACCGACGTGCCGTTCGACGAAATGGCCACCTACTACGCCGCCTACCGCCGTATGGGTGAAATCATTGATGATCCGGCAATGGAGGTCTCGTTCCGCCTTGAACCCGGCGAAAGCTTTCTGGTGGACAACCGCCGTGTCCTGCACGCCCGCAAAGGCTATGCGGGAACTGGAACACGTTGGTTCCAGGGCTGCTACGCCGACATGGACTCGCTGAACTCCAAGCTGGCGGTCCTCGAGGCCGCAGAAGACGCCGCCCAACTGGAGGCCGCCGAATGAGCAAACCAGATTTTACCAAACTCAACAGCAGCAACATCGTCGCGTTTCTCGAAGATATCTTCGAGCGCCGCGGCGGTGAAGAGTATCTGGGCGAACCGGTAACCATGGCACAGCACATGCTGCAAGGCGCGACCATCGCCGAGCAGAACGACCAGCCTGAGATCATCATCGTCTCTGCCCTGCTGCATGATGTGGGTCATTTCACCAGTGAATTTGGCATGTTCAGCATGGATGACACCCAGGACAAGTTCCACGAGGACGCCGGCGCCGAGGTCCTGCAGGACTATTTCCCGACCCTCGTCACTGATTGTGTTCGCTATCACGTGGCAGCAAAACGTTATCTCTGCGCAACCAAGCCGAGCTATTTCGACAGGCTCTCCGAGGCCTCGATCCACTCGCTGAACCTTCAGGGTGGGCCGATGAACGAAGACGAAGTTCAGGTGTTTGAACAGAACCCGAATTTAAAAGAGATCATCGCCGTGCGCTACCTGGACGAGGCGGGCAAGCACGCGGATATGGAAACCCCGCCCTTTGCGCATTTCGCCCCAATGGTGCAGCGCATTGTCGATCAACACTGTGGTGCGGCCACATGAGCGAACCGCAGTATATTTTTGAGGCCAGCAGCAAGCCCTCGCTGCCACTGCACGAGGTGCCATTGATCCGCGCGACGGAACAAAGCATCGAGGGTTATGGCTGTTTTGTGGATGACCCCGATACATTTGATATCGAGATCAAACAGTGGCCCGCACAGGGCTGGCGCCCCATTGATCAAGGCACCGGCGACGAAGGCGGCTGGGTCGAAGGCATCTTTCGCTGCGACTGGAAAGGCGATGTCCTGTACGGCGAGAACGAGGCCGTCAACGGCGAATACGTGCTTGGCTGGTCCACCGACCCTCAGCAGGCCAAAACCGAAGACAGCCAGACGCCCCGCAACCACGTACTTTTGTGGCATATGAACTACCACCCGGACGGTGGCCAGTTTTTCTATCCGCTTGAAAACAAGCCCTTTATCGTGCCGCTGGCACTGCCCGGTGACAACCTGTCCCCGGATAAGGTGGTGGCCTTTTGGTGCGATGGCAGCCGGGGTCTATATATTCACCCCAGCGTCTGGCACGAAGGCGTTTTCCCGGTGACCGACACCCAGCGCTTTCAGGATCGCCAAGGTCGCGTTCACGCCCGTGTCAGTGCAGACATCGGCACGGAATTTGGCGTCTATCTCGCCTGCCCCCTCACCGCTGACAAAATCAAGAGCCTCTGACGATGACAAAAACCTGCCTGATTATCGTAGACGGATTGCGCTACGACACGGCCGTTGCAGAATGTGGCTACCTGGCTGCCTCGGTTGAGGCGGGCCTTGCCAGGTTGTGGAAAATGCAGGCCTGCCTGCCAACCATCTCGGCGCCGCTATATGAAACCATCCATACCGGACTGGCGCCGGTGGATCATGGCATTTTAAGCAATGAAGCCATCCGGCCATCGCAACGCCCCAACGTGTTCTCACTGCTCAAAGCCGCCGGCCGCAACACCGGCATCGTTGCGCATAGCTACTACCATACGCTCTATGGTGGCTCGGCATTTGATCCGTTTGAGCACACGGAAATCAACGATCCAGACCAACCGGTGCCTTTTGCGCGGTACTACTCGATGGAGGGCTACTCGCCCGAGAATTCCTGCATGCCATCGGATGTTGATCTCTGTGCGCAGACTTGGCGGATAGCCGATGATCACGCGCCGGATTATCTGCTGCTGCATATGTCGGCCTGCGATACGCTGGGCCATTGGTTCACCGCAGATTCATCCGAGTACCGGATTCAGGCGTGGAAAAGCGACAATGCCCTGTCCCGTCTGATCCCGCGCCTGCGTGAGGCCGGATATGATGTGCTGGTAACGGCTGATCACGGGATGAATGCAGACGGCCACCACGCAGGAAACCAACCCTGCCTGCGTGAAGTCCCCTTCTTTGCCTTCTCCGAAACGATCACAGCCGAGGCCAGCTCTGTTCTGGACCAACGTGCCATTGCACCGACAATCCTAAGCCTGATTGGCGTGGATGCCCCAGACACCATGACCGTGTCGCCTCTGATCTAGCAAAACGTCGGCGCAGGGGCGGAAACACCCCGGCGCCCTCGCTAACCGCCAATAGGCTGGCAAAGTTAGCGGTGTTAAGGTCGCCTGAGTTGCGGTAACAGGCTGCCAACAGCGGGCCAATCCTGGGCCCGTGACTTTCGAAAGCCCACATATCCTATGTCCGATCCGCGCCTGAAAATCGTATTGGTGACGCCCGAAATTCCCTACAACACCGGTGCAATCGGGCGGACCTGCGTGGCGCTGAACCTAGAGCTGATCCTGATCAAGCCCTACGGCTTCTCCCTCGATGAAAAAGCAGTGCGCCGGGCCGGAACGGACTACTGGAAGCATGTTAACCTCACCGAATATGACAGCTGGCAAAGCTTTTTGGACGAGCAAAAGCCCCGACGCGAAAGCCTGTATTTCTTTGAAGAACACGGCGCCCAAAGCCTCTATGCACCCGACTATGACCCCGATGGGTATTTGGTATTCGGCTGCGAATCCAAAGGCCTGTCATCCGAGGTCTTAGGCGGCATGGAGGATCGCGTCTTTCATTTGCCGATGCTTGATACCCGTGTCCGCTCGCTCAACCTGGCAAATGTGGCCACGGCCGTTGTCTATCAGGCAATGCGCAGTCAGCTGGGCGGTTGACACCGGTCAAAGCCAGCACCCATCTTGTTTTTCGTCCGTTTCATAATGCAAGCCACACCGACACCCCGCAATGCGTCCACTGACCAGGATCAGGGAGCGTGCAAAACCGTATTCAGATGCACCAAACCGGTCTGCCTGTCGGGTCAAAAGATGTGAAATGGTGCACCCGAGAGGATTCGAACCTCTGACCCCCTGATTCGTAGTCAGGTACTCTATCCAGCTGAGCTACGGGTGCACTGTTGGCGGGGTTTAGTGTCCCCTGCCAACAGGCGCAACCCCCTAAGCTGGCAAAAATGTCCGAACCCTCAAAAAAAGAGGGGTTGAAGGCCTGCCGACAGAAATTCGCCCGCCGAGGAAATTTTGGACAGAGTGTTTAACTGATAAAATTCAATATCTTACACATATACCCCAGCCAGACTGGCCGACACAGACGTTTCCTCTTCAGCGCCAGTATCACCCCGGTCCCTGCACAATTGGGGTATCCCGCTAATCCTGGATGTTAGCTGTGACCAAGGTCCTCGTCGATGTAGGTTTGGATGATATCCCGAAAGCTGGTTTCCGCCTGAAAGCCCAGTGCCCGTGCGCGGGTGGCGTCAAAATCCTGCGGCCAGCCGCCTACGATTTTGGCGACCTCAGGATCCTCATCATGGCTGATCAATGCAACCGTGCCGGCCCCTGCAATGTCACTCAACGCCTGGATTTGCTCTGCTACGGTGCACGATACCCCGGGCATGTTCAGGCTTAGCCGCCCGTCTAACTGCCCTGTGTCCAGCCCCGCCGCATGGTTCAGAAATCCCGCCGCTGACTTGGGCGAGGCATGGTAGTGCCGCACCGTGTCTGACACTGGCAAGATCACCTTTCTGCCATTCAACGGCTCACGGATGATGCTCGAGAAAAAGGACGACGCCGCCTTGTTCGCCTTACCGGGCCGCACACAGATCGTGGGCAGCCGGATAGAGATCCCATCGACAAAGCCTTTGCGGCTAAAGTCGCTTAGCATCATCTCGCTGATCGCCTTTTGCGCACCGTATGACGTCAGCGGTGCGGTCAGGAATTCATCGCCAATCTGATCCGGGAACGGTGCCCCAAACACCGCAATCGAAGACGCAAAAACAACCCGCGGCCGGTAGGTGCCACCACTGGCTTCATGTTGTTCTCGCAGCGCCTCTAGCAGCGACCAGCCGGCAAACATGTTGACCTGCCAGCCGGTATCAAAATCCTGCTCGGCCTCGCCGGACACAATGGCGGCCAGGTGGAACACGATATCGGGGCGGGTCGATGCCAGACCAACGGCAGCTCCGTTTTCGGTTAGGTTGCCAACAATCCGGCGGCTGGCATCTGCCCCGTTCTGCGGAAAGCCGACATCATACAACGTGACTTCAGCGGGTTCCCCCTGCCAGCCTTGATCGGCAAGAAGACGCGCCAGTTTCTGGCCAATCATGCCACCGCCACCTATGATCAGAATATTGGTCATTTGCCGGCGTCCTTCATGTTGTTATGTTTGCGAAGCTCCAGATACAGACCCGAATGATCGCGATCCCCGCCCTCCATTTCATCACAGAAACGGGCAAACCGTCTGCGAACATCCTTGGACATCGGCAGGTCCAGCTTCAACGATGCCGCCTCTTCCAGCAGGTTGTCCAGGTCCTTGACCTGCGTGCGAGAGGCCCCGCCCGGATCAAAATTGCGCTCTGTCATCCGTTCGCCGTGTTGCTGCAAAATGGTGCTATCTGCAAACCCGCCCTTTAACGCCAGACGCACCGCCGCCGGATCTGCACCGCCTTCTTCCAACAACAGCATCGCCTCGGCGACCGCACCGATGGTCACCCCAACGATGGCTTGGTTGGCCAGCTTTGCCAGTTGTCCGCTACCTGAGGGGCCAACAAGAACGGGTCGCCCCATGGCCTGCAGGACCGGCACGGCAGGCTCAAATACCGCGACCTCGCCGCCAACCATGATCGCCAGACTGCCCGTCTCTGCGCCCCGGGTTCCCCCCGAAATTGGCGCGTCCAGATGGGCCACCCCAAGCTCTTGCAGGTGATCCCTCTGCCACCGGGCCTCGGTTGGTTTGACCGAACTCATCTCAATCCAGGTCGCCCCGGATTTCAATGCCGCCGCGACAGCGGCGCTGCCCATGACCGATTCCGTCGCGGTGCCATTGCTAAGTGTCGTGATGACAAAATCCGCGCCAGTTACCGCTGCTTCGGGCGAACTGCAGACACGCGCTCCGTATCCCGCCAGCGGCACGGCCTTGGCGATGCTGCGGTTCCAAACCTGCACTGCAAACCCTGCAGCCAGCAGATTGCGCGCCATCGGCGCCCCCATCAGGCCAGTGCCCAGAAACGCAATCGTCGCCTGTGTCATAGTCTCTCCGATCAAATTGCGCCCCCTGGCCCATCCTAAAGACCCGGCTTTTGCCCCGTAATGAGCCTGACCGTTCCCTTGGATTGTTGCCGTAGTCAACAGTCGCTTGCAGGTTTGGCCAAAAAGGTTTCTCTTCACCTTGCCGGACGTATATCTCTGCGCATTACGATGCACCTTAGAACACTAGCATTTTAGTTCCCTTTGAAATATGCATATCAAAAATGGATTGTCACGGCCCGTGTAATGGATTTTCCTGCGGATGATAACGCAAGTACCGTCGGACAGTTTCAGGTCATCTGCGGCCATTGGCCCAGCTAACGTAACGATTAAACCCAAAGGACTGCCACATGTCAGGCACAAAACCCCAACTGCGGTCACAAAAATGGTTCAACAACCCCGACGACCCAGAGATGACGGCGCTATATCTTGAACGCTATCTGAACTACGGCCTGACCCGCGAAGAGCTGCAGTCTGGCAAGCCGATTATTGGAATTGCCCAGACGGGCTCGGATCTTAGCCCCTGCAACCGTCACCACATCGAGCTGACCAAACGGGTGCGCGACGGCATCATTGCCAATGGCGGCACCCCGATTGAAATCCCGGTGCATCCGATCCAGGAAACCGGCAAGCGCCCTACCGCAATGCTGGACCGAAACCTGGCCTATCTCAGCCTGGTGGAAACCCTGTTTGGCTACCCGATTGACGGTGTTGTGCTGAACATCGGTTGCGACAAAACCACTCCAGCGCTGTTGATGGCAGCCGCCACCGTCAACATTCCGGCAATTGCCCTGTCGGTCGGCCCCATGTTGAACGGCTGGTTCCGCGGTGAGCGCACCGGATCGGGCACCATCGTCTGGAAGGCCCGCGAATTGCTGGCCGCTGGCGACATTGACGACGATGGTTTCCTCGAACTGGTGTCCTCGTCAGCCACATCCGTTGGGTTCTGCAACACCATGGGCACCGCCAGCACGATGAATTCGCTGGCCGAAGCCTTGGGCATGCAGCTGCCCGGCTCTGCCGCGATCCCGGCCGCCTATCGCCATCGTGGCCAGATCAGCTATCACACCGGGCAGCGCATTGTTGACATGGTGCACGAGGATCTGAAACCAACCGACATCATGACCCGCGACGCGTTTGAGAATGCAATCGTTGTGAACTCGGCCATTGGCGGCTCGACCAACGCGCCGATTCACTTGAACGCCATCGCCAAACACCTGAACATCGAACTGTCCAACGACGACTGGCAAAACCTTGGCCACAAGGTGCCATTGCTGGTCAACCTACAGCCTGCCGGTGAATACCTGGGCGAGGACTTCTTTCGCGCTGGCGGTGTCCCTGCTGTGATTGGCGAGCTGATGGATGCCGGTATGCTGCCACACCCAAATGCGGTGACGGCCAACGGCAGCTCCATCGGGGACAATTGCAATGACAAACGCTCCATCACCCCCGAGGTGATCAAAGCCGTTGCCACGCCACTGGGGTCCGAGGCGGGGTTCATCAACCTCAGCGGCAACCTGTTCGACAGCGCGATTATGAAAACCAGCGTGATCTCGAAAGAGTTCCGCGACCGCTACTTGTCGACGCCCGACGACCCCAACGCGTTCGAAGGCCGTGCCATTGTGTTTGATGGCCCCGAGCATTTCCACGCAACCATCGACGATGAGTCGCTGAACATTGATGAACATTGCGTTTTGATCATGCGCGGCGCCGGTCCCATCGGCTATCCCGGTGGTGCCGAGGTGGTGAACATGCGTCCGCCAGCCTATTTGCTGAAAAAGGGCATCCATGCCCTGCCCTGCCTTGGTGATGGCCGTCAATCCGGCACATCCGGCTCGCCCTCGATCCTGAATGCATCCCCCGAAGCGGCCGATGGTGGTGGCCTGGGTCTGGTGCAAAACGGTGACCGTATTCGCATCGACCTGAACGCCTGCACGGCCAACATGCTGGTCGACGACACCGAAATCGAAAACCGCCGCGCCGCCCTGCCCGCAAATGCCTATGCTCCGCCCAGCCAAACACCCTGGCAGGAGCTGTTCCGTGAGAAGGTCCGTCCCTTCTCGGAAGGTATGATTTTGGATGGCGCCGATGAATTCCAGGATATCGCCCATGGCACCATGCCGCGCGACAACCACTAGTTAGGATATTATGTCATGAAATTAGTACGTTACGGAGATACTGGCGCTGAAAAACCAGGCTTGATGGATGCCGACGGCACCCTGCGTGACCTGTCTGCACATGTCACGGATATCGCAGGCGACACCCTGTCGGATGCCGGACTTGACGCCCTTCGCGCCCTCGACCCGGCCAGCCTGCCAGTTGTCCAGGGCAACCCGCGCATCGGCCCTTGCGTTGGCAACATCGGCAAGTTCCTGTGCATCGGTCTGAACTACTCAGACCACGCCGCCGAAACCGGCCTTGCCATCCCCAAGCACCCAATCCTGTTTTTCAAAGCAAACTCGGCAGTGGTTGGCCCCAATGACCCGGTCGTGAAGCCACGTGGATCAACCCAAACCGACTGGGAGGTCGAGCTGGGTGTGGTAATTGGCACTTCGGCTAAATACGTCTCAGAAGAGGACGCACTGGACCATGTCGCCGGTTATTGCATCGTCAACGACGTCAGCGAGCGCCACTTCCAGACCCAGTTGACCGGCCAGTGGACCAAGGGCAAATCCTGCGACACCTTTGGCCCCACCGGCCCCTGGTTGGTAACGCGGGACGAGGTTGGTGACCCCCAATCGCTGAACATGGCGCTGGATGTGAACGGTAAGCGCATGCAGACCGGCAATACCAACACCATGATCTTCACTGTCGCGCAGATCATCTCGCACTTGTCGCAGCTGATGACCCTGCATCCAGGTGACGTAATCTCCACCGGCACCCCTCCGGGCGTTGGCATGGGCAAGAAGCCGCATCCGGTCTACCTGAACACGGGTGACAAAATGGAACTGTGGATCGACGGGTTGGGCCAACAAACCCAGATCGTGTTCGAAGACGAATAACATGCCGCCCCCATGCGCCTTGTCCGGCTCATGGGGGTCTGGCCCCATGTCACGCCTCTGACCACCGGTACAGTCAGCTATCCAAAGTATCCTCGGCCATATTACACAGCGAAATCAGTGCATTGAAACCTGTGTCCAGACGAATGGCCACATCGCCGAGAATATCGATTGAGACCCCCCATAGGCGCATGCTATCTGCGGAAACGCTATAAGGATATTGCCTTGATGCGACTGACACTACGGCCAACATTTTGAATTTATTCAGTAAAGGTGACATGATGCAAAACGAAGAGGACAACACGCACCAATTGCTTCCGCTGGACCGATTTAGCGGCTCTCTATCGACACGCGTGCATCTTGTTCTGAAGGACGCAATTCTGTCACTGGTCTACAAACCCGGTGAAATCCTGCGCAAAAACGAGATCTGCGCGACACTTGGGGTCTCCCGCTCTCCGGTCTCCGAAGCCGTCACAAAGCTGGCCACCGAAGGTCTGGTCGATGTGGTCCCGCAGGCCGGGACATTTGTGTCGCGATTTTCAATGGTCGATATCCGCGAAGGTGCTTTTCTGCGCGAAGCCCTGGAAGTGGCAGCGGCAGAACGTGTCGCCCTGACCATAACCGAGCCGCAAATCGTCCTGTTGCGCCGCAATCTGCGCATGCAAGAGGCGCTGGTCGCAGATGGTGACATCGAAGGCTTTTTGCAGATAGACGCCGACATGCACAACCTGATCATGTCCTTTACCGGGTTCAAGCGGCTGACGATGCTGGCTGACAGCACCTGGACACAAGTCAGCCGGGCCAGACATCTGCATATGCCAACACCCGGTCGTATGCAGGCCTCGATCAAAGAACACGCCGCCATTGTCGCCGCTATCATTGCAGGTGATCCAGTGACCGCCAAAGAGGCGACACGCAACCATGTGCGCAGTCTGATCGAATATATAGAACCTCTCGAGGTCGAGCGCCCCGAATTATTCAAATCCCGTTAGCTTAAACCCGCATGGTTTACTGCGCCGCCGACCCTAAAGCAGTCACAGCAGCAGATCGCCCCAACAGGAGACGCAACATGGATCAGTTCACCGGCGGGTGCCTATGCGGGAATGTCCGGATTGTCGCTAAGGGGCGTCCCTATCGGGTTGGCATTTGCCACTGCATGGACTGCCGCAAGCATCACGGGGCCCTGTTTTATGCCTCGGCGGTATTTCCCCAGGACGCGGTGACCATTGAGGGTGAGCTGCGCGATTACGCCGGGCGGTTCTTCTGCCCCCACTGCGGCTCCTCCGTTTTCGCCCAAAGCGACGACGAGATCGAAGTGCGCCTCGGCGCTCTGGATGCCCCTGACCAGTTGATCCCCACTTACGAAAGCTGGACCTCCCGTCGCGAATCCTGGTTACCAGAGTTCCAACGCATGACCCAATACGACCGAGGCCGCGACGCCAAAGGCCGGGTTGAGGAATAGGCCAGCCCGCTGAAAACGGGCCATTCGATTAAGCTGCGGCAAATGGCTGGTGAGTGTCCAGAGCAGACACACGGGTGATTTTAAGTTACCATTATTCCGTGAACGTCACAGGAGATGGTCCTAATGATTATGCGCATTTTTCAGGTAACAACTCACCCCGGCAAGGAAACAGAATTTAGCCGGTTCTTTCATGAAACGGCCATCCCACTCATGAAAAACACCAAGGGCATGGTAAATGTCCTTCCCGGCGCACCTCGTGTCGAAAGCCCTAGAGAATTCAGTTTCGTAATGATCTGGGACAGCCTTTCCTCATTAAAAGAGTTTGTTGGCGAAGATTACACAAGCCCGCATATCGATCCTGCCGAGGCAGAACTCGTCGAATCCAGATCAATCAAGCACTACGAGTTTGTTGAGTAACCACTAAGCAAAGAATTTGCAGTTCAGATCAAATATGGGAGTAATCAATATGTTGAAGGGACGTTGTGGGTGCGGTGAAGTTACATATCAATTGTCTTCAAAACCGATGTTTGTCCATTGTTGTCACTGTCGGGAATGCCAACGGCAAACCGGCTCTGCATATGTGCTGAACGCCATCATAGAAGCTGACCAAGTTGAGATCGATGGCCCGACAGTTGAAAATACACTTTCGACGCCGAGCGGAAAAGGACAGATTATTACCCGATGCGCCAACTGTGGTTCTGCTGTGTTTAGCAACTATCTGGTGCGCAAAGGGAAGCTTCGCTATATTCGGGTAGGCACCTTGGACGACCCATCCCAATGTTCGCCAGATGTTCAAATATTCACTTACAGCAAACAGCCATGGGTGCCACTCAATCCAGATATTCCGATATTCGAAAACTTCTACAAGTTAGAGGATGTATGGCCGGAAGATTCGCTTGCGCGGTGGCGAGAGTTATTTGAAGAGAGTGTATAGGCGGATTGCAGCAAAATCCGTAGAACAACCCTCGCGGGGACCTGATTTGAAAAAGAAACAGGGTCGACCTCATCACCTGGCAAAGGCAAATCCGGATGGCGGCATTTTTGGGAAATGGTGCACCCGAGAGGATTCGAACCTCTGACCCCCTGATTCGTAGTCAGGTACTCTATCCAGCTGAGCTACGGGTGCACTATGGCCGGATTTAGTCTGACCGGCCCAAATGAGCAACCCCAAAAACGAATTTAAATTGTGCCATCGCCCTTGGGCAGGCAAACGTCAAAAACTGTGCCCTCAGCCCCGGTCTGGCGCAGGGTGACAGATCCGCCGTGACCGCGTGCCAGTTCGGCGGCAATAGCCAGCCCCAGCCCCGAACCACCCTTTCGGGCACCGCCTTGAAATGGCGTAAAAAGGTTCTCTTGCGCCCGCTTGGGCAACCCCGGCCCGGTATCGCTGATCGACAGCCACCAGGCCTCGGGGTCCTCGCGCGCCGAAATCGTCACCGTGCCGTTGCTTTTGGTGGCGGCAATCGCCTGACCGGCATTGCGCACCAAATTCATCACAATGCGGTACAACTGCTCGGGATCGGCGCGCAGCTGCAGGTCTGACGGCACCTCACTGACGATTTCGACCTGACCACTGCCAGAGGCCATCTGTTCGGCCTCGATCAGGTCTTCGATCACGTCGCATAACTTTATCATGGTCAGTGTTGGCGCGGGCTCTTCGGCGCGACCAAAGGCCAATGTGCCTTCGCACAGCGACACCGCGCGGGTCATCGAGTTCACCAGCTTAGGCGCCAGACGCCGCACCAGGGGGTCCTCGCTCATTTCAATCCGGTCAGTGAACAGCTGCGCCGAGGTCAGGATATTGCGCAGATCATGGCTCACCTTGGCCACGGCCTCTCCCAGTTGCGCCAGACGTTCTTTTTGCTTCAGCGCATGTGTCAGCTCGGTCTGCAACTGCAACAAGGCCTCCTCGGCCTCGCGCAGCTCTGTCACGCCAGCGCTTGGCTTGATAATACCACGGGCATCTTCGGGCGCAGTGGCGTAGCGCTGCATATAGCCCACCACACCTTTGATCGGCTTGACCAGAAACCTGCGCACAGCCGCAAACAACAACACCGCCGTGAAGATCGAGATCACTGCCGACAACAGCAGAATACGCACCCCGTAGTCGATCATCGCCATCCGCAGCGGCGCCGTCTCCATCGTCACCTCGATCAGCAACCCCGCCTCACGCACAGGGGCGCCAATCACCCGGATGATCTGATTCTCGGGGGTCACCAAACGTCGCATCGCATCTGCGATCAACACAAAAGGGCTGGCCATGCGCAGGTCATAGGTGCTTTTGATCGGCTGCGGGATGGGCG
>ENA-OSET01002505-OSET01002505.1-sediment-metagenome-genome-assembly--contig:-NODE-2505-length-17743-cov-12.376033_pt1 | contig 17743 bp, 16 predicted proteins | sample MGYA00237882_ERZ534229 | MGnify/ENA primary metagenome ERZ534229 (study PRJEB26408, sample SAMN06266212) | sediment metagenome | isolation source: Hudson Canyon methane seep mesocosm | place... | reverse complement strand
TGATGTGCCTGCGGATATTAATCAGTACGCCACTGATTATTTATGGAATGAAGTATTACTGCCTGATAATCTATTAACCCATCTTCGCAGCTTTCAAAAACATAAGTCACTGATTTATAGTTACCAGTCCATTTTTACCAAAAAAATCACCTTTAAAATCAACATTAACTTTTCTCTCGCCTCATGTAGTGCCATTTTATTTTAGCTAGACTATTGCATTTCTCTTGTTTTTCGTTGATGCTATTGCTATGTATATTCGAAGAACAAAAACTAAAAACCTGGAAGATGGTTCCGCCTATTTTACCTATCGCATTGTCGAGTCCGTTCGCATAGGCGATAAGGTTAAGCAGCGCACTCTGCTTAATATTGGTGCAGACTTTACGCTTGAGCAAGCGCATTGGCCTTTGTTAACCGCGAGAATAGAAGAATTACAACAAGGCTCAACGTTACATCAAGCAGAGCTGTTTGGTTTGAGCGATGAATTAAATACGCTTTTAGAAGCCACGGCACACGCCTATAGCGCTCGAATTACGGCTAAACTGTCTGAACCACTCAAATCAAGCCAAGTCACACAAGAATTTCACTCGGTTGATATTCAGCATATAGAAGCCCTTCAGGCACGCAGCATAGGAACAGAAACCTTAGTATTGCATGCCGTACAGCAGTTACAATTAGACGAGAAGCTCACGGCACTCGGCTTTAATAAACGGGATGTGGCAGCCGCACTAGGAAGTATCATAGGTCGAGCCGTTTCCCCCGGTAGTGAATTACACACCCATGACTGGCTGCAAAACCGAACAGGGTTAGGTGAGCTGCTAGGGCATGATTTTAGCAATATCAGCCTGACTCGTTTATATACGGCAAGTGACAAGTTACTTAAGCATCAGACAGCGCTTGAATCCTTTTTATCTTGCCGAGAACAGACCTTGTTTGATTTAAATCGCAAGATTGTTTTGTATGACTTGACCAATACTTATTTTGAAGGCCAATGCGAACAAAATCCACAGGCCAAATTTGGTCGTTCCAAAGAAAAGCGCACAGATTGCCCCTTAGTCACTTTAGGGTTGATTCTAGATGGCGACGGATTTCCATTGAGTAGCCAAGTCTTTCCAGGTAATGCAAGTGAACCCGCCACCTTGGAATTGATGCTAGACGGCCTGCGAGACAAAGATCCCTTCAACCAAATCAAGCCCGTCGTCATCATGGATGCCGGTATAGCCAGTAATGATAATCTTGCTTGGCTCATCAAGCAGGATTATCATTATCTCGTCGTCAGCCGAGAACGGCATGTCAAAGATCCGAGAGAACAAGAGTCCCCGATAACGGTCAAAGAAACGCCAAACAATCGTGTCGTTGTATATCGTGAAATCGATGCAGAAACCCAAGAAACCCGACTTTATTGTCACTCAGAACTAAAATCAAAAAAAGAACAAGGCATCCGTAACCGCTTTCATGAGCGCCTAGAAGAGGCACTGACAAAACTGCACGGCGGCCTAAGCAAAAAAGGCACAACAAAGAAATACGACAAAATACTAGAACGTATAGGCCGGTTACGCGAAAAACATAGTCGTGTTGCCGCCGATTACAGCATTGAAGTTATCGCAGATGACACAAAAGCTAAAGCCCTCCGCATAGAATGGGAACGTAAAACAGAAAGCGACCAAAAGGATAAGCACTGTGGAGCCTACTGCCTAAGAACAAACATACCAGACTGGCCAGAAGAACAGCTCTGGACAACCTACACACAACTCACTGAAATTGAAGCCACCTTTAAAACCCTAAAAACCGAATTAGGAATGCGACCTGTCTACCATCAAAAAGAAGACCGTGTCACAGGGCACTTATTTATCACCTTATTAGCCTACCATCTTGTGCATACACTACGGCATCAACTCAAACGACAAGGAACTCACCTAAGCTGGAATAGTATTCGTAACATTATGTCGACTCAACAGAGACTGACGCTTACCTTGCCGACTGATAACAACACAATCATACATCTACGAATTACAAGCAAAGCAGAAGCCAAACAAAAACAAATATACACGGCTTTAAACATTAACCCCGACCCGATAGGAAAACTAAAGACAACTGTCGATATGAAATCTGTAGTGCCAACTGAGACCGATTGAAAAATTTAACTCATTGAAATAATGGGGAAGTAACAGTGTAAGTCACGAAGATGGGTTAAGTGAATAATATGCCATTTATGCACAATACCCCTATTCGGTAATAAAGCGTAGAAATAAATGTACCTTTAATTAATAGGGTAAAACCTCTGTACATTATGTAAATAAAGGGATACAGAGATACTTTACCTATTTTTAACGAATCCTTACGCTCGGCATATAAGACGACCAATCTCTTAACGGGGGTTATGTTCCAGATTCTGTATTCCCCCCCTTTAACAGTATGAAGGCTTAAGGCAGAATACTGATTCTCCATTTGGATGAGACTTAATGACTCCTAAATAACTTGCTATTGTAAGCAAATTTTTCTTCGACCCCACACCATCGATTTGAATCCAGACATTTTTTAAGCTCTTCAATATCAATCATTTTTGGCTATTACTAAATTCTCATTACGCTAACGATCAAGTGGGGCAGCCCTAGGCTGTCGAAATACAATGTTTTTTATTTAAAAAGCTTTAACATACAATGACTTGAATATTTTTTCGCTCAAAAAAAATTATATAACACATGCTTTTACTCCTTAATTACCTCTCATTTGACAAATAATCAATGACTTATAATAATCACCCTAATTTTACTTTGTAAAAATATCGCTATTTTTTCCTTTGAATATTCTCGTCTTATGGATTATATTTAATCAGAAATCGATTAAACTCAGAGGGTATAAAGTATTTCCTCATTATAAAAGGACGATTCAGCCATATGCTCCAAATGTCAAAAGTGTTGAGCAGCCGTGATGCTTGGAAACGCACAACGATTGAATGCCGCTACCAATTGCGAGAATCCAGAAAAACGGAGAAGCGCCACTTGAGAAAAATAGCAGAGCTTAAGCTGGAAAATCGTGAGTTGAAACAGCTTTCTGAGGATAAAAAAAACATCAATCCAGCTTAATCGAGAGCTAGAAGCCGCCACTCCTGTTGCAACAAAAGGCCTCCCTCAGCTTATTAATATAACCGATGCTGAACAAACCCGTGTTTTATGTGTCTTACTCACATTACACGCCGTTGTTTCCTATCGTAGTGTGCCTCGTATCCTTGAGTTGTTCAAATCAAGAACAAGTTATGAAATTAGTTGGGTTCCTCATTTTACCTCTGTTATCAACTGGAGCTTACGGGTAGGATTAGGGCTTTTAAATCAAGTGCAAACCATCGCTAAACCTTGGGTTGCGATTATTGATCACTCCATTGATATAGGCACTAAAAAAGTACTCGTGGTTTTACGGGTTGAAATGGATGCCTTATCAAAAAGGGGGAGTGCCGTTCGACTGGAAGACGTTGAATGCATTGGCCTCACAGTCTCCGATAAAGTAACGGGAGACACTATTCTTCCCGAGTTAGAAGAGATTTTCGCCCGCGCGGGTAACCCCATCGCCATTATAAAAGATGCCGATGCGACGCTGCAAAAAGGTGTTCGGCTCTGGTCAGACAAGCAAGAAAATCCGGTCCCTACCATTGATGACATAGGTCATACGATGGGTAATGCACTTAAATCTCAATTTGAGACAATGGCCATTTATAAGCGTTTCGCGGCATTAGTCAGTCATGGTGCAAAATGTTTACGTCAAACAGATCTTGCTTTTATGATGCCCCCAAAATTGCGCAGCAAAGGACGCTTTCAAAGTATTGGAAAACTAGGTCAGTGGGGTGAAAAAATGTTGAATGTCTTTGCTGCCAGAGGCCCGGCAAAAGAAGGTAGCCAACTAGACAGGTTACGAAAAGCCTTCCCTGACTTCAGTCAATCAAGAGCGTTTATTGTACAATTTGCTGCCACGACAAACATCGTTTCTCAGGTCATGGAAATCCTTAAAAACAAAGGGCTCGATAAGAACAGTTACAAGCAGTGTTATGAGCTTTCTAAAAATCTTCCCAGAAACTCAAAAGTAAAAAAACGATTGCAAGATTGGCTGAAGAAAAATATTAAACTTCAGAAACAACTAGTGCCCTTACCCCTGCTGGTAAGTAGTGATATTATCGAATCGCTCTTTGGGAATTTTAAGCATATTATTGAACGCAGTCCTCAGGCAGATATGAACCGTACCGTTCTTCTCATTCCGGCACTTTGTGGAAAACGGGAGGGTGTCGTTGTAACGCAAGCCCTACACCAGGCCTCCCAGACTGATTTAGAAGCATGGGATAAAAAACATATCCCTTATACTGTGCGGAAAAAACGACTTGAATTTTTTAAAGAAATAGGAAGCCAAAACATGGGGAATACTAATGCAAGATAGAGGCTATCCTTCGACAGTCTAGGACAGACCCCCTATTAAATGTACATAATTCTACGTGATTGACTCAGTTTATATTAGGGTATAGCATTGACAAGTCATTTATTGAATGAGAAGAATATTATGAGTGCAATAGCTTTTGACACATTGGCATACGCAAAAAAACTGAAGGCATCAGGATTTACTGAAGAACAAGCTGAGGTTCAGGCAGAAGCAATGGCGGAGTTGGTGAATGAGCAACTAGCAACTAAACGTGACCTCAAGGAGCTTGAAATGAGCTTGGTACTAAGACTTGGTGGAATTATGGTTGCAGGTATAGCTGTCATTGCTACTTTAGTGAAAATCTTATAGAGAAATCAAGGGGTCAGCCAGCTTGATTTGATCTAATGATTTATGAGAAAGCCTCGGCAGTTATGTTGGGGCTTTTTTCTTTTCTCATAATTGTAATTATGGTAGATTGACAATATGTTTGTAATTTTTACTGGATAAAAGAACGCAGCCCAGACTACCCGACTGGAAATATACAAATAACTTTTGGCTTTACTTTTAAGCTGGCACAATAATGAAGCCGTCAGGCGTAGGTTCGTTGTATTCGTACCGTAAACACCTTACTGCTTAAGAGGTACGAATACAACGAACCTACAGAACTTCTGATATTGTCCCGCCTTAAGTGGGTAGCCATTAGATCGATTAGCTCGCTCAACTTATGACCTAACGAAAATTGCTAAGGATTTAGAGCAGCGTAATATTGATTTAGTCGTGCTTGACCAGTCAATAGGCACTAGCACACTAACAGGTAAGTTACTCTTCAATATGCTTGGCTCTCTCTTCTCTTTCTACTCGGACTTTTTTTTGTTCTGCGGCAATTGTATCGTCCTTTTTTTGCTGTTCCTCCCGTGCCGCAATCCGCTCTTCGCGGGCGGTCACTTGTTCCGCTTCCAGCCGGTTCTGGGTGATCGCATTTTCCTTAAACACTTGCACAGCACTGGCCATATCACCAATTTCGTCTTTGCGCTCCGTTCCTGGAACCTCAATCGTGCGGTCGCCATCAGCCAGCGTCAACATCGCCGTAACCATTGACTTGATCGGGTTAGCAATACCATTTCCAATCACCCAAGCTAATCCAAGGCCGATCAAAATTGCTGCACTTGAAACTAATCCTCGTCCCATAAATTTACAGAGAAGGGAAACCACTACTACCGTAAGGGCTGCGAACCAATGCATCATTGATCCAAAACTAGCAGCTTCCATTTGGAAATTAGCTGCACCACCTGCTGCATATTTGATTGCAACAGGAATCAAATAAAGACCAATTGCTAATATCACCAAGCCCGTTACCAATGGTGGGAACATAAAACGTAAATGTTTAATAAATCCACCAAGTATGAAATGAATTATACCACCTATAAGACAAGCCGTTAGAGCTACGCCTAAACCTTGGGTAGCCGAAATCCCAGCAAGAACACCTACAAATGCAAAGCTTGTTCCTTGCATAATTGGCAAACGCGCTCCTATTGGACCTATACCAATTGTTTGAAATAATGTTGCTATACCAGCAAAAAGCATTGCCATTTGTATAAGATAAACTTGCTCAGCACTTCCAAAGGCAAGGCCTGCAGCACCAGCTACAATGACCGATGGCGTAACATTTGAAGCAAACATTGCTAATACATGTTGAATACCTAATGGAATTGCCTGCCCCATTGGCGGTGTGACGTTTGGATCTCTCATTTCTACTGGAGACCCTGTTGTAGAATTTGTCATTTTATTCCCCTATTTCTTGCATCTAAAAAAGATACGTTATGCTGTGATTACTCACAAACTAACTAAGGGATGGCAGAAATAAAAAGAAAAACAAGAAAAATCTTATAAAGTATGCCTATTATCAAAATTATCAATATAATCTTTATCCTTGGGATGAAACTTTAAATTAAGGTATAATATTTATGATTTTATTTAACATTTTAGGATATTTATGAAAATTTTATAAAAAATCTTTTAACACATTGTTTTTATTAAAAAATTAACATTAGTCCTTAAAAATATCAAAAAGATAATAGTCCAATAGTTATTAAAAGTACAAATGAATACAATCAAATTCTTGAATACATTGAGTGATGTAAAAAAAATCTTTTTCAAAAAAAAAGAATCATTAAAGAGTAAAATAGTTGCTTATATAGAAAACAGTACCTTAATGATTAACTCATTAAACGCTTTACTCTTTCATTAACGCGCTCAACAATCATACCTTCTTCTTGGTTAGCCAACCTACCGCTTGATACAACAGGCTTACCCTCAACAAACAAGTCTCTAACATTAAAAGGACCATTTAATACCAGCGCAGCAACTGGATCCCAAGCACCTGCAGCAGCAAGGCCAGTAATATCCCAAATTGCAATATCTGCCCTTTTGCCTATTTCTATTGAACCTAAATCTGTACGATTTAGAACTGAAGCACCTCCAAGCGTTGCGATCTCTAGAGCTTCACGCGCTCTCATGGAATTTGCTCCATTTTTTACACGTTGCAGTAAAAGTAATTGCCTTGCCTCCGATAGCAAATGCCCAGCATCACTTGATGCAGATCCATCAACTCCAAGACCAACCTTTACTCCTCCATCTCTCATTTCACGAATAGGCGCAATGCCTGATCCCAATCTACAGTTTGAACAAGGGCAATGGGCTACACCAGTCTTGGTTCTAGCAAACAAATTAATTTCATTAGAATTTAATTTAACACAATGAGCATGCCAAACATGATTTCCAGTCCAACCTAGACGCTCTGCATATTCACCTGGTCTACAACCAAATTTTTCCAACGAATATGCTATATCTTCATCATTTTCAGCAAGATGGGTATGCAGCATGACATTTTTATCTAACGCCATGGCAGCAGTATCTCTCATTAAACCCTCTGAAACAGTGAAAGGTGAGCATGGCGCTAAGCCAACTTGCACCATTGCATTTTGTGATGGGTCATGGAGTTGACTTATAACTCTTTCAAAATCCTTTAAAATCAAAGATTCTTTTTCAACTAAGCTATCAGGTGGAAGGCCACCATTACTTTCTCCAACTGACATTGCCCCTCTTGTAGCATGAAACCTTACACCGATAGATTGTGCCCCATTTATTGCATGCTCCATTTTCACGTCATTAGGAAAAATATACTGATGATCTGAACTTAAAGAACACCCAGACAAGGCCAACTCAGCCAACCCTGATTGAGCAGATACATACATATCTTCACCTTCCATGCGTTGGAAAATTGGATAAAGTGTTTTGAGCCAGCCAAACAATAAGGCATCTTGTCCTGCGGGCACGCCACGAACTAAAGATTGAAATAAGTGATGATGTGTATTTATTAATCCTGGCGTAACAACGCAACCAGTTGCATCAATAACTTCATCTGCAGTACTTAGGTTGTTGCCAACCTCGATAATAGCACCGTTTTCAATTAGTATACTTGCGCCTTTTAATTCTGCTCTCTTTGCATCCATTGTAACAACAACATCAGCATTTTTTATTAAAGTAGTTGTTTTTCTCATCACAAGGCCTTTGTTTTAGCAAGCTAGAACATATCAATTAACTAATAATATAACTTCAATTTTTATTAAAAATGGAAATACTTTTACCATAAAGTATTTCCATCTATTTCAATTCATTGGCTAAGGTTCACCCCGAACAGCACCTTGTGAAGCATTCGTTACTAAAGATGCATAAGCTCTCAAAGCTTTACTTACTTTACGTTTTCTTTCTTCTTCTGGCGCCCAAGCACCTTCGCCTTTAGCAATCATTTGCTCTCTTCTTGCGCTTAATTCATCTTCCGACAAGGCAACATTGATTGTACGATTTGGTATATCAATTTCAATAATATCACCTTCTTTAATTAAACCAATATTTCCACCCTCAGCAGCTTCAGGTGAAACATGTCCAATAGAAAGGCCAGATGTACCCCCTGAGAAACGGCCATCAGTTATTAAAGCACATGCTTTGCCCAAACGCATGGATTTCAAATAAGATGTTGGGTAAAGCATTTCTTGCATGCCCGGACCACCTTTTGGACCTTCATATCTAATGACTACTACATCTCCTGCTACTACTTCTTTATTTAAAATGCGATTAACTGCCGTATCTTGGCTTTCACAAACAACCGCTTTTCCACTAAATTTAAGAATACTGTCATCCACACCAGCTGTTTTAACCACACAACCTTCTTGAGCAATATTACCAAATAAAACAGCAAGACCACCATCACTGCTAAATGCATTGTCCTTGTTTCGTATAACACCACTTGCTCGATCAAGGTCTAGCTCATTATATTCTCGTGATTGGCTAAATGCTTGAATAGTTCGAATTCCTCCTGGGGCTGCCAGAAATAAATCATGCGCTGCTTTATTATTGGTTATAGCAACGTCCCAATTTGTAATTGCTTGAGCCATTGTGGGAGTATGAATTGTAGAAACAGATGTATCTAATAATCCACAACGATCAAGTTCACCAAGTAAAGCAAAAATCCCACCTGCACGATGTACATCTTCCATATGTACATTTGCCACTGCAGGAGCAACTTTACATAAACATGGAGTGGTTCGTGATAAACGGTCAATATCATCTACGGTGAAGTCCACCTCTGCTTCTTTCGCCATAGCAAGTAAATGCAAAATGGTATTAGTAGATCCACCCATGGTAATATCCATTGTCATAGCATTTTCAAAGGCTGCTTTCGTAGCAATCCCACGAGCAGTGAGGCCTTTTTCACCTTTTTCATAATGCCGCTTGGTAAGATCTACAATTAATCTCCCAGCCTCTCGGAATAGTGCTTCTCGTTTTGAATGCGTAGCTAATGTTGAGCCATTACCAGGCAATGCAAGTCCAAGAGCTTCTGCCAAGCAATTCATAGAATTAGCTGTGAACATACCAGAGCAAGATCCACATGTCGGACAAGCAGCTTCTTCAATTGCTTGAACGTTTGCATCAGACATATCAGGGTTTGCAGCTTCAATCATTGCATCAACAAGATCTACTTTTCGCAATTCACCATCTATATCGACTTTGCCTGCCTCCATTGGCCCTCCAGAGACAAATACTACAGGAATATCTAACCTTAAAGCAGCCATAAGCATGCCAGGAGTAATTTTATCACAATTTGAAATACATACCATCGCATCAGCACAATGTGCATTAACCATATATTCTACACTGTCAGCAATAATTTCACGACTTGGCAAAGAATAAAGCATTCCATCGTGTCCCATTGCAATACCATCATCAACCGCAATGGTATTAAATTCCTTGGCAACTCCACCACTAGCTTCAATTTCACCAGCAACAAGCTGTCCCAAATCTTTCAGATGGACATGACCTGGAACAAACTGGGTAAATGAGTTTACAACTGCAATGATTGGCTTGCCAAAATCTTCATCTGTCATACCAGTAGCTCGCCAAAGACCACGGGCTCCCGCCATATTACGGCCATGTGTTGTTGTTCTAGAACGATATGGGATCATTATTTTATCCTGTGTAAAAGTTATGGATATAGTTTTGCCAAAAATATAATTTAAATACTAGGTGATTCTAATAATTATATTCATAATATTGTCGTATTAATACTATATGTAATCATTAATTGATAATATATGCATTTATGAAATATAGATAAGAATTCTTCTCTTACAATAACTTTTAGGAACCAAAATGTTAGAAAATACGAAATTAGTGTCACTTTTAAATGATCCTAGCCTTCTCGCAAAAAAGGCATATGTCGCTGGCGAATGGGTAAGTGCTAAAGACGGTAAAACATTTGATGTAGTTAATCCTGCTACAGGTGAAGTTATTGCTAAATTACCAGATTTAGATGTTAAAGATGCCAAACATGCAATTGATGAGGCTGCTATAGCTCAGAAAAAATGGGCCGCATATACTGGCAAAGAACGCGCATCCATTTTGCGTGAGATGTATAACTTAATGACCTTGAATGCGAATGATTTAGGAATAATTTTAACATCAGAGATGGGCAAGCCTCTAGCAGAGGGTACTGGTGAAATTGCATACGCCGCAAGTTTTTTTGAATGGTTTGGAGAAGAAGCAAAACGTATATATGGAGAAACAATTCCTGGGCACATGCGTGATAAGCGTATAACAGTTCTTAAAGAACCAATCGGTGTTGTTACATCGATTACTCCTTGGAACTTTCCTTCAGCAATGATTACAAGAAAGTTAGCCCCAGCATTGGCTGCTGGATGTTCATTTGTTGGTCGCCCAGCAACTGAAACACCCCTCTCAGCCTTAGCTATAGCAATAATTGCTGAAAGAGCTGGACTTCCAAAAGGATTATTATCAATTTTAACATCCTCGAAATCTCACGAAATTGGTCTTGAGTTTTGCACAAACAGTAAAGTAAGAAAATTAACTTTTACAGGTTCGACCCAAGTAGGACGAATTTTAATGCGTCAATGCTCTGATCAAATTATGAAACTTTCACTGGAATTAGGGGGGAATGCTCCTTTTATTGTTTTTGATGATGCAAATTTAGATGATGCTGTTGATGGAGCAATTATTTCTAAATTTCGCAATAATGGTCAAACATGTGTTTGTGCAAATCGTATTTATGTTCAATCAGGTGTTTATGATGCTTTTGCAGAAAAATTAATAAAACGTGTCGAGGCTATGACCGTTGGGAATGGCATGAACCCTGAAGTGATAAATGGTCCACTTATTGATATGGCAGCTGTTGAAAAAGTAGAAGAGCATATTGCGGATGCCGTTGCCAAAGGTGCAATAGTCAAAACTGGTGGAGCCCGTCATGAATTAGGGGGAACATTTTTTAAGCCAACGGTTGTTACTGGCGCGAATTCTGAAATGTTAATGACAGAAGAGGAAACTTTTGGCCCGTTAGCACCATTATTTAAATTTGAATCTGAAGAAGATGTTATAAAAGCAGCGAACGATACTATTTATGGTTTAGCATGTTATTTTTATGCAAACGATTTAAGCAGAGTGACGCGTGTACAAGAAAAATTAGAGTATGGAATCGTTGGAGTAAATACTGGCATAATATCAACTGAAGTTGCACCTTTTGGTGGTGTAAAGCAGTCAGGCTTAGGTAGAGAAGGTTCACATCATGGAATACAAGATTTCCTAGAAATGAAATATATTTGTACCTCTATAAAATAATGCTAATTCAAAAAGACGCCACCCGTGGAGGAATGGATGGCGTCAAAACCCAAAGTTTGAATAAATACATCATATTTGGGAACAAAGCTCATGCTAGAAAAGGGGAAGAACTAGCCTAGAGCTGTGTGTCTTAAAAGCACTGCATTAAATAGCTTTTGTGCTTAATTTTTCTTTTGATGCTTGACCATTGATTGTTGCAGAATTTGCAATTTCAATTTTTCGCGGTTTCAGTGCCTCGGGCACTTCTCGTAAAAGATCAATATGTAGTAACCCATCTCGAGTTTCAGCACCAATAGGCCGGACATGGTCGGCTAATTGAAAGCGTTTTTCAAATGCTCTTTGAGCAATTCCTCGATGCAAATAAGTCACTTGATCATTGGAAATTTCTGCCTTCTTGGCAGCAATAACCAGTTGACCTTCACGCATTTCAACATTGAGCTCATCTTCACTAAAACCAGAGACTGCTACTGTAATACGATACTTATTCTCGCCAGCTTTTTCGATGTTGTATGGTGGGTAAGTTGTTGTTCCAGTGTCTGCTGTGAGTGCTACATCTAGCATACTTGCCAAACGATCAAAGCCAACTGTTGAACGGTATAATGGTGTAAAATCATAGTTACGCATGTGCATATCCTTTTCTAAGCGATACGTTAAATCGGCCTTCCTTATGGACAGACCAGGTTAGTTTTGGACCCCATATGGGCATCCGATATGTAATATACAGTAAGTAATTTTAGTTTGGCAAGTGGTTTTTGAATATTTTTTTTAATGATAAATTATGAGTATTATTAATTTATTAAACTTTCTTTAAAAAACTTTATCTCTGAAGCATCATTTATTTCAAAAATTTGACTAATTAATTCATTAAATGGCCTCTCAAGAGATACACCTAAAGATACGTTAATTTTACCTAATACTTGTTTAGCAGATATAATTGATGCAATTTTAAATTGACTATCTTCCCATATAAATATCGGGGCCCCAGAAGCCCCAAAATCAACAGAACAGCTGGTAATAATTATTTTGTTTTTACGTTCTATTATATTGCACTCTTCTTTTTTTATTACTGCCAAAGAAGAACTTTCAACATATGAAGCAATATAAATGTTTTGTTTATTAATAGGTGATTTATGAAATGCATAAGGTTTAATACCATTTGCCTTCATAGGCATTGAAAGCTCTATAATTGCTAAATCTGCAGAAACAATTTTGTCATTTATAATATTAGAGGTTTTATATTTTTGGTGAATAAAAACATTTTTGGCTTGGCCATAAGCAGAAGCACCTTCATTACCCCATCCTGCTGAAAACTGAATTCTATTAGGCTCATGAGCGTTACCAGTCTTTTCATTTATAACGCAATGTGCGGCTGTTAGAATATATGTATCTGAAATTAATGCTCCAGAACATAATCTATGATTGCCTCCAATAATATTAACTCGTCCAACACCAGACCAAGTTAATTGGTTTTCATAAACTTTCAATTTTTCTGGAATATCATTAGCACTTAAGCTTAATCCAAAGCAAATTAGAACAATTGAAAAAATAAATTTCATTCTTTTCCCCTATAGGTACTTTACGCATGAAATACGTTCTGTCCAAATAGAAATTTCTGAAATAATAATTAAACATAATAAAAATGTAATTATGCCATTTTGGAAGGCTTTGGCCCTCCTGTTGCCCAATCTAGGAGTTCTACTGTGTGAACCACTGGAACTCCAATAGCAGATCCAATTTGCATCATACACCCAATATTTCCAGCACTTATGACATCAGGTTTAAGAATTTCTAAAGTCTCAACTTTGCGAATTTTAAGTTTTTTTGAGATCTCTGGCTGCATTAAATTATAAGTTCCAGCAGAACCACAGCAAAGGTGGCTATCTTTTGGCTCCAAAACAGTAAATCCAGCATTCTTTAATAATGTTTTAGGGTGCGTTTTTATTTGCTGTCCGTGCTGAAGAGAGCATGCAGCATGATATGCGACACGTACGGCTGATGTTGATGAAACTTTCAAACCAAGGTCTATCATTATCTCCGTTATATCTTTTGCTAAAGACCCAACTGTTTTAGCATCATTTTCCAATGGATCTCCTAAAAACATATTCCCATAATCTTTAACTGTTGTTCCACATCCACTAGTATTGATGACTATCGCATCAAGGCCATCACCATTTAGTTCAGACATCCATGCATTTATATTTTTTGCAGCTGATATGTGGCTTTGTTTTGACTTGCCCATATGGTGAGTTAGCGCTCCACAACAACCTGCACCTTGAGCAACAACCACCTCACATCCATGACGTCGAAGTAATCTTATGGTTGCATCGTTAATATCTGTGTCTAACGCTTTTTGAGCACACCCCGTCATCAAAGCTACACGCTTAATACACTTTCCTTCTGCAGGGAAAACTTGAGGCTTATCATTTAAACTAGGTACAGGTATTTTTTTAGGTGCAAAATCAACCATATTTCGTATTTTTGAAGGCATTAAAGGTGCAAGAGGTTTTACTAATCTTGCAGACTTCATTGCAAACCTAAATCTTTTATCATAAGGCAATATTTGAGCCAATGTAGCCCGCATAATTCTATCAAAAATTGGCCGCTTGTAATTATCTTCAATATACTCTCGAGCATGATCTACTAGATGCATATAGTTAACGCCTGATGGGCAAGTCGTCATACAAGCAAGACAAGAAAGACATCTATCCACATGCTTAACTACTTTTGCATCAGGCTTGCGTTGGTTTTCAAGCATATCTTTTATAAGATATATGCGTCCACGTGGGCTATCTAATTCATCACCTAATATTTGATATGTAGGGCATGTTGCAGTACAAAATCCGCAATGAACACAATTTCGCAGAACGGCGTTTGAACGAGCAATTTTAGGTTCATCTAATTGAGCTTTAGTAAAATTTGTTTGCATTATCCCATAATCCCAACATTTAGAATATTTCGAGGATCAAATTTTTTTCTTAAACCTTCTTCGATTCCTTTAATTAATTTACTTTGGATCGGCATTGCCTCAGCCCCTCCTCCATTGCCACGCAGCAAAGTTATATGACCTTGGATATCAGAAAGGTGATTACGGATATTTATATTATCTGGAACAGATAAATACACCAGGCCACCCCCCCAATCATATTGTGCTTCAGCTTTTATCCCTGACTTTAGCAATGTTTCCATTATTTTTGGCCCAGAGGTTGGCTTTACAGATAATCGCCAAATTGATGTTTTTGTTTTTGAAAAAACTGAAACATTTCCTATTGAATTCCATAATTTGTTATTTTTATTTGTATTAGTTTCTACGCTAATCTCATAACCAGAGAATAATTTTTTCAATGCCTCAGTTCGGTAGGCAACTGATCCAGAAAAACCTTCAATACGAATTAAAGTTTCATCATTCAAATGGGCCGCGCCATTGACATCATTAGGTGACCCAAGCGCTTTACATAATGCAGATATTCCATGTTCATCATTTAAACCGTGCAATATAATTGAAGCACTAGCTTCAGGTTTTGGCAATAACTTAAATGATAATTCTGTCATTACCCCAAGCGTTCCATAACTTCCCGCCATCAGTTTTACTAAATCATAGCCAGTAACGTTTTTCATTACTCTACCACCATTTTTTATAACTGTTCCCATACCGTCAACAAACCTTACTCCAATTAAGCTATCTCGGCATGCCCCAGTTTGAATTCGACGTGAACCAGATATATTACAAGCCACCACTCCTCCAATAGTGCTGTCTCCTTCAGAGCCTAACAGATCACAGTGATCCATTGGCTCAAATGGAAGTTGTTGGTTAACTTCATTGAGAGCTTTCTGGACATCTTTCAATGGAGTTCCAGACTGAACAACCAATGTAAGTGCTGCAGGTTCCAATAATGTAATTCCTGATAGTCCAGATGTAGCTAAACTTTTCTTAGCGTGAACAGAATTACCCAACCCTAAACGAGTCCCCCCGCCAACGATTCTTATAGGCTCGGAAACATCTGACAAAAATTCAGAAAGTTCTGCTTCGGTAGTTGGTGCTATCATGCTGCACGTCGGTTTTCAGTAGATATTAAGGGGAAAACTTTTGCTCCGTTTAATAACCATTTTGGGTCAAAAACATCTTTTATGTTTAATTGTGCTTCAATATCTTGATGAGAGTATTGGTCAAACATTAGGTCACGCTTCTCAACACCAACACCATGTTCACCAGTAAGACACCCACCTACTTCAACACATAGTCGTAAGATTTCTGCACCCATTTGCTCACAAAGCTCTAAATCTCCAGGCTTATTGGCATCAAAAAGTATTAAGGGATGCATATTACCATCTCCAGCATGAAAAACATTACCAACTTTTAAACCATATTCATTACCTATTTCACCTATCCGCCTTAAAACATAAGGTAGCTCTGACACTGGAATAGTTCCATCTAGGCACATGTAGTCACTAATTTGACCAATTGCTCCAAATGCAGATTTACGACCAAGCCAAATCTTTGCACTTTCTTCTTCTGATTTACTTTCGCGCAGTTCAATTGGATTATGTTTTTCTGCAATAGCAATAATTTTTTCAAGTTGTTCTTGAATTTCTGGCTCCGAGCCTTCAACTTCTACAATTAAAAGAGCTTCGGCATCTGGATAACCTGCGTTTGCAAAGTTTTCACTTGTTTCGATACACAAGCGATCCATGAATTCCATAGCTACAGGAAGCACTCCAGCTTTTATGATATCCGCGACACACGCTCCAGCAACTTCATTTTTATCAAAAGCAATCAGAACAGGTCTTGCTCCAACTGGTTTGCTTAAAATGCGAAGTGTGGCTTCAGTTACTACACCCAATTGACCCTCTGATCCACAAATTAGCCCAAGCAAATCAAGACCAGCAGAATCAAGGTGATTTCCACCAATCTCAACAATTTCACCATCCATCATTACCATGGTGACACCCATTAAATTATTTGTTGTGACACCATATTTTAGACAATGGGCTCCTCCAGAATTCATCCCAATATTTCCTGCAATTGCACATGCAAGTTGGCTACTTGGATCTGGAGCATAAAAAAATCCATCTTCTTCTACAGCACCTGAAACAGAAAGATTTGTGCGACCAGATTGCACACGAATTAATCGATTATCATAATCGGTTTCTAAAACATTATTTAATTTGGCCACACCTAAAATTACACAATCAGCTGTTGGCATCGCTCCACCAGCTAGGGATGTACCAGATCCTCGAGGAACTACAGGAACACCTTCCTCATGGCATATTCTAAGAATGTCCGAGACTTGTTTTGTTGTTTCAGGCAATACAGCAATCATCGGCAAACATCGGTATGCAGTTAAAGCATCACATTCATAGGCTCGCGTTTCATGTTCCTCTGAAATTACTGATTCAGCTGGCAAAACTTTATTTAATCGTCGCACAATATGTGATTTTTTACTCAACACTGCAGCACTAGGGATTGGCATTTCCATTTAAGATATCCTTTTCATATTGGTAAAATAATATTACCAATTATAAAAGGCAAGCTTTTTTTGAAGATGTAGCCTAACAGTAGTATAATTACGATACTTGATTATAATTTATTCATGTTATCAATAGAATTTACTTACTATAATAAAACTTTACACAGCCTTAATATCAATATTTATATATAAATATATTGTTGAAAAGCACCATGAAAAAAAATTTGAAGAAAAAAAATTCTGATAGCATAGTTCAAGCAGCTATGACTGCAGCAAAAAAAGGCCCACCACCTGTACACCTTTGGAATCCACCGTTTTGTGGAGACTTAGATATGCGGATTGCAAGAGATGGTACTTGGTTTTATTTGGGAACACCGATTGGCAGAGCACCCTTAGTAAAACTATTTTCCTCAATTATTAGAAAAGATGGAGATGATTACTTTCTAGTAACCCCTGTAGAAAAAGTTGGAATTATTGTTGATGATGCCCCATTTTTAGCCGTTGATTTTGATGTGAAAAATGAGGGATTAAACCAAATAATTAATTTTCATACTCACGTAGGTGACGAGGCAATCGCTTGTGAGGATAATCCTATTAGAGTTCTTCGTGATGAAGGGACAGGCGAACCTAGTCCATATATCTTGATAAGATCAAATTTAGAGGCACTCATTGATCGGAAAAGTTTTTATAGA
>ENA-OSET01002504-OSET01002504.1-sediment-metagenome-genome-assembly--contig:-NODE-2504-length-17745-cov-5.779488_pt1 | contig 17745 bp, 18 predicted proteins | sample MGYA00237882_ERZ534229 | MGnify/ENA primary metagenome ERZ534229 (study PRJEB26408, sample SAMN06266212) | sediment metagenome | isolation source: Hudson Canyon methane seep mesocosm | place... | reverse complement strand
CTTTATTACAACAGGTAACCACTAGACAAAAACTCAATCTAAATAATAAAAAGCTGATTACTTTTCTGGCCCAAAATGCCATTGTTTTTCATCGACGTAAAACCCTTAAACAACATGCCAACGGTATGACTTTTCATGCGATTAATAATAAGACAGTTGTTACTTCACAAACCTATTTTTCAATTGGTGGCGGATTTATTATTCGCGAGCAAGATTTTGCTACAGAAAAAGTAGCCGCACTTATTCATGAAGAACAACCCGTGCCTTTTAATTTTTCCAGCGCTAAAGAGCTACTTGAATTGAGTAAAGAACATGGCATGCGCATCAGTTCATTAATGATGAAAAACGAAAAAGTATTTCAACCTAAAGAACAAATTATTGAAAAGCTTTGGCATATTTGGCAAGTCATGTACAAAAGTGTGCAAACAGGTATTCAAACTGAAGGCATATTACCCGGTGGTTTAAAGGTTACCCGTCGAGCTCCTGGTTTATATCATCGCTTACAAAACGAAAAAAATGCCGACCCTATGATAGCAATGGATTGGGTTAATCTTTTTGCATTAGCCGTTAACGAAGAAAATGCCGCTGGCGGTACTGTTGTCACCGCCCCAACAAATGGTGCGGCTGGTATTATTCCAGCGGTGTTATGTTATTACGACAAATTTGTTAAACCAGTAGACGAAGACACAGTAAGTCGTTATTTATTGACCGCAGCGGCAATTGGTATTTTATACAAAAAGAATGCCTCCATATCTGGCGCCGAAGTAGGTTGTCAGGGTGAAGTGGGCGTTGCTTGTTCTATGGCCGCAGGTGCATTAACTGAAATAGTGGGCGGTTCGGTAGACGCGGTTGAAAACGCAGCTGAAATAGGTATGGAGCATAACTTAGGGTTAACTTGCGACCCAGTAGGCGGCCTTGTACAAGTTCCTTGTATCGAACGTAATGCCATGGGAGCGATTAAAGCCATTAATGCCTCTAGGCTTGCTTTAAGAGGCACTGGACAACACAAAGTGTCACTCGATAAAGTCATTAAGACCATGTGGGACACAGGTAACGATATGAAGTCCAAATACAAAGAAACTGCCAGAGGTGGTTTAGCGGTGAATATTATTGAGTGTTGAGTTATTTTAGCGCCAGCTAAAATATTGCTTGTTAAAAATTTCAAACAAAAACGGCGTCATTCATTAAGTATGACGCCGTTTTTTCTATCTAACGAATCACTAATAGATAAGCGATATTTACCTAACCGGTAAAGTCAGGCCTTTAAACATTTTTTCTACTTCGTCGTTGTTTTTCAACATCATGGCTTTTTCTACCACTGACTTAGTAAGGTGTGGGGCAAAACGTTCGATAAATTCATACATGTAGCTGCGTAAGAATGAGCCTTTTCTAAAGCCAATCTTAGTGGTGCTGTATTCAAACAAGTGGCTCGCATCAATTTTGACTAAATCTTGATCCAATTTGTTATCGATTGCCATTGAGGCAATGACACCCACACCTACACCTAAACGTACATAGGTTTTGATAACGTCAGCATCTGTTGCAGTAAATACAATTTTAGGCTCAATGCCTGCACTACTAAATGCTTGGTCTAAAGACGAACGCCCAGTAAAACCAAATACATAAGTCACTAAATTATAGGTCGCAAGATCTTCAATACTGATAGTGGTCTTTTTAGCTAATGGATGCTCGCGATTCACTATGATACTGCGATTCCAGTGATAACAAGGCAGCATCACCAAATCGTTATACAAATGCAGAGACTCTGTGGCGATAGCAAAATCAGCTTCGCCTTTAGCGGCTAGATCACTTATTTGCGAAGGAGTGCCTTGATGCATATGCAGAGACACTTTTGAATACTTGTTCATAAAGCCTTTGATCACATCTGGTAAGGCATATCTTGCTTGGGTATGAGTAGTGGCAATATTTAACTTACCTTGATCAGGTAAGGTGTGCTCACGAGACACCGCTTTAATACTTTCTACTTTAGCTAAAATTTCACGAGAGATATTGATAACATCTTGGCCAGCTTCAGTGACGTGAGTAAGATGTTTGCCACTTCGACCAAAAATTTGAACCCCCAACTCATCTTCCAACATGCGAACTTGTTTACTGATCCCTGGTTGTGATGTGTACAAGCTTTCAGCAGTAGCCGAGACGTTTAAATTGTTATTCAGTACTTCAACAATATAACGGAGTTGTTGTAATTTCATTTCTTAGCCTTGCTTGTTAACCTAGGGAGTCTCTATATATTAAAAGGTTATATAACTTTAACGAGGTGAATTCCATTTATTTTTAATATTAATCTTCTAGTTATATCAAACTAAATCAGTAAATAGACTTAAAAATCAAATATCAAATTCAGAAAAAGGTCTGATAAGATGCAAAATAATATTCATATTGTGTGGCCGTCTTTATGAGACTTCTATTAATCGCCCTATTGGTAAATGTCTATGTCTAAAACAGATGATTCAATTGATTTTTCCACTGTATTAGGCTCTGCCGTGCATGATATGAAGAATTCTTTGTGCCTACTAATGCAATCTATTGAAAATTTGGGACAGAGCTTATCAGAGACAGATCCTTTAACTAGAGAACATTTAGCGTCGGCCCATTATGAGGCAGCGAGACTGAATACTGGGTTGGTACAATTATTATCACTGTATCGCGCCGGATTAGACAATTTGCCATTGAATATCGATGAATATGACTTAGAGGATGTAATAGAGGGTCTGCTAGCAACCAATGAAAGTTACTTGAATCATAAAAATATGATTTTAGAAGTTAGCCAATCAGCCGATTTAGTATGGTACCTAGATGCAGATTTAGTTGGTATTTTACTAAACGACGTTTTAATAAATGCATTGCGCTATAGCCAGAAAAAAATATTACTCAGTGTTTACACAGAAAATAAACAGCTAGTATTTAAGGTAGAAGATGATGGACCCGGTTACCCACAAAGCATGTTAGACGCGCACAATATTAACATGCAACACTTTGATATCAGTCAAGGACGAACGGGGTTAGGTTTGTTTTTTGCTCGGTTAATAGCCCAAGCACATACTAAAGGTGAAACTAAAGGATCGATATCACTAGAAAATGGTGGAAGTTTAGGTGGTAGCGTTTTTATCTTAACGTTACCCTAGGGTCGGCAAGCCCTAATTGATAAATAAAAGTAGTTTTAGCAATAGCACAGGGAGTTGTGCCCAAAGAGTCGGAAAATTATAGAGTTATGGTATTTACAACAATAATAGTGTTGATTGTTGCGTTAGTGCTAGTAGGCGTTATTGTAAACGCGATCCAACAACACAAAAATAAAGTTGAATCAGAACGCAGAGCAGATTTATCCAAACAAAAGGCTATCATCGATAACACTGAAGGTGCCTTATTAGCAGCAGAACAAATCCCCATTTCCCAAAGGCTCATTTTTATTATGCAGCGCAGAGTATTGGCAGCGATAAAAATGGCCAAACAAATGGGTGATACCTCAACGGGGTCAAACGAAAGGGTAAAATCAGCGGAAGAGGCTTTAAAGGCTATTGACGTGAGTAAACCGCCCCCCCCAGAAGACAGTTTTAAATTGCCACAAGGTGATAAACAAGTCATTCAATTTATTCGCGGTATTAAAACCCTACGGGCGTTGTTGCGTTCAGAGTTTAAGAAAAATCGTATTGAGAGTAGGGTATTTTTAGCTGAAGACAAATTATTGGAAAGATTGCAGTTGCGCGCTAACGTAGACACATTAATGCGGCGCGGCCAAGTGGCGATAAAAAATAATCAACTGGGCTCAGCTCGACAATGTTTAGAAAAAGCCATCGGCGCACTGGCTGCCCAGCCTAATCCAGATGACTTCATCATCGCCAGAAAGGCACAATTAGAAGATCAACTACTCAACATTGAAGACACACTGAAAAAAGCCAATAGCCAAGATGTGGCGAAAAAAGAAGAATCAGAGAGAAACGAACTCGACGATCTCTTTGCCGAGAAGAAAAAATGGTAGTTTAGTAGCGATTCTAGTTAACAAAATCAGCTAGGATAAGAGATATTACTCACTGTCCATTGCCAAAATGATGCAGCCACCTGTGATAAATTGCCATTTTTTTGCTTAATGATCCCCACTCTTTTACTCAAGCCACTTTGATGAATTTTCAAACAGACCAAGTCCTTACTCAGCATTTGTTCTTTGCATAAAGCGGGCACAACAGACACTCCTAGATCATGTTTGACAAACTGGCCCAATGTGGCCAGTTGGCTTGCCTCCACGACTATGTTCAACGACAAATGATTAAGCTCCATGAATGAATCAATCCACTGACGAATAGCCGAGCCCTTATTCATAGCAACAAAAGGGTACAAAGCAATTTGTGACCAATACAGCACTTTGTTTTCGCTCAAGGGATGGTTAATTGGCAGTACCGCAATAAAATTATCGGTAAGAATAGGATGAAACTCCAATCCATCCATTTTTTCGTGTTCGAAAGAAAAGCCAATCTCGGCTCTTCCCGCTTGTACATCTTTTATCACTGACTCCATAACCACATCTGCCACCGACAATTTAATGTTAGGAAACTCGGTTTTAAACTGTTGCAAAATGCCTGGTAGTAACCCAGCGGCAAACGAAGGCATCGCTGCAATGGATAATTTTCCTCGGCCTAACGAGAATAGATTATGCAAGTCTGAAAATGCTTCTTGCCAATCACCAATAAGACGCTCTGCCACAGGTAAAAACTGCCGCCCTTCTGGACTTAACTCGACTTTGCGAGTGGTGCGGGAAAACAGCAATCCCCCCAACTGTGATTCCATTTTTTTGATTGCTGAGGATAAGGCGGGCTGAGATAAGCACATTTTTTCAGCAGCCTGAGCAAAAGTTGCGGATTGTGCAATACACACAAAAATCTGTAGTTGCCGAAAAGATACGTTATACATATTCACTCTCGTTCGAAGAATTGATGATTAATAAATAAAATCTATTAATACAGACATTAATTTGATTTTACTATTTAAATGTATCTTTTACACTCTATGGCATGTTGTTTTATGTCTATTCTAAAGAGATTAAAAAATAACACTTCCTAGACACTTAACTTGAGAGCAAATCATGGCAGGTTTTAACAAGGTAGTAGATAGTTACGAAGCGGCAATGGCCGGCTTACAAGACAATATGACAGTCATAGCGGGCGGTTTTGGTCTATGCGGTATTCCAGAAGGGTTAATTGCGCAAATTAAAAAGATGAATACAAAAGGTTTAACGGTCGTCTCGAACAATTGTGGGATTGACGGTTTTGGTTTAGGCCTGTTGTTAGAAGAAAAACAAATCAAAAAAATGGTGTCATCCTATGTCGGTGAAAATGCTTTATTTGAGCAGCAGTTATTAAATGGCGAACTAGAAGTCGAACTCACCCCACAAGGTACATTAGCTGAAAAAATGCGCGCTGGCGGCGCTGGTATCCCAGCATTTTATACCGCGACAGGTTTCGGCACACCGGTAGGTGACGGTAAAGAATCTAGAAAATTTAATGGCCGTGATTATATTCTTGAAGAATCGATTACCGGTGACTTTGCCATTGTAAAAGCCTACAAGGCTGACCGTTATGGCAATTGTATCTATCGCCATACCGCGCAAAACTTTAATCCCATGGCCGCTACTGCTGGCAAAATCACGGTATTAGAAGTAGAAGAAATAGTAGAGCCTGGCGAACTATCCCCCAGCGAAATACATACACCCGGCATATACATTGACAGGATCATAGTAGGTGATTTTGAAAAACGTATAGAACGAAAAATCATCTCATCAGCTAGCAGCAAACAATAGGTTATTATTATGTCATTAAGCAGAGAACAAATTGCTATGCGAGTAGCACAAGAATTTGGTGATGGTCATTATATTAACTTAGGTATTGGCATCCCTACCCTAGCAGCCAACTATGTGGCTGATGATATCGAAGTCATGTTGCAATCAGAAAATGGCTTACTTGGCATGGGCCCCTATCCTACTGAAGAACAAGTAGACGCAGATATGATTAACGCAGGAAAAGAAACTGTAACGGCAGCAACTGGCGCTTCTATATTTAGTTCAGCAGAAAGTTTTGCCATGATCCGCGGCGGACATGTAGACCTAACCGTACTAGGTGCCTTTGAAGTAGATTGTCACGGCAACATTGCATCGTGGATGATCCCAGGTAAACTTATCAAAGGCATGGGCGGCGCGATGGATTTAGTCGCGGGTGCGCAAAATATTATTGTGACTATGACTCACGCCGATAAACACGGCAACTCTAAGTTACTAGAACAATGTACCCTGCCACTAACTGGGGTTAATTGTATCAATAAGATCATTACTGACTTAGCTGTGCTTGAAGTTAAAGAAGGGGCTTTTCACCTAGTTGAACGAGCACCGGGTGTGTCAGTTGATGAAATTCAATCGAAAACCGCAGGAAAATTAGTAGTAGGTAAAAACGTGGCTGAAATGAAGTTTTGAAATAAACCGACACAATTGTGAACAGCCTAGTATAATGTCGGCATATCAGTTATTAGAGCATGTCTTTTGCAATTTACCGACTTACCTTTACATCATAATTTATTAAAAGCCCTTGAAACTAAAGGGCTTGATTCACCTACCGAAATTCAAAGCAAGGCAATACCCTACGGTTTGATGGGTAAGGACCTCATTGCTTCATCCAAAACTGGCTCTGGCAAAACCCTCGCATTTTTATTACCAGCGGTACATAGAGTGTTAACCAAACAACCTTTGAGTCGTCGTGACCCCAGAGTATTGATTTTGGCCCCGACCAGAGAACTGGCCAAACAAGTGTTTTTGGAGCTCAAAGGCCTCATTGCTAAACAGCAACTTAAAGCCGCTTTGATATTAGGCGGTGAAAACTTTAATGACCAAGTTAAAGCCCTTAAACATCATCCACAATTTATTGTAGGTACTGCAGGCCGCGTAGCCGATCACCTCAAAGGAAAATCGTTATTTTTAAACGGGCTTGAATTGTTGATATTGGATGAAGCAGACCGAATGTTAGATTTGGGTTTTGCATCGGAACTTAGACTGGTCAACCAAGCAGCCGATCATCGCAAACGCCAATCAATGATGTTTTCTGCGACATTAGACAGTGCCGCAATGCACGAACTGACGCAGACCCTATTGAAAAGTCCACAACGTATCAGTGTTGGCTCTGCTGGTGAAGAACATAAAGATATTCAGCAACAATTTTACTTAGCAGATCATGTGACCCACAAAGAATCACTGCTAAGCCATATGATCAATCAGCAAGAATACCGTCAAATCATAGTATTCACTGCCACCCGCACTGATACAGAAAGGTTAACGGTTTTACTTAAAGAGCAAGGTTTACATGCCGTTGCGCTAAGTGGCGACCTCACTCAAGGTCAACGTAATAATATTATGAGTGAATTTGGCCGAGGTCAGCACCATATACTAGTTACCACCGATATCGCTTCTCGCGGTTTGGACTTGCTCAATGTAGCTTTAGTGGTGAATTTTGATTTACCCAAATTAGCCGATGAATACGTGCATAGAGTCGGCAGAACAGGTCGAGCTGGCAACAAAGGCCAAGCGGTATCCTTTGTTGGGCCAAAAGATTGGTTTAGCTTTTTAGCCATCAAAAGTTTTATGCAACAAAACATAGAGTTTAGTGAGATTGAAGGTTTAACGGCCAAGTTTAAAGGCTTAAAACCAGCTAAACCTAAAGTAGCGTTTGGCAAAAAATCGACCAATAAAAAAGTTAATAAACAAGCCAAACCTCAAAACACACCTAATCGGGTTAAAACCATGCAAGGTAAAGACGCAGGTGATATGCCAATGAAGCGTAAGCCAAGAGTAGTATTGAAGCCTGAGGATGATATTGAAGAGTAATTAACCCAGTTTCGACGCTAATGCTCTAAGGTCGAAACTCAAAACAAAAAAAGCGCGTGAACCACAAAGTTGGTCAAGCGCTTTTTTTTCACCCGCTAAACTAGTTTTAATCCCAATTTTCAAAAAACGCTGCACTGTCTCTTTTAGGTTTAGGTAGTGGTTGAACAGCTGTAGAGCCCAGATACAGAAAACCGACTATTTCATCTTGCTCCGCTAAATCAAAAGCCTGTTTTACATTTGGATCTTGAGCAAAACTGCCCGTACGCCAAACCCCTGCAAAACCTTGAGCAACGGCAGCCATCTGCATAGCATGTACGGCACAAGAAGCTGAAGCGACTTGTTCTACCCAAGGCACCTTATCGTGTTCGGTGTATTTAGCTACTGCCACCATCACCATTGGCGCTCGCAACGGCAATTGCGGTGCACGATCTATTTCTTTTTCGCTTTTATTTGCAGCTATGGCAGCTTGTTCAAATACTTTACCTAGGCGTGTTAATCCTTGGTTTTGACAAACAATGAACTTCCAAGGGGCAAGACAGGCATGATCTGGCGCGCGTAAAGCAGCTTGTTTAATATTTTCTAGCACCTCACCTTCTGGAGCGGGTGCTTGTAGTCGAGGTTGGGAACTGCGGTTTAGTAATAAATCTAGCGCCTGCATTTAATTGTCCGATAATTTCACTTGGCGCTATCCTAATAAAAAAGGCGCTTGGGTGCCGTTCTTTTTTATTCCTTTTCGATAAATTTTTTCGCTAAAAAATAATCAACACTAGTGAATTTACCACCACCGCTAAAAAACAATGAAAACAACATAACAAAATAAGTTATCGCAAATTCAATTCCGTTGTTAAGTACCACCAATTTTCCACTTGATGTAAGCCATTCATAGTTACCATGCTCTTGCAGAATCTCTTTAGCAGCAGATAACTTATCTGGGGCATTAAGTACCGCTTCGTTTAGCATAATAGTGCCATCTGACATCCAACTGCTAGCATCAGCAATTGCAGCCCAACCATTCGGCCAATGCACTGAAAACGCAGCGACTAACATAGTCACCATCAACGGAATACTTACCCAGCGTGTAGCTAAACCAATCAGCAAAAATAATCCACCCACTAGCTCAGCTGCAGTGGCAAGAAAAGCCAGAACGAACGGAAAAGGCAAACCTAAACCATAATCAGCATTACCGAACCAATCCACAATGCCATCAAATCCTTGGTATTTTGTCCAACCACCTTGGATCATAACCGGAGCTAAATAAAGTCTAAGTAACAAAGGCGCGAGCCCTTCAAATGCCAAACTCTTATCCAGTAATTTGTGTAAAGGGGTATACAGATTCAACAGGCTCATAAACATTCCAATTAATAAATTCACCTATAAGAGGGGGTGGGTTGGTAAAATATTTCGTTGGGCTTAGATTTAACCGCCTAAATTTAATCTATATTATTGGCAATCCAATCTGCCAATCTCGTTTCAACACCTGCCATTTTTTAAAATAACTACCATTCGCCCTAGCCTTTGGCACTTTTATTGCTAAATTCATTGCTAATAACAAACAAAGCTTTTACTAAAGATATGAACTCTATGCGAACTTTATACTTAATGATCCTGGTTGGAACCCTGAATTTTGGCTGTGCCATGACGGATTTAATCGGTGACAGTGATGATATAGATGATGTAACAGCCTCAAATGCTCATCCATCAGACTCTCTACATAAACATGTAGAAAAGCTCGCTAGGCAATTGTTAAGTACCTCTCAATTTATTGATACCAATAACACGGTAGCTGTCGGCACAATATTACCGACTATGATTTCTAGCGGCGAACCATTGCCTTCACACACAGCTTTAGGATTGCAAATTCAAGAAAGCTTAATGACCTTCGCAACACAGGCCGGTTTGAAAGTCTTAGAATATAAAACTATGCCAAACATCAAAATCAGCGAACAGGCCGATAAAATGTTGAGCAGACAAGTAGATGACCTGAACCCGACTATGGCTGCAGACTATTTTTTAACTGGCACCTATACGCTGCAAGAAACCAACACAATGGTCAATATCAGGCTGATACAAGTGCCGGAAAATATTGTTCTCGCGGCTGCAACAGATTACGTGCCAAATGATGCCATGTGGAGTGCATCGAAAGTGACACTTAAAAATAACCAGATTTATAGAAACGGATACTAGGTGAGCACAATGAAACTATCAATATTCGGATTATTAATCAGCTCTACCTTGTGCGGCTGCGCGATATTTGAAGACGAAAATACCAATGACGTAAGCAACGAAAACTTACAAAGCCCATACATGTCAATCATAACATCGCCTTCAGATGCCTCACCACCCTTAGAATCAAGCCTTATGTTTCAGCAGCAATTCCAAAACAGATTTGCTAAGACGCACCCGACTGAATATACAACTGAAATGGGGCAATTTTATCTAACCGACTCCCAACACTCAAACGGTTTGCAGCAACCTAGTCCCCCCATATCAGGGGCAAGACTCAATATCAATCATTACGCAAGAGGCCTAATGCAAGATTTAGTGGCGAATCTACAATATGTCAATTCGACCACACCATTAGCCGTTGTAAGTTTTGTTATGCTTGATAGTGATTACAACCAATCAAACTTGTTAGGTAAACAAATAGCTGAGAGCTTAATCCACGAAATACATAAATTCGGCATTCCGGTGGTTGATTTTAAAACCACAGGGTTTATTAGAATTACCGAGCAAGGTGATTTTGCTTTTACCAAAGACTATGAAGAGTTAACGAGTGATCTGGCCGCCAGATATATAGTGGGTGGCACTTTGGTAAAACATAAAGATGGCTACTTGGTGAATGCTCGAGTGGTAGGCTTACAGTCAAAAGCAGTAGTAGCCTCTGCTCAAAGTTTTATTCCAAATAACATTGCTTATGCGCTCATATCAGACAACGCCATGATTGATAGTAATGAAACTATTATGACGACGGATCTTTCTTACCTTGAACAGTCCGATCAAAGACCCTAATCAAGTAAATCAAAGCACTCCAAATCATCAGCACACACCATCTCTTTGATCAAATAAAGACAGTTTGCATGATAAAGCGTTAACTGGGGACGTGATTGGTTATAGATTTACCACGCCTAATATTGGTGGATTTAGTGAATTACCTACCTTGTTTGTTAAACAACAAGCCGCACAGGATAGTCTCGCTGAAGAGCGGATTGAGCCTTTAGAGCTCAACGAAGAAAATGTAGAAGTATTGGTTTGGGATGACGAAGAGTCTAAGCGAAAAAACTACTTTACATTACCAACGGACAAACAACTCAGTGCTGACCATGTATTGCCGAAAAATTTAACGTCATCTGCGCCTGTACCAACTGAATTGAAACTATCTTTGCAGTCGGTTGATGCTCCACCGGACCCACAAGGACAGCAAGCCGATGCTCCCTCGTTTGCGGACTACGATGTAAAAAGTCCTTTGAAAACGCAACAAACATTCACTGATCTTTACACTGTGCAGCTTGGCGCATTTTTGAATCAAGCTATTGCGATAGAGTTTTCTAATCAACTTAAAACTCGCATCTCTGCTCCAGAAGATTTCGTCATTACTGAACTACAAAGCGGTAATTGGCAGAGTGTATATAAAGTATTTTATGGTCAATTTACGAGCATGGAAGAAGCTAACCAAATGGCTCAACAAATTGGCCTAAACGCCAATGAATTTTTGGTTAAACCGCTTCCAGAAAAAATGTTAAACCAAATAACAACGGATATTGTTCAATTGAATGCTGTTACTGTATCAGCTCCGCTTGCTACTTCTAATTCTGGCTTTACAGAGTCAAATGGTGATGGTGATGGTGATAATGTAAACATTTCACCTGCTTGGGTTATTCAATTTTATGCAAGTCAATCCTCGATACCAACAACGCAAGCTCAGGTATTTGACTCGATTGGCGTACTCTACCAAGCCGAAAAAACGGCAGGTACCAATAATGAAACTTGGTACTGTTTGATCAGTCAGGGTTATACTAGTCGAGAAGAAGCTCAGCAAGCTTTGGCAACTTCTGGCCTAGAAGGTTGGGTAAGTTCCGGCAACGCATACAGTAGCTTTAGAGTGTTTAATTAAATGAGATATTCAAACATGACTACCCGTTTAATGCACATTTTTTGTGTTGGCTTTTTGCTCATTAATTCTGCTTTCGCTCAAGAAGAGCGGCCCTTTTTTAATGAAGTGCAGCCGATTGACTTTGGTGAGTTACTGGGCTTAGCAGGTACTTGTATATTAAATTATGATAGTGGCTTGATCACCGATGGTGGCGGCAGCTTGTGTCCTTTCCCAAATACTAGATTCGGTGATCCCGGTAGATATCAAATTGTTGCCACCCCTTTTACCAATGTACAAATCATGGTGGATCGAAGGCCCAATACCGGAGACGGCATCAGTTACACGCCAGCAGGAATTTATCAGGTATTTGGGGAGAGCGACACGCCAATTATTGCCGACCTGAATCAAACAATCTATAGCGGCAGTACTGGCGTGATTACCATCTTTCTGGGGGGAACACTCGTATCCTCGGTTGCACAAAGTTTTAATTCTAGTTTCTCAATTTCAATTGTAGATGGAATAACATTCAATGAAGTGCCCTAAGTTTTTTTTCTTAATGTTGTTTTTATTGATAATTGGTTGCAGTTCTAAATTGGAAATTGCAGGCCAAGAGCATGCTCTTGTTTTTCAAAAATGGCAATCTTTAGCAAACTATGCAGGCGATACGTTTGCGGATGATCCTATTTATGTCGTTGCTCGACTGAACGTCGTTAAAGGGTTAAGTGGTAACGAGTTTATTCTCGAGGACTTCCAATTAACAAATCAAGAAACGTCTTATCAACTAAACTTAAGAACACCTGAATTTGAAAATAAAATCATCTGTGACGGTCAGTGCTTATTTTTAACCGAGTATCTAGCATCCGATGAGAGCAGCGCAACGATGCTCAGTCGTTATTACGACAAGTACGAATTTGAGTTATTCAAATTGTATGGCGATATATTTACGCTTAAAAAGTCTATTAGTGAAATAAAATCAGTAACACCGCAAGGTTATGCACAATATTTAGATTGGATCCAATCAACCAATACTCGCTTTGCTGATATACCCGCACTAAGACAATATCTTTTGAAGACATTTTCTGTAGAGGGGTATACAGAGTTTGTACAAAACCCCAACCTGAAACTTGCACATCTATTGAGTCGCCCTGAAAACTCGTTTGATGATAACGAAGGTCCAAATTTTGAATTTGAAGAATATGAATCAACTATCGAAGCAAGCATATTCTCTGCCGATAACGAGTTTACCGCACAAGAAGCCATAAATTGGATTGTGGATGAAGAGATGATAATTTTGGATAACAGTGAAAACTTTAGTTGGTTTGCAGACACAATTCAGTCTATCAATATTGTTAGTGCGAGTATTGGCGATGTTGTTTGTGTCTTAGGTTCGAATGAGTTTGGCCAAGTTAATGAAGAGCGAGGAAGGGTTTTTACTGTCAATATGTTAGGCACCATAACAATCATCCAAGATGGAATTGAAACATCACTCACGTCAGATACTGGGTTTGCTGTAGGCTCGGAGAAAAGTTATACACCGCTTGAAGGTGTAAAAACCTATTTGGACAACCAAGTCACTCAATGCGATTTACGCTAATTGGTTTATGAGGCTAGAAAATACCCGTTTATTAATGCATAAGTAAGTAACTGACAACTAAGTGTTATGTGGTTACCCATGCACTAAACCACAAATTATCTTTTGTTAAACCCTTCGTCCATGAACCAACTAATGTTCATAGTGTTCTTTTTAGATAATTGTGGACCGTATTGAATTGAGTTTACAAATTATTGAGTAACAAATTGGGTAAAAGTTTAGCGTTGGATGCTATTAACTTACCGCTTTTCAACTCAATGATTTTTGAATTTATCATGATACCTTGATGAGTTCGTAACAGATTACCTGCCAACACATAAGCACTATCCAAGTCGTCAAATACATCCTGCTGTAACGCTGAAAACTCAATAGCACCCTGTTCCGTTCTATAAAAAAGTGGAACTAAACTTGTATCGCTTGTGACAATCCCTAAATCTCTTAAGTCGTTGCTCAAGTAATTAGCAAGGTCTTGTCCCAACTCTTCTGCCTGCTCGATGGGAGAATTTCGATACACAAATGGAGTAACTACAATAGCCCCATCCAGCCCATATATTGGCAAGTCAGTTTTCAATTCTTGAGCAATCTGTTGAGTGTATTCGTTAATCAATACAAAATGCCGGCTTAATGTTGCTGTCTTTGAGCTGATAATGCTGTTTTGTTCTACAGCCATGCCACTCGGGCATTCGTGAAATTCGCCATTAGGATCGGCACATAGTCTTGCTGTCTGCTCGAAAGGCCACATTGAACAGGCTGAGCTCGCTACCAATAGCGGAAAATAAGGCCAATATTTAAAAGCAGATGCCATGTGAGATCCTTGTACGAATTCAGTAATGTTAGATATTCATCATAAGTTAGCAATTAACAAGCCAATAACTGGAGGAAATCGAATTGCCTAAAGTTGTGAGTAATCGGCACAAATTCAGGTTAATAACCGCTTATCAACGGTAAACAATTGCCGCACTCTATTGCCAGCGGACTTACTTTACCCGTTCACTAATAATTGACCCAGCAACACTAAAGTCGTTAAGGTAGAGCATCTTTATTGAAATGGTAAAAATCGTTGCTTAAATATTTAGTCGTTGTTAGTGGAATATTAGCGTTCCTCGGTTGTTCAACCAGCCCAACAGATTCAAAAAAAGATCATTCAACTATCAATGATGCTGACACTACCCGTATTACACTTTCACATGTTAAAGCCTACTTATTAATAGGTAACGTCAAACAAGCACAAAAGACCTTCGACACCATCAGCAATTCTCAGACGATGCCGAATACATTTTTAACGCTAGCTGAGTTACGAGCTGCCTCTGGCAATGCAGAGGCAGCACAGCAAGCATTTTTGCTGGCACTGGCTAATGACAAGCTCGACAAACAACCGACATCAGTGACACTTATCGACTACTTCTGCAATCAAAAAAAGTGGCCTGCATTACAAGGTTATGCTTCATCACTTGTAGCCATTGCGTCTGATAACAATGTTCAAAATGCCAGCCCTTCCGGCATTCGTTTTAAAAATAGCGCTTTAACGCAAATAGGCTTGTGTTTCTTCTATGAACAACGCTTCGATGAAGCCCAGAATTGGTTGCAACAACTTGATGTTACGCAGCAGTTAGGACCTCAAGCTTACCTTGCACTTGCCCGAATGGCTGTTGAACAAAAGCAATATTCTGCCGCGCAAGCGTTGATTAACCAATATGAAGTAACAAAAACTAAAATTGATGCAAAAATGTTATGGACGGCTTTTGAGGTGTATCAAGCTCTAAATCAACCAGACATAGCAACTCCATTAGGTGAAAACTTGCGTACACTCTTCCCAGGGAATGAATACACACGAAAGTATATTTTGACCAAAAAACGTGGCGAGAGATTAGAGCGTAAACAGCAAGAAGCTATGGTAGTTTTTCCAACAATAAAATCATTACCTGAAGAAAAACAACTCTCCCCTACCCATGAACAATCCATTCATATCATGAAAAAAGGCGAAACCCTATATCAACTATCGAAACGCTACGGAGTGACGACACCAGAGTTAATGTCTTGGAATCCCAACTTAGTCTTAGATGATATTTCAATAGGCACAAACATACGCATAACACCGATTCGTTAGATATTTTAAGGTAAGCCTAACTTAGAGCTGAGGCAAGCCACTATGAAAGCGAAACTCAGTATCTGGCAATTGAATAAGTTGGGCTTCTTTCTCACCAAAAAACGTCACTCTTTCATCAATGTTAGTCGCGCTGATTTTAGTAGCTAGAGACAAATAGTCTTGAAAGTGTCTGGCTTCGCTACGCAGCAACGAGACATAGAATTTTTCTAGCTCAGCATCTAAATATGGTGCCAACTTAGCAAAACGTTCACAAGAGCGTGCTTCTATATAAGCACCACATATTAGCGTATCACTCAGTTTGGCCGGCTCATGCGTGCGCACACCTTTCATCATGCCTCTGGCGTAACGAGATGCCGTTAAGTTATCGTAGGTCACTCCCCTGCTCTGCATAATTTCCCACACCTGCTGAAAATGATGTAATTCTTCCTTGATCAATAACACCATTTTACTGATCAATTCGTCACCATGTTCAAAGTCAGACTTACTCATCAATTTTTTTGATAGGTTGATGTAATTACTGAAGTCACCATTACCCACTTTTCGATAAACAAAATCTTCGTAAGGCTTTAACCATGCAAGTAATGCATCACTACTTGGTTTATCTACCGCATAACGACGTAAAAGCAACATAGCGGTTTGCGCTGCTTTGAGCTCACAATTAGCGTGATCAATCAGCAGTGTTGGTAAATTTTCCGGCTTGATAGCCTCATCAATCCAGCTTTGCGGGGTTTCACACAGTAAAAAATCTGCGATGGGTGCTAACAACTTTTCCAAACTAATAAGACCTTTCTAAACACAATTAAGAAATACACCTATGTTCAATGACAGGTGCAAATAAGATGCAGAATGATATCACGATTGACGCTAATCTTGATTACCTACTGCAATGTCCCAACGATCAAAACTAAATTTAAAAGTCGTAAATATTCCGCTTATTTTGCAAGGCAATAAGTCAAGCTATCAACGTTAGAAGTAAATTTGACCTAATGGCAAAACACAACTAAATTTCAAATCTTCTATAAATAAACCGATTTATTAAACGTAAAGCATTAATTCTTCATACACTTAAATTTACGTAGCAGAGACCGAAATAGGTCTTGAATACGAAATAGTGCCAATAATGAAAATGTATTTATTGTGGACTATTGGAGAATTATGAAAAAGCAAAGCTCTTACGATACCACCTGGAACGGCAATATCCTTGTCACCACTGTTACTGGCACAATCAATAAAGACGATACCCATAGTGTTTTAGAGCAAGTCAAATTAATGGTACAAACATTAAAGGGAGCCCCCTGGGCTAATTTAGTGGATCTTAGTCAATGGGAATTGGGCTCAACAGACGTTACCCCATCACTAATCGAGTTAGAAGACTGGGTAAGAAAGAATGGGCGAACTCATTTAGCCTTTGTTCTGGGCACTGAATATGTGGAAATTAAGAAATTCGCGCTAGAGAAATACTTAGGCAATAATTTGAAAAAGAATGAGATAATTTTGGTTGAAAGTCTAGCTGAAGGCTTAAACTGGCTGGGTAAACAAGGATTTGATTTAAAAAATGGTAATCAAGCCGAGTCCTCTTTTAAAAATCAAAACTAAAAGGTAATCCTGACGTTGTATTACCTAATAGTCATTTCCTGTTTAGACAAAACAAATTTAGCTAGATTCAGGACTTAGTGTCTAAATTAAAATACAGTGAACTAGCGTTAGCAATTCGCCGTAATGATTTCACATCATCTTCAGTCCATTGACAAATTTTTCCGACACTTTCACAGCATATAACCCCAACAGGTTTAAAATCGTTGTGCAGAATAAAGTCGAGTAACGAATAAATATTATTAGGTTTAAAGTAGAGATCTTTAAAACATGCGGTTACGGGATCATTTCTGGCATCGCTTGCATTTATCACATCATTACAAAGGATCGCTTCAAAGTAAGAAGAAAAGTCCTCACGCTTGAGCTCGTCGTTTCCACCATAAGTATTATTAATACGGTCATAACTAACGCTTGAAACAATTTTTGAATAGTGCTCCAAAGTCTTTGTTCCAATATCAAATATCTCGTCATCTTTTGCTAAATCT
>ENA-OSET01002503-OSET01002503.1-sediment-metagenome-genome-assembly--contig:-NODE-2503-length-17746-cov-6.345407_pt1 | contig 17746 bp, 16 predicted proteins | sample MGYA00237882_ERZ534229 | MGnify/ENA primary metagenome ERZ534229 (study PRJEB26408, sample SAMN06266212) | sediment metagenome | isolation source: Hudson Canyon methane seep mesocosm | place... | reverse complement strand
CACGAATACTGGCGTAGCACCGCAGAGCACAATTGCATTAACGGTAGCGATCCAGGAAAGAGGTGTTGTAATCACCTCGTCGCCAGGACCAATATCAAGGCTGCGCAAAGCCAAATACAAGGCATCAGTACCTGAGCCCACACCAACTGCATATTTTGTATGGCAACTAGCTGCAACATTTTCTTCAAACTGCCCAACCTCCGGGCCAAGAATGATCCTGCCATGTGATAAAACCTGATCTACAGCTTGTAATAACTTGGATTTTTTATCCGGTGATTTAATTCTGAGATCCATGTATGGCACTTTCATTTATATAACACCCTTCTTGTTGTATGAATACATCATACAAAGTTTTAAAACAATGAAATTGAAAATCATAACTTATGCGTATAACTAATATCGGCATAAAAGTCTGCATTCAGTCCTATATAAAAAAAGTTAAGGCAACCAACGGTCTGTAAAACAGGGTGAATCTAAATGCCCATGCTCATTAAGTATTAAAATCCAGATACGATAGCCTCAAACTGTAGCCCGAGCCAAATTGCGAAAACTCTCGCTACGCTCAAGCAACTCTTCATATGTACCTTGCGCTACTACCCTGCCATGTTCCAATTCAATAATGGTATCGCAGTGACGAACAGTGGTTAAGCGATGGGCAATCAGCAAAACAGTGAGTCCCCTGTTGAAATTACCGATAGCATCCACCACAGCTTGCTCGGTAGCATTATCAAGCGCACTGGTAGCCTCGTCAAACACCAACACGCTGGCTTGTTTATAGAGTGCCCTGGCAATACCGATACGCTGACGCTGACCGCCGCTGAGTCGGACACCACGCTCGCCAACGAACGACTGAAAACCCTCAGGCTTATCTTCGATAAAATCTATAATCTGCGCCTGACTGGCTGCCAACCGCACCCGCTCCATATCAATGTCCTCACGCGGCACACAGAAAGCTATATTCTCGGCCAGTGTAGTATCAGCCAGATAAATACTTTGCGGCACATGAGCGATGGTTTTCTGCCAGGCCCGCCGGTGTTTTCCTTCAATAGGGAGACCATCTACCAGAATCTGCCCGTGTACAGGCTCTAAAAGTCCCATCAGCAAATCCAGTGTCGTACTCTTTCCACTGCCGGTACTGCCTACGAAACCAATTCGCGCTCCCTTAGGTATGGTAAGATCAAAATCGTCCAACACCCATGGGCCACCCTCGCCGTAACGGAACTGTACCTTGTCAAAACGAATGGACTGTTCGAAGGAAAGTGGCGCAGGTTCTGACTGATGAACCTCCTCCGGTAAGGGTTGATCGAGTAGTTCAAGCGCATCGGCCAACGACGCTCGGCTGCCAGTAATGCCAGCCCAACCGGTATAGCATTGCTGGATCGCTGGCAACATACGTTGAGCACCAAGCGCCAACGCCCCCAACACGGGCATAGCAGAGGCCACTCCCCCATCCTGACGGCTAAGGCCATAGGCTAATGCAGCAATCAACACCATCCCTAACGCTTCCATGATGTAACGCGGGCACAAAGCAATAAACTGATTACTGCTTTGTGCCCGCATCGCCGGCAGTTGTGAATCACGGTAGATACTACAATAAAGAGCCTGTGTCCCATCCAGAAGAATATCGCGAATCCCCCCGAGTCCTTCCTGTAAGGCCTTAATCATCTGAGTCGATTCTCGTGCAATACAATCACCATTTCGCTCCAGCCGCCAGCGCGATAGTTTAACGATCAACCCATAGCTGCCACCAAAACCAATGCCCGCCATCAATGCCACTTCCGCATTGATGGCAAGCAATGCCAGCATAATAGAGATAATAAGCACCCCCGAACTCACTAGAACCAACACAGCCTGCAATACCGATTGGGCAAGACTAACCTTATTGATAGCACTCAACACTGCGCTGGTATTGCGAGCCACATGCACACGATAAGGTTGATAGAGGGTACGGCGGTATACCTCGATGCAGAGATCCGCACCACAGGCATTCGAAAACCGAAGATTAGCCCACATCAGAAGTAAACGAACACTCCCTGCGGTGATGGCAGCAATAACAAAAGCCACGGTTAAGGGTAATATCAATTGATCGGGCGAAACAATACCCCATTCCTGCGTCAGATTCGCAACTATAGGATACTTAAACACCTGTTCAGGTGCAATGAGGACGCTAAGGAAAGGTAAGACGGCTCCCAGACTCACCACCTCGGTGAATGCGCTGACCAACATCAACACAAGAAGCGCTCCAAATTGCCGCCTACGACGCCGGCTCAGATGATGCCAGAGGCGGCTTAAATTGCCCGAACTCCAACTTTTGAGGATTAAACTCTGCAATTATTTCATCTCCAATGATAATGATCTAGAAAAGGCAGCTTGCTGCCTAATTGCAAACACTTTCGCCAACTATCCCGCAAGTTTCTAACCTAATTGCCTGGCTTCCTTCTCACGCGCCCTAACAATAAAATCGGCAAAGAAGGCCGCGAGCAGTCCCAAAACCAGACTACTAAGTACTGCAGTCAATATTATCCACTTGAATACCTGTTTGTTGATGGGCCATTCGGGGATCGTTGCCATCTGCATAACCTGCATGGAGGAAAGATGTGATAAATCGGATTGAGTGAGTTTCGATTTGGCTGAATCAGACTGTATATGAGCGATCTGAGACTCCATACGAGCGAGCTGAGAATGAGCATTGCGTATTTCACTGTTAAAAGGATCATCACTCTTCCGCTCACGTAACACACCGGCTTGCGCCCGCAGAGCCTTTGCCCCTCTAACAAAAAGCGGCATTTCTGACTGATACAAGAAAACACTTGACGTTAAAATTTCGTCTTTTATTCCTATGCGTTCAGCTATCAGAGCCATTTCTTCCAGTCGGATGATCTGATCTTCACGCTCTCGTTTAGCATTTTTGCGCATATTAGCAATACTCATGCGCAATGCATTCATGTTACTTTCCATTTCACTCTTCTGGTTCCCCATCGCACTATTATCACTGTCCCTTCTAGAGATCTCAGCCTGTATCAACATACGGACTGTCTCCTCGTTTGCCAACGTGACAAAACCATTCACCCATTCGGCGACCAGCCTGGCGTCCCCCCCTTCAAAGCTGACATTGGCATGATCTCCCAGACTTATAACAGAGAGCATACTATTGAATTTTTCCTCGAACATCTGTTCTGCATCCATATCTCGATCTGATACAAGCTTGTCCAACAGCTTATTTTCATTAAAATAGCGAAGTCGCATAGCTCGTGATTTTAGGTTCTGGACAAAAACATCAAAAGCTTTCTGCGGTATATATCCCTGAACCCCCTCAATATCACTTTCTAATGGTAACGACAGATATGCCCTGGATTTATATACGGGCACAGGTACATTAAGATATGCATTGACAACAATTACAAAAAATGTCACAAACGCAACCCCAATTACCACTACTTTCCATCGTACCAGCATAATCCATAAATCTAACAAATCCATTGTATTATCAGAAGAAGCCTTGACGCGATGTGATGTGATTTTATCTAGGCCCTGCAATTCATTTTCACCTGTCATCAACAACACCTTCTTAGTAAATAAAATAATTCAAACAGCTTTTTTATTATCACATCTAGAAATAAATAAACTCGTAGTCTCCAGTGTACCCAAAATGTTCATATAACCAAATCCATTCTTCTTTATCAAAAAATGATTCAGCCGTTAATGCCCAGCATTGCAAATTAAATAATTCCTGGTTATTCCTATAACTCTCCAACATCACATAAGCCTTCTTGCCAACTCTTTCAATTTCTGAAAGTGCTAGCTGCAACTCAAATAATCTCAAGTTATGCAATGTGCCCAGTGATATAACGAGATCAAAATAGCTATCATCAAATTCATATTGATCTTGTGCTTTACCTAAAGATAAAAATAATTTTATTTCTTTATGTGCATTCTCTAAAGCATACATTGAAGAATCAATACCAACAATCTGCAACTCTGGCTCTAGAAGCAGCATTTCATAAAGAAGAAAGCCTTTGCCACAACCAACATCTAATACTTTGGAGCCTGGCTTTAACTTATATCCATTAATAAGTGCCTCCGCAACCGGTTTCCAACGTCCCGGCATATACTTATAACCACCATAACCATAGCGGCGATCACCATCCCAATAATCATTATCATATTGTTTGGATATATCCATACATTGGACCTTATCATCAATCATTCGCGCTAATACGTCACGCTTTGTTGCTTGATGCAGTGGTGTTACAAAATTCTGAAGTTTCCCCATGATTAAACCTTATCCTTAAACACAATACGAATGTTCTTTATCCAAAAAAAGATATTCATTTATAGCAAGATTTTTTCGATGATTCACACAATGATTAATAAGTTTAACTCGCATAGACCCTGGTACAAAAATCCCCATTATCAATTGCTCTAAGGTACTCGCTAAAATGCAGAAACTTAAGTGAACTATAGTAGTTAGGTATGAATCTTTATCACTAGATGGTGGATTGAATACAATTGGGTAAGGTTTGACGAATCAGCCACAACATCTCAATTTTTTCGAAATCGTACAATGAGCCTGCTTTCAATCCTTCCACAGCAAAAAATAAAGTTTTGTTCATGCTAACGATTTGATTGTAAATAATTTCTCGTCGAGCACTATCTTCCGGTAATTGAAATAAACTATATGCAACAATGCCATCTATATCTGTTAATTCACCAATAACCTGTTCAAAAATAAAATGCGTATTTTGCATCGCATATTCAGCAGCACTAAGCAAAAAGTGTAACCCACTACGCTCACAATAGTCACGTATTACCAAATTCTGTACATGCTGAGGCACCCGCTCACCCATAAAAGGTCTACTAAAAATATAACCACGAACTTTTTTCATACTGTTTTAGGATGTCGATATGCCATGCCAGCTTTTGCAGCTGCACGCAATGTAATTGGCTCAAAAAACTCACCTAGTTTTTTATCTCCATAAGGAGTAAATACGCCCTTAAACCTACAGTTCATTGACCAGCGCGTTTCCGTTTCTTTATTAACTCGATTTCCATGGGGCAATGCTTGATTAAAGACAAGAACCTCACCATAGTTAACATCAAGCCACTGAATGTTATTTTTGATTGACTGATAAAGATCCTCACTACTATTGCCAGCTTGCTCTAAAAAATTATGAGTTAAATTTTCAGAACTTTCTGGTGGTAATATATACATTGATTTGGTAGAAAAACAATCGACCAATGGTAACCAAACCACAACCTCAAAAGGAGAATCTCCAGACCATGTATCCGCATGCACTGGTAATAATGAGCCTGCATCTCCAGGAATCTGGATACTAACATTAACTCTTAATTGCATGGCCAGCTCATTACCAACCAGCATTTCCAAATAAGGTTTTGCAACCTTAAAATACATCTCCCTAAAACCCTCTATAGAGTTCAACCCTCTTATAATTCTTAAGCGAAATACGTTCAGTTCAGATATTGGAACATTTTTATGAAAAAGATTAAGAATTTCTTCTGGTTTAGAATCCGCTTTAACATTTATTGATTCACCTATTAAATCAACAAACCTATTTCTTATCCAATTTAGTGCTTCAAGATCTGCTACAGGACGAATGATATAACCCTTTTGTAGATATTCATCTATAAGAATATTTTCGTCTTTTGTTAGAAACATAATCAGGTTTTTTGATATTGCTTAAGCATAACTTTGTAAAGCGAATCAGCAGTAAGATTCCAATGTGCAAGCAATGAATCTTGGCTTCCATATTTATCAGAAAACTCATCAGGAATACCTATCCTGATGATCTTTGCAGCCTGTTCCGGCATTTCATCATTACAAAATTCCAGTACAGCACTACCTAATCCACCAATGCGTGTATGTTCTTCAACAGTAACCACCGCCTTAGTTTTGGGCAGCCAGTGAGTCAATGTTTTTGAATCGAGCGGCTTAATAGTATGAATATGCAAAACACCACATCTTATTCCATCATCAACCTTAAGTTTTTCTGCTGCTTCTAACGCAAGCTGAGTCATAATACCAGTCGTTATAAATAGACTTTCATCTGGTTCTCGCAACATGATTGCTTTACCAATATCAAACCCAAACTCGTCTTTGCTAACGACTTTATCTCCTCCCTTTGCTAAACGAATATACATAGGATGAGGCCAATCCAACGTTTGCTCCATTAAACGAGCCATTTCTTCAGCATCACAAGGTACAACAATTGTCATATTAGGTAACGCACGCAAGATAGCAATATCTTCATTAGCAAGATGCGTTGGTCCCAAAGGGGCATAAACGACACCGCCTCCATTCCCAATTAAGCGCACAGGCAAATCATTTAAACATAAATCCATTGCAATCTGCTCAAAACAACGTCGTGTTAAAAATGGCGCAATTGTATTAACAAATGGAATAAAACCCTCCATAGCCAAACCTGCAGACATACCTATTATATGTTGCTCACTAATTCCTTCCATAAAGAAACGGTCTGGTATTTCTTCACGCATACCATCTAACGTACCAGGACCTAAGTCTGAACCAATAAAAACAACGCGCTCATCTACGCTCGCAAGTTTATGTACATTATTAAGACATACTCTACGCATAATAAATCACTCTAAACATTTATACATTTCATCAATTGTAACTTGATCCAAACCAGATTTATGATGCCAACCAGCATTTTGTTCTGCAAATGGAAATCCTTTACCTTTTACGGTATGACAAATAATGGCTGTTGGTTTTTCTTGTGATAAAGGAAGTCGCTTAACTAGATCTTCTAATTCACCAACATTATGACCATCTACATCTTCTGAAACAAACCCGAAGCTCGTCCATTTTTCAGCCAGATCACCCATATCAATTACTTGATTAGTTGGCCCATACGACTGGAACTTATTATGATCAACAAAGACTAATAAATTCGACAATTTATTCTTTGAGGCAGATAGTGCCGCCTCCCAAACTGATCCCTCATTGAGTTCACCATCACCCGTTACAACAACTACACGATGGTTTTCCCTCCTAATTTTTGCAGCCAAAGCCATTCCGACACCTATAGGCAAACCATGACCCAATGCTCCTGTTGACGCCTCTATTCCAGGCAACTTCCCTCGCTCTGGGTGCCCACCTAGCCTAGAGTCATGCTTACAAAATGTTTTCAACTCTTCTTCTAAAAAAAAACCTTTATTGGCTAAAATCGCATAAAGAGCTAGGCAACCATGTCCTTTACTCAGTATGAGCCTGTCTCTATCTTTCCAACCTGGGTCATCTGCTCGAAATCTCAGGAAGCTATCATACAAAACCCGAAGTATTTCAATTAAAGATAATGTCGGACCAATATGCCCACGTTTATCCGCTTCAAAAGCACTAACAACTAGTCGTCTTAATTTTTTCGATTGCTCATCCATAATTCTTATACCTTAACTGTGATATGGAAAGTCTTGATAGTTTAATTTGATAAAATCTAATAATTTATTTGCTTTTTGAAGTTGAACATATTTTACCTCACCATATTCCTTCCTAGAGCAACCTTTAAACTGAATCTTTTTTTGCCAATTATTAATGCTAAATTCATTCAATAAAATTAAACACCAACATAAGCCATAGAGAGGCCAAGAAATTCTTAATCTTGTTGAAAAAGTATGATCCTCCCTCGCAAATATATTTGTCATAAGTAATACCCAATATTTCCCCATTGAAGAATCAATCTTATTTTTTGGGTGCCACAAAAAGTCTGATGTCGTTTTAACAGGATCGTCAAACCCAAAATACTCGAAGTCAATAAAGAATATATCCCCATTACCCGCTTCCAACAGGTTATGCACCCCTAGATCTGAAGGTGTTAAGGTTTGCTTTGTAATTTCAAGAGGTGTATTAAAATTAAGTCTACTTGGCCAATTACATTTTGCCCAACTTTCTAATTCTTTAAAAAGAGGAATGAATCTATCCAATATAAAACCGCCTAAATCATGATTATCTAGGCATGAATTCTGTAAATTTAAAAGCCTGTTATCAATTTGCTTAACAATATCTACGCCATTCAAACATGCTGCAGATGCTAACGGAAAATCAGTGCCGAATTCTTTCTTTAAATCATTTAATCTTTCAATAAAACTTGCAACTTTTCTTAGTTTTCCTTCATTGAGTACGTCAACCACCCCAGCATCAATATGATAAAAAACAGAAACTTCAATTTTTTCATCCGTTAAAACCATATTAGGTATATTATCAATACCATTGTGACGCATGGCTTTTATTGCCCGCGCTTCATTAACTCGTCTATCCGAATGATTTAAATCGTTATAATAAAACTTTATTGCTAAAGGAGAGGCGTTCTCGACCCCCACTTTCCATACAGAGCTATTCCCACCATTACTATATGGGTGACAAGAAATTGCCTTCCCTAGTGATAATTGATTTATCAATTTAAAACAATCATCTTGATCAATACCTTTAAGTAAATAATTCTCAATCCCAATCCACGATGAAAATTCTTTACTTCCAAAATGAAAAGAGTTGATATTATTTTTTAATAATGGGTGCTCAACGACCTCTTTTAAATCATCAATAATAACATCAAGATTTAATTCATTAATTTTGTTTATTTTTTCTTTCTGGGTCGATAAAAAATATACTTTCTCTATCAAAGAGTCATGGTGTTCATCATAAATACCCTTCTCTTTCAGCCAATTAATAGCTGGAACACGAAGTTTTTTAGATGGGTCATGATGAGGAAATTTTGTTTTATGGCTAACAATAAATAATTTGTGACCTCTATGTTTGGCACGCCATAAAAACCTGAATGCCCCAGAGAAAAGCTCTGCATTTACAATCGCTTCTGCATAAACATAACCTTGTAATTGCTGCCACTTATATTCCCCACGAGGTAGTTTGCGAACATAGTCACGAAGCTGTTCTTTATTTCCACTCCAGCCCCCAACAATCAAACCTAAACTTATTGCACAAGAGTGAAAAACATGGTCATAACAAATTAGAGTATTATCAAGATCTATACCTATTCGCATTTAAAAAAACCTCAAATTGATTGCTCATGCTGCATCATAGACAGAAACAAATAAGAATTTTAAACTAATTGTATAAGTTCTATTAATTACATAGAAAGGATTATTTAAAATCAGCATACTCAGCTTGATGAAATCAAACTCACACCTATTCAAAAATAATCTTCTTTAAAAATGCAAAAATTTATCTTATGTTGACCCGAGTTTTCTCATTTCAATCCTCTATACTTCAGATACAAAATGAAATACTCCAATTAAGTGGATTCAATTTTTATAATAACGTTAGAAGCGTCATCACCTCATGATTAAATAAAATTTACATGCGCGACAGCATCCTCTTTTAAATTATACAAATAACGATTTGCCTCATCCATGCGGCAATTTTTTCTACATTCCGAAATATTAAGTTCATTTGAAACAAAATAAAAGTTTTCTTTACGCCGATCACTTTGCCAAATTTCTTTAAAACTATTTTCGTTTATATTTCCGTAACAAAAACGTTCATCAAGCAAAAAAGCACTACATCCGTATAATTCACCATCTGCCATCACATATGCCCATAGGAAAGGAGTAGAGCTACATTTAGAATAACTTTCAGTATGGTTGTCCATGAGCTTTTTTATTGTATTTGCTCGAAACACAACCTTAAATGAATCTGTATTTAATACCTCTAATTCATCCCCTAACATGAAATATTCAGAATAGTCTAAATCTTCATACACTCTAGTTTCACTAAAATTATGTTGTGAATAAGGCTTCACAACCAAATAATCCAGTCCAATTTCATCACGACATATCAATGCTAACTCTTTCATTTCAGATGCATTTTCTGGTAATAACAATGTTTGAGCACCAATAACACAATCTAAATTATTTTCACGCTTATACTTAACTGCATTTTTTAAATTATCTATGACTTTATAAAAATCCTTTTCTTTTGTTTGATGGATTTTTGCATAAGTTTCAGCAACTCCTGCATTTATAGAAACCTTAATCCATGAAACTCTTGCTAATGATTGCTCAATAAAAGATTTTGTCATAACAGTTGCATTAGTTGTAAAAGAAACATCAATGCCAGCATCTTTAGTTAATTTAACAATTTCATTTATCTGCTTATGAAGCAAAGGCTCACCTTCACCTGCATACATAATACTTTTAACACCTAAGTCACCCATTTCAGGAAGACGTTTGCTTAGAACATCCACATCAAGCATCCGAGCCTTATACCCAATATAATCTACAGCACAAAACGTACACCGATGATTACAAGCTCCAACAGGGGCCATTTCAATATAAATAGGATAAACCTCTTTTGCTTTTTCCCAATCAGAACCAACATCAAGTAGCTGAGCAACTCTTTTGGGGTGATACATTAATTTGTGACTATCGATACTGTATTGATCAGACATATATCCTCACTTTTTACACGCTTAATTATTAATAATTCGCTCTTAAGCCAATATTTTCAACATATAACTCATTAACCTTTCTTTACTTATTACGTTATTACCAATCTCTCGCACTGCAAGCGATGCCATACACGCTCCAATAGCAGATGCCTCCATGGCATTCCCACCCGAAGATATGCAAGCAGAAATAACTGAAAACATTGAATCCCCGGCACCGGCAACATCTATTGGGTTTACTGTCAACGCAGGGTAATGCTGCCTTTTAAAAAATCCATCTTTTTGTTTTGAATAGGTAACAAATCCATCAGAACCCAATGTTATAACCAAATCATTTAAATTCACTTCTTCCATCAATGAGGTTGCAATTTGTTCTAACCCATCTGTACTATTTTCCATTCCTATTCGTGCTTCTCGTTCAGTCGGGGAAATCAAATCAAACCCCCTAAATTTGGTTATTTTGCCCATTTGACTACTACATTGCAAATCACCAAAAATTTTTAAATTATACATAGACGCAACATCCCTTACTGCATTAAGTACTTTTTCTGTTATAACACCATAAACAAAATCACTTATAAGGATGCTATCTATATCAGCGGCAATATCATATATTTTCTTTATCACTTCCTCTTCTAATTGTACTGATAACTTATGTTCCTTTAGGCGACTAACCCGAAATAGTTTTTGATTTTCTACCATGTACCTGATTTTATATGTCGTAGGACGACTAGGGTCACAGATCAAGTGTGGCTTAATTCCATTCTTTATTAATTTTTCTTTGACATAACTTGCATGCAGATCATCACCTACTACTGATAAAAAATGACAACCCGATCCTAAAGATCTAATATGTGATGCAACAATTGCGGCACCACCAAGAAACTCACGAGATTCAATTTCTCGCACAACCAAAACGGGAGCTTCCGCACTCATACCGAGAGCATCACAAGCTACATATTGATCAACAATTGTATCTCCTATTACTAAAAGATTAATTTTTTCTAATTCATTTAAACGTTTCTTAACATCTTCTAATTTAATAGACTGAGAGCTACATGCTTTTTTAAATACAAGGATCTTTTCTTTCTCTAAATCATCTACCCCATAATTCAATAAGTCAGCGCTCGCATATTGCGTCTGCCCCGCATGATAAACAACTTGACCCCCTTGATTTTTCAACAATGAAACTGCCAATTCAATCTGCTCATCTCTCCGATCTTGATACTCATTTCCAAGGACCAATATGTCAGGTTTTACAATTTGAACAAGCTGATCAATCCCACCATCATTAAGAATAACCACATTATCAACAAAATTTAATAATGAGACCCCTTCTGCTCTATCATTCTCTGGGTAAAAGTGACTATCTCCAAGAAAATACTTATCATCAAGCAACGCAATAACCAAACTATCGCCTAAACTCCTCGCATGTTTAAGGTAACGTAGATGACCAGGATGTATAACATTAAAGTGCCCATAACAGACCACCAAAGTCCCATCTCGATTATCACCCTTTATGTAATCATTAATTGCAATAACTTTATCTGACGGTTGATTCATACTAATTTATAAAATTAATTCATGTATGGGATTAGTTAAAAATATTTTATCCCAGCTGTCTTTTGGCCATATAGGGAGCAGACAATCATCCTTTTGAGCAACCCTTAACATTTCAATCGTACCAATATCACGATGTACACTTTCATTCTTCCATGTTGCAATCTTTCCACTAAAATACGGCAATACTTCCGTACTAAAATCTGATATCTCAGGATTTTTCATTATCCAATCAATAACTTCAGGTTCAAGAAGATAAACTGCAGCATTAGCTAAATTACCGGGAGGATTTGATACTTTTTCATAGAAACCATAAACGATGCCATCTACATCTACTTCCACAATTCCACAAGTCGATGGCGCAGGAGTTTCAAATGTCATCATAGTCATGCTGGTCCCCGGCGGTCTTTCATTCTGATGAAAATTTAAAAATTCAGAAAAATCACAACAGCATAAATTATCTGCATGTACCAATAAGATAGTATGGTCTTTAAAGAAATCCTTGTTAGCTCGAAGAGTACCTGCCGTCCCTAATAATTTTTTTTCGTAGCTAGGTTTCACCCAACCAACGAAACTTGGACGTTGAATAAAATCCAACACGATATCAGCATGACAATGTGTATTAACAAGCACATTGTGTATACCCATCTTTTGCAATGTCGAAAACCAATATTCAAGCAAAGGACGCCCTTGAATTGGCATCAAACATTTTGGCCAATGCTCCGTATAAGGTCGAAGCCTTGACCCAATACCAGCTGCTAACAATAACGCTCGTGTTTCTTGCATTTATAGTCCCTAACTAAGATATTTAAACCAATCCTCAGTCGCATCAGCAATAGTTTCAGGTTCCCATACTGGCGCATCTCGCCAGTATTCGATATTCTCAATAATAGCTGCTACCCCTTCTTCGATAGAGACACTAGGCCTCCAATCCAAATCATTTGTTATTTTCGTTATATCTGCAAAGGTTGAATCTGGTTCGCCGGGTCTTCTGGGCACATAAACTTTCTCTCCTCCAAGCAACTCAACAATTCGATTGACTGATACTGTTGCTCCACTACCCACATTGTATATTTTTCCACTTTTTTTACTTTTAGCTGCAGCCAATAATGCCTTGACAATATCGGTCACATACGTAAAGTCTCTTGTCTGCTCACCATTACCAACAACTGTAAAAGGCACACCTGCTAATTTCTGTGCAAGAAAAACCCCAAAGACCGCACCATAGGTGCCAGACGTACGTGAACGAGGCCCGTAAACATTAAAAAATCGCAACGAAATTGTTGGTAACTTATATACCTGAGACCAATGCATAACTAATTCTTCCCCCATCCTCTTTGCTAAGGCATATGGGTATTGTGGTCTAATCTCTGCATTTTCGGAAGTTGGGTAATTATCTGGAATCCCATAACATGAAGATGAAGCCGCATAAATAAACCGTTTGATATTTGCATGCCTGCATGCCTGTAACACATGAAATGTACCATCGACATTTGCTCGATGGTATGACTCAGGGTTTTGAATTGAAGGCACAATATCAGCCAGTGATGCCAAATGAAAAACCCAATCAATACCTTTAAACTCATTGATCCAATCACCAGGAACGGACAAATCACATTCAACAAGTTTTAAAAGATTACTTACATGATGTAAATTATCCTTTCGACCAGTACTATAATTATCAAGCACTACTACCTCATGCCCTTCATCAAGCAATAAATCAACTAAATGACTTCCAATAAAACCAGCGCCTCCAGTAACTAAAGTCCTCAACACTAACTCCCCTTTATTTATTCTGTAATTATTAAAATCAGCTAAGATGCTTTTCCGCAAGCCTATCAGCTAGATTATGAAGCAAAAATGCATGCCCAATTTCAATAACCCCATAATTAGTTGAATCTAACCAAATATTCATATTCCCTATTTTCTTTAATGAGTTACTCTTTAAAAAACCAGACAGGGTTATTGTATAAATATCTTTTGAGCTTGCCAGTTTAACTGCATTTAATATATTTTCTGATTCCCCTGAGCTACTGATTGCTATTAAAATATCGCCTTCATTGATCATAACCTCAAGTGGAAATTTAAAAACCTCCTCGTAGCCGTGATCATTTGATATACATGTAAGCATAGATAAATCAAATAACGTATGCGCTTTTACTTTTGACATATTTATTAAGTCTATGGCCATATGACTAGCTATTCCTGCACTGCCGCCATTTCCTATCAAATAAATAGATGACCCTCTATTTCGTAATTGCTCTATTTGCGATATTAACATATCAAACGCTTCATCAATATCAAGCGCCTCTCCCTGACCAGTGAGACATACAGTGTTCTTAATCGTATCTAAAAATACCGAAAGCCTATTAATAATTTTCATCACTATACATTTTAATTTTACCTGTTAACAATTAATATTCACCCTCATTATTGCTCACCCACCGCCAAGCATCTTCACACATATCCTGTAACGTAAGCTGTGACTTCCAACCTATTTTCTTCTCTGCAAGCTCTGTATCTGCGAAACATTCTGCAACATCTCCGTCCCGCCTGCATATAATTTCATAGGGTATTTTTTTATCCGTAACTTTTTCAAACGACTGCATTAGCTCTAATACACTATATCCTTTACCTGTCCCTAAGTTAGCGACAAGAACCCCATTATTTTTAACTTTCCCATCCCCATTAACTAAAAAATTTAAAGCTGCAATATGTCCTCTAGCGAGATCAACAATATGTATATAATCTCTAACACCCGTTCCATCATGTGTTGAATAATCCCCACCAAATATTTTAACCTTTTCTAACTTACCAGTAGCTACTTGGCAAATGATTGGCATAATATTGCTTGGGACCCCATTCAACAACTCGCCTATCATTCCGCTTTGATGCGCTCCAACAGGATTAAAATATCGTAACAAGCCAATGTTCCAATTTGGTCTGGCTACATATAGATCTTGAAGTATATTTTCAACAATAAGCTTAGACCTTCCATATGGATTTATTGCGCTCACTGGAGCGCTTTCTTTAATTGGAACTGATTTAGGTTTACCATATACCGTTGCAGAAGAACTAAAAATAATAGTTCTTACCCTAACCTTCTCCATCTCATCAAGTAGATTTAGAGTACCTACCACATTGTTTCTATAATATTCTAATGGTTTTTCAAACGATTCACTAACTGATTTAAAACCAGCAAAATGAACGACCGCATCGATACAATGTGTTTTAAAAATTTTTTGTAACACCAATTTGTCGCATATATCACCATGGTAAATAAAAAATTGCTCCTGACTACAATTAGTGATTTTCCTAACTTGCTCCAATGACTTCACTGAACTATTGCAAAAATTATCAATTACGACAACAGCATGGCCTCCATTAATAAATTCAACACAGGTATGACTTCCTATATATCCTGCACCTCCAGTCACCAATATTTTCATTCAATAAAAAACCTTTTTTATTATTAATATTTAAATAATTTTCAGAATACAAAATTACACATATGCTAAAAAGGCCAATTCTTATCCCACCGCCATATCATAACTCGAAACAAGAACTTTTCCACGAAACTGAGTAATCCAAACATAAAAACTGGTCTCTTTTTAAGTCAAGGTAACGAGCAATCTGCACATGAATTGAATCGCTCCACTTAAGATTATTGTTTTTTACGAATCGACACAACATCATCCAAGGAACTCATAGGTTTCACCCCAACTGACTCAGCCATCAAATCTTCATTAGCACATTGCGGGGTAAACCCTACAACATATTGTTTTAATAATTCTCTAATCTTATGACTGCTCCTTTGCGCCAAAGCCATTTGAAATTGTTTTAGAATGCGCTCCATCTCCGGCCAGGGGTAACTGACCTCGTCGGCTGTCATGATTTTAGGATGCGCTGTGCCTTGAACGTTATCGCCAATTAATAGTTCTTCATACAATTTTTCACCGTCTCGAAGGCCAGTATAATGTATCGTTATAGTATTGGTATTGGTATTGGTATTGGTATTGGTATCAGCACCTTCAACGACATAGCCTGATAAGTGAATCATCTTTTTTGCCAAATCATTTATCTTGACTGGCTCGCCCATATCCAGCACAAATACATATTAGGCAACAATTAACTTGTCCGGTTGACGACAATTATGTTGTCCGGTTGATCTGATACAGTCAGGTACTACTTCCAAGAGGAGATATCAGTGTCTGGTAAACCCATTACAGATCAACAAATCAGGTTATATATGAAACAACGTAAACAAGGCCGAACCCAAGTAGTCGCTGCAGCGCAGGCTGGTCTCTCAGAGCGCTCAGCCCGCCGTATTGACCATGGCGAACTCACTCCCCAGCCGAGACTCAAACGCCATTGGCGTACACGTGAAGATCCATTGGCAGATGTTTGGCAACGTGTTCTGGTCCCGATGTTGGAACAGAACCCATCCTTATTGCCGATGACTCTATTTGAGTATCTCTACGACAATTACCCTGGCCAGTACGATGAGACGATCCAGCGCACCTTACAACGGCGTATTAAAGTCTGGAAGGGCCAGTATGGTCCGGCTAAAGAGGTTATATTCCGACAGACCAAAGAACCCGGGCGACTGGGTATTTCAAACTTCACCCAAATTAAAGACTTCACTATTACGATTCAAGACCAAGCTTTCAAGCATCTGCTGTACCATTATCGTTTGCCCTTCAGTAGTTGGTGTTATGTCAAGGTCATCTGTGGCGGCGAAAGTTATACGGCACTATCAACCGGACTTCAAGACGCTCTGTGGCGTAGTGGCGGCGTACCGCAAGAACACCGAACCGATAGTCTAAGTGCCGCATTTAACAACCTGGCTGAAAAAGAGCAATTGACCGTGCGTTATCATGACTTGTGCCGGCATTACGGGCTCAAAGCAACGCGTAATAACCCGGGGGTCAGCCATGAAAATGGCGCGATAGAATCCCCGCATGGTCATTTGAAACGGCGTATTAGGCAAGCCGTGCTGATTCGTGGCAGTCATGAGTTTGCATCATTAGAAGACTATCAGGGTTTTATTGCTGGTGTTGTGAGCAAAATCAATCAGCGTTGTCATAGCCGATTTCAACAAGAGCGTGCTTGTCTCAAATCGTTACCAAAACGCCGGACTCATGATTATGCCGAACATCGCGTGCTGATTAGCAGCAGTAGTACGTTTGATTTGAAACGGGTGACCTATACCGTACCCTCCCGCTTTATTGGGGAGCGTCTTTATATTCAGCTGTTTGATCAACAATTGAAGTTATTTCACGGTCATGCGTGGGTCTTGGACTTGCCTCGGGTCTATGCTCCCCAAAAACAGCGCGGCCGGTGTGTCAATTATCGCCATGTGATTGATTCTTTGGTGCGTAAACCCCAAGCGTTCAGGTACTCACAACTGCGTGATGACCTGCTGCCGTCACCGGATTACCAACGCATCTGGCATTATGTTGATGAGACACTGCCCTGTCACAAAGCCTGCCGCTATATCGTTCGGCTTTTGCACCTAGCGGCAACACAACAGTGCGAATCGGCGCTCGGTCGTTATGTCCTGAAAGCGATTGATCAGGGCGGGCTTCCCAGTGAACTGAAATGTCGGCAACAGTTTAGTGCCGAGACAAGGGTAATTCCCATCATATCAAGTCAGCAACACCGGTTAGATGGATACGACCAACTCCTTGAATTCGCACCCTCACCGGAGCAACAGTATGGCTAACGTGGCATCGCTACCGGTATTACTC
>ENA-OSET01002502-OSET01002502.1-sediment-metagenome-genome-assembly--contig:-NODE-2502-length-17750-cov-3.025349_pt1 | contig 17750 bp, 9 predicted proteins | sample MGYA00237882_ERZ534229 | MGnify/ENA primary metagenome ERZ534229 (study PRJEB26408, sample SAMN06266212) | sediment metagenome | isolation source: Hudson Canyon methane seep mesocosm | place: USA:Hudson... | reverse complement strand
AAATCTGGCCACCCTGGTGCCCCAATGGGAATGGCCGATATAGCCGAAGTGTTATGGAACGGTTATTTACAGCACAATCCTGAAAATCCTAACTGGGAAAATCGTGATCGTTTTGTCTTATCAAACGGTCATGGCTCTATGCTGATTTATTCATTATTACACTTAACTGGTTATGATTTGACGATTGAAGACCTAAAAAACTTCCGTCAATTACATTCCAAGACGCCAGGACATCCTGAGCTTGGTTATGCTCCAGGTATTGAAACGACAACAGGCCCTTTAGGGCAAGGTATTGCTAACGCAATTGGTATGGCTTTGGCAGAAAAAACACTTGCTGCCCAATTCAACCGTGACGGTCATGATGTTGTTAATCATCGTACTTATGCATTTTGTGGCGATGGTTGTTTGATGGAAGGGATTTCGCATGAAGTCTGTTCACTGGCTGGCACGCTTGGCTTAGGTAAACTAGTTGTGTTTTATGATGACAATGGCATCTCGATAGATGGCGAGGTTGAAGGTTGGTTTACGGATGATACACCAAAAAGATTTGAATCTTATGGTTGGCAAGTCATTCCTAATGTTGATGGACATGACTCTGAAGCACTTATTGCAGCAGTTGAAGCTGCGAAAGAAAATAGTACTCAACCTACACTGATATGTTGTAAAACTGTTATAGGTTTCGGTTCTCCGAATAAAGAAGGTAAAGAAGATTGCCATGGTGCTCCTTTAGGTGATGAAGAAATTCTAGCTACGCGTGAGAAGTTAAGCTGGGATCATGGTCCTTTTGAAATTCCAGATGATATTTATAATGGTTGGAATGCAAAGGATAAAGGGGCCCAATTAGAACAACAGTGGAATGCTGACTTTGATGCTTATAATGAAGCCTATCCCGAGCTTGCCGCTGAATTAAAGCGTCGCCTAGCCGGAGATTTACCTGCTGATTTCGCTGAGCAAGCAAATAAATATATTGCAGAATGCCAACGTGGTGAAGTAACTGTAGCAAGTCGAAAGGCTTCTCAAAATACCTTGAATCAATTTGGTCCTTTATTGCCCGAGTTATTAGGCGGTTCTGCTGATCTAGCGGGTTCTAATTTGACGATTTGGAGTGGTTGTAAAGGAGTTACAGCTAACGATGCCAGCGGCAACTATATATATTATGGTGTTCGTGAGTTTGGTATGGCTGCCATCATGAATGGTGTTGCGTTACATGGCGGGTTTATTCCTTATGGCGCAACCTTTTTAATATTTATGGAATATGCGCGTAACGCTGTACGAATGTCTGCACTAATGAAGCAGCGTGCAATTTATGTTTTTACGCATGATTCGATTGGTTTAGGTGAGGATGGTCCGACGCACCAGCCTATTGAGCAGATGGCAAGTCTTCGTATGACGCCTAACATGGATTTATGGCGCCCTTGTGATACTGTCGAGTCGGCTGTAGCTTGGAAGTTCGCGCTAGAAAGAAGTGACGGTCCTTCATCGTTAATTTTCTCACGTCAAAATTTGCCACATCAAGACCGAGAAATTGCACAGGTTGAGAATATTGAAAAAGGTGGGTACGTTCTTAAAGATTGTGAAGGAACTCCTGACTTAATTTTGATCGCTACAGGATCGGAAGTCGGCCTAGTACAGCAAGCAGCTGCTCAACTAAGCCAGAATGGACACAAAGTTCGTGTTGTTTCTATGCCATCGACTGATGTGTTTGATCGGCAGAGTGCAGAATATCGTCAATCAGTATTGCCCTTAGAGGTAACTGCTCGTGTCGCTGTAGAGGCTTCAATTGCTGACTTCTGGTATAAGTATGTTGGTATTGATGGCCGTATTGTAGGTATGAATACCTTTGGAGAGTCGGCGCCAGCAAATTTATTATTTGAAGAGTTTGGTTTTACTGTTGAAAACGTAGTGAGTGTTTCGGAAGAGCTTTTATAAGCTTTATAGAGACCATATCTATGTGTTGTTTCAATATCAGTATTTGGTTTGATGGCGCTCTATGACCTGTCGAATTGCTATTAATGGCTACGGCAGAATAGGGCAGTCTGTTCTTCGTGCTTTATATGAAAGTCAGTATCGTGAGCATCTGGAAATCGTTGCTATCAATGAACTTTCTGATATTGAAACAATTTCGTATCTAACGCGTTATGATACAACGCATGGTCGATTCCCTTACCCTGTAAGCATTTGTTCAAACTTAGAGTGTGGGCAAAAACTGAAGATTCTAAATGATAGCATCTCGGTGTATCGTTCTGAGTCGTTAGCGGACTTACCCTGGAAAGATGAAGGGATAGATTTGGTGATGGAGTGCACTGGTGTGTACGGAAAGCGTTCTGATGCGGAAAAACATATTGCATCTGGTGCACAAAAAGTTTTATTTTCTCAGCCTGCAGATTTAAGTGTCGATAAAACAATTGTCTACGGTGTCAATCACGCATCGTTAACTGCTCAGGATCGCATTGTTTCTAATGCCTCTTGTACAACTAACGCCATTATTCCAGTTATTAAAGCATTGCATGATGCTTTCAATATTCAGCAAGGTACCTTAACCACAATACATTCGGCCATGAATGATCAGCCTACTATTGATGCATACCATCATCAGGATCTAAGACGTACCCGTAGTGCAATGCAAAATATGGTGCCTGTTGATACTGCTTTAGCGGTCGGGATTGAGCGAATATTGCCTGAAATGGCTGGGCGTTTATCTGCCGTGGCTATGAGAGTGCCGACAATTAATGTGTCAGCAATAGATTTAACCATTTATGTTGATGAATCGACGACAGTAGCGCAAGTTAATCAAGTGCTTCAAGAGGCATCGCAGTCTGGCTTTCATGGTGTGTTGTCTTATACAGAAGAGCCGCTAGCGTCATCAGATTTTAATCATGATATACATTCAGGTATTGTGGACGGTAGCCAAACCTGTGTCAGTGGTCAGAAGTTGATAAAAATTTTGACTTGGTTTGATAATGAATGGGCGTTTGCTAATCGTATGCTTGACGTCGCAAAACATTGGTCTTCGTTGTAGTGGTTTTAATTTTAATTTTAAATAGTTAAAGGTAATAGGAGTTTTAATGAGCATAGTAAAAATGACTGATTTGGATTTACGTGGCAAACGAGTGCTGATCCGAGAAGATTTGAATGTGCCAATAAAGAATGGACAAGTAAGCAGCGATGCACGGATTAGAGCCTCTTTACCGACAATTCAGTATGCAGTAAATGCTGGTGCAAAAGTTATGATTATGTCTCACCTTGGTCGCCCTGTAGAAGGTGAGTATTCTGAAGAGTTTTCATTAAAACCAGTAGCGACGCATTTATCAAGTTTGTTAGGTAAGCCTGTGGAAGTATTGGCGGAATGGCAAAATGGCTGCGATTTAAATGATGGCGACGTCGTGATGTTTGAAAATGTGAGGTTCAATATTGGCGAGAAAAAAGATGAAGAGTCTTTATCTCAAGCTTATGCTGAGCTATGTGATGTTTACGTTATGGACGCCTTTGGAACTGCGCATCGAGCGCAGGCATCGACCCATGGGGTTGGTCGTTTTGCGCCAGTAGCATGTGCAGGTCCATTGTTGGCAGCAGAACTTGAGGCTTTGGCTAGTGCGTTAGATGCACCTAAGCGCCCTCTGGTAGCAATTGTTGGTGGCTCTAAAGTATCAACGAAGTTAACAGTACTGGAATCCTTGTCAAAAATTGTTGATCAACTAATTGTTGGTGGCGGTATTGCTAATACGTTTTTGGCTGCAGCAGGAAATAATGTAGGTAAATCTTTATATGAAGCTGACTTGCTTGATAGTGCCTCGAAATTGTCTCAAGAAACGGATATCCCTATCCCGTCTGATGTCGTAACTGGAAAGGAGTTTTCAGAAAGAGCTGAAGCAAGTCTTAAGCCTGCTGCTGAAGTTGATAGTGACGACATGATTTTTGATATAGGGCCCGATACGGCAAATCAGTTAGCGGCAATATTAAAAGGTGCGGGCACAATCATATGGAATGGTCCTGTCGGAGTGTTTGAATTTGATCAGTTTGGTGAGGGCACAAAAGCGCTTGCAGAAGCGATTGCAGATAGTGATGCCTTTTCTATTGCGGGTGGCGGTGATACTTTAGCTGCAGTTGATAAATATGGGATAGCGGATAAAATTTCCTATATTTCAACAGGTGGTGGTGCATTTCTGGAATTTGTTGAAGGTAAAACTTTGCCTGCTGTAGCAATGCTGACAGAGCGTGCAAAAAACGCTTAGCTTAGTATTTGAAGCTTTAACAATTTATTATTTAAAATTTAGATTACTGATGTTTTGACGTAGGAGAAAAATCATGGCACTTATTTCAATGAGACAAATACTAGACCACGCTGCAGAGTTTGGTTATGGCGTTCCCGCATTTAATGTGAATAATCTGGAGCAGATGCGTGCCATTATGGAGGCTGCCGATCAAACAAATAGTCCAGTAATCGTTCAGGCTTCTGCGGGTGCTCGAAAATATGCAGGCGCACCATTTTTACGGCATTTGATACTAGCTGCTATTGAGGAATTTCCACATATACCAGTCTGTATGCATCAAGATCACGGTACATCTCCAACGATTTGTCAGCGTTCAATTCAGTTAGGCTTTTCATCGGTAATGATGGACGGATCTCTGCTTGAAGATGGAAAAACACCATCGGACTATGACTATAATGTGGATGTTACGCGAAGAACTGTCGATATGGCTCATGCTTGTGGTGTGTCGGTAGAAGGTGAGTTGGGGTGTCTTGGGTCCCTTGAGACTGGTCAGGCTGGTGAGGAAGATGGTGTAGGTGCTGAAGGTATTTTAACTGCAGATCAAATGCTTACAAACCCAGAAGAAGCGGCAGACTTTGTTAAAAAAACCGGTGTTGATGCTTTGGCGATTGCTTGCGGAACAAGTCATGGTGCTTATAAATTTACCCGCCCACCGACTGGCGATATCTTAGCAATTGATCGGATTAAAGCGATACATGAGCGTATTCCAGATACTCACCTTGTTATGCATGGTTCCTCATCTGTTCCTCAAGACTGGTTAGCAGTTATTAATGAGTTTGGTGGTGAAATCCCTGAAACCTATGGTGTCCCTGTTGAACAGATTTGTGAGGGGATTAAGTTTGGCGTAAGAAAAGTAAACATCGATACAGACTTAAGGTTGGCATCAACAGGAGCGGTTAGACGTTTTATGGCTCAAAATCCTTCAGAATTTGATCCACGTAAATATTTAAATGAAACTGTAAAGGCAATGAAGGAGATCGTTGTCGCAAGGTATGAGGCTTTTGGAACAGCTGGAAATGCTGATAAAATTAAAGTTCATAGTTTGGATAAGATGTTTGATCTTTATCAGTCAGGAAGTTTGGCGCCTAAGATCTCATCGTAGGTAGACTTCATATTTAAGCCTCTGTCTAATCGAGGCTTTATTGTTACTTTCCCCCTCCTGCAAGACTAGCTAATAGCCTTTTTTATCTACTTCAATCAATGTGCCCGTACCTGAACTGTTACGTAAGCGTTTAATAAAAGTGCAAGCTGTTACCTATCGCACACTATTGTCATTCGGTCGTGGTTAGTCTGGTCTGTATTGTGATAACCTCCGAGCATACTACTCATTAACTATATTCATTTTTATCCTACTGACACGGAGTTCTGATGCTACTTCAGGAAATGCGAATACTGCTTTTTCTTTTATCTATTGGTCTTGGTTTAACTGCTTGTGATAGTTTCACCACAGACTCTGAAGGAGAGATACTGGAGGATCCGGGTAAAGATGAAATTGCACCGCAAATTAATAGTAGCTTTCCTGAACATGATGCTGTGGACGTTGAGGTCGACTCTACTGTTCGGTTTACTTTTAGTGAACTAATGAATATTGATATTTTAGAAAACCCTTTCAGCATAGACCTAGTAACAAATATTAATGCAGATACAGATACAGATACAGATACAGATACAGATAATATTGTTGAGTTTTTTTCAGCTGGTGTAGTACTTTATTCTGGGAGGACTTTTGGTAGTGAGTTTCAGCTTTCTGATGAACGACCAAGGAATATTGAATATTCTGTTGCGTTAGGTGTTGGAGTTGATCCTGTAACTAATAATAAAATTGATATTGACGTAACAGCTATTGCTGTACAGCATGAGAGTGGTCGTTTTGCACTTAATACAGAATATACGGTGCAGATATCAGAGCATGTGGTTGATTTAGCGGATGACCCAAAAACTAAAGCGATCGTCGAGGGTAATAGTTTAGGGAAAAATATAGAGCTTTCTTTTATAACTGAAGAAGGTGAATGGAAGGATGAAGCAGTCCTAGCATTGATTAAAGAAGGTGAGTCTAAGGGGGAGTCTGAATTGATTGCTGCTGATCAATTTGAGCCTGAACTTGCATTTAATGATAATGGCGATGTTCTTGCGGTGTGGAGGCAGAAAAATAGTAATGGAGCAAACGATACCGCCGGAATTTGGGCGGGGCGATACTCTCCTTTCGTTAACGCTTGGGTGTTAAGTGGTGACAAGGTTAATGATAGTGCGGAAGATATTAGTGCTGAAAGGATTGATGATTTAACTCTGGAGGCTAATGCTTTTGCGCCCAAAATAGCAATCAATAAACATGGTAAAGCTGTATCGACTTGGTATCAATCTCCAGATGGAGGTGCGAGAAAATCTATTTGGATAAATGTTTTTGACAGCTCATCTGATTCAGAAGGTGTGGATGTAAGTCATCAATGGAAAGGGGCGCTAACGGTCGGTGCTAACCAGTCTGGACCTGATGCATCATCACCCGAGATTGGTATAGATGATGAAGGGAATATCCTCGTTGTATGGCTTGAAGTAGAGGGAGGTGTTAAGTTGCTGAAGGCGCATTACTATAGCGAAGCAGATCAAAAAATGCTCTATAATGTCGAAATTGATAATACAACGGTTGGTAAAAGCTTTACGATAAATAATGCGCTTGGTGGTGATGCTAGGCTGCCTACTTTGAGCTATTCTTCTGATGGTGTAGCAATGCTTGCTTGGTCTCAGGAAGAATCAGGAATATACCAAATATATGCCAGTCGCTTTGACATTAATTCTTGGAGTGAACCTAATAAGCTTAATAACTCGGATCTATCTAGTGGGCAATTTAGTGGTGGTAGTAATCCCAAAGTTGCAGTAGACAGCAATAATGATGCTTTTGTGATCTGGCAGCAGAATGACGGCAAGCGGGAAAATATTTGGTTGAGCCGATTTGCTGGAGGTGTTTGGAGTAACGCTCTCCAAATGGAGGATGATAATATAGGTGATGCAACCGATCCGTTTATTGTTTTTGGTTCTGAAAATCAAGCATTTGCGACATGGGTGCAAGCTGTGAAGGCGAGTGGAGCTTCAAGAAACGCTGTTGTAGTTAAGCCTTTTTCTTTAGATGCTGGTTGGGGAGCTATTGTTGAGTTATCGGGTGGCAATGAAATATCAAAACCTACTTTAGGGTTTGATTTCGAAGGAAATGCTACAGCCATATGGATTAATGATGGAAACATATTAAGAAGTCGTTACTCAAAACTCACCTCATCTTGGTCAAATGACCCTATTAGTTCGGCAAATATAAATACTGCACAATCATTAGATTTCGCGCCACTTTTAAAAGATGGTAGATTCATTAATGTTTGGACTGAATTAAAAGATGGAGGCTTTATACTTGTAAGCTCTTTGTTTTCTGATTAACGTAGATATTTAGTCATAGTTAGGTGGACCTAGGATGTTCTAGTGGCTGACTATTCGTTGAACATATAAATTATAATATCTATATTGGAATTTTTTTATTGTTCGCTTTATCAGCTTGTAGAGGGCTTAATTTAATATCATTCCAAGTAATGGCTCATAATACTATCTTTTATTCACTATAGATGTGTATTTTCATACTATTAGGTTTTGGTTGATGGCTGTATGGGAGGATTATCTATCAAGGTCTTTTGGTTGGCAAAGTAAATAAAACAATGCTAATGCGCTAACGTTGGTTCTTTTCTGGGTAATAAATAAATAAATAAATAAATTATATTACCCTAGTTATGATCTTTTGTTTTATGCATTGATTGTATTATAAATTCTGATCATTCCACATTTTGTGTGTTGCAACAGGAGTGTTAAATTCTATGTGCAATAGGTCTAACGTGGGAGTCAATGATGTCTAATTCGCTCGAAACAACTATGTTTCTTCCTTGTCCTTTAGCTTTGTATAGTGCCTGATCAGCTCTGCTTTTAAACGTTTCTAACGTTTCATCTTTTTCAAAAGTAGCAGCGCCAAGACTGATCGTGACAGGTACTATTTTTCCTTTGTAATTGTATGCATACTGCTCAACGCTAACTCTGATTCGTTCAGCAATGTTAATCGCTTGAACTGTGTCTGTGTCATCTAAAATAACCATAAATTCCTCACCACCATAACGGAAGCATAGATCACTTTGACGTGCGCTCTTTTTAATTGTTGCAGCAAGGTCTTTTAGTACTTTATCGCCCGCGATATGCCCCATTGAGTCATTAATTCTTTTGAAGTGATCTACATCTAACATTAAGATTGATAAGGGGGTTTTATGTCTTACAGATAGTTCAGCTTCTCGGTGTAATCCAGCGTCTAATGCCCGTTTATTACCAAAGCCGGTTAAATCATCTTTTAGGGCTGATTGAAGTGCAGAGTGGTACAGCTTTGCATTTCTTAAAGGAAATACTAGCGTACTTGCAAGACGTTCAATTATTGCTAGCTCTTCTTCCATGAAACGTTTTTTTCTAGAGAATGAAATAGAGCCTAGGTCCGTTTCATCAATTGTTAAATTATATTGGCATGAATGAGGACCGGATTGATCACCGATTGTGATGATGTTGTCATCGTCGATATTAAATTTAAGTTGATTGTAGTCAACAAGAGCATTTAACTCTTTAGCAAACATATGGACTATATCGGATGCATTTAATGTTGTTTGTAGTTTACGTGTTAATCGAGAAATAACATCGTTATTATCAGATATTAAACGATCCAGATTTTTATAGGTCGAAACGATTTTGGCTTTATTAAAATCAATTGTTCGAAATTCTGTGTCGTTGGTGTTCATATTTATCTCCTCGATAAAAATGTAATGTTACTGCTTGCATCTTTATTTCAATTTATTTTAACTAAGCTATAATTGTGCCATTGATGAATTTTCTATAAAAAACAATTGGATAAGTATCTACAAAATATGGGTGGCAGTTTGTTGCCGTGTTTTTAGTCGCTGAGTTTGTATTTAGGTCAAAAAAATGACGCACTGGATTTAACATTACCCAAACGGGATAATGGTGGTCCTTATATTTATATTTTTATTTGTACCAAAGTTGAGAAGTTTTCATGCGTTTAAAATCCATTAAACTAGCTGGGTTTAAATCCTTTGTTGATGCTACGACTGTTTCGTTCGTGGGTAATATGACAGCTGTAGTGGGTCCTAATGGGTGTGGAAAATCTAACATCATTGATGCTGTGCGATGGGTAATGGGAGAGAGCTCAGCGAAAAATCTTCGTGGCGAATCAATGACAGATGTTATCTTTAATGGCTCAGGCGGTAGACAACCTGTAGGGCAGGCAACCATTGAATTATTATTCGACAATAATGAGGGGAAATTAAAAGGTGAGTTTTCAAACTTCTCTGATATATCAATAAAAAGAAAAGTCACACGTGATGGCACGTCACAATATTACTTGAATGGGTCTAAATGTCGGCGCAGAGATGTCACTGATATATTTCTTGGCACAGGCATGGGGCCTAGAAGTTATGCCATTATTGAGCAGGGTATGATTTCAAAATTAATTGAATCCAAGCCTGAGGAGCTCCGTGTTTATCTTGAAGAAGCTGCCGGCATCTCAAAATACAAAGAACGGCGAAGAGAAACCGAAAATCGAATGAAGCGCACGCAGGAGAATCTAGATCGACTATCTGATATCCGCGAAGAACTAGGAAAACAGCTGCAGCATTTAAAGCGCCAAGCTGCAGCCGCTGAGCGCTATGCAATTTTTAAAAAAGAACAGCGTTTAGTTCTTGCGAAGCTTAATGTTTTTAATTGGAACTTGATTGAAAAAGATTTGTCGAACAAACAGCTCACGATTAAAACGCTAGAGGAAAAAATTGAGCAGTCACTTTTTTCAAAAACGTCCAGTGAAAATTCCATTGAGTTATCTCGAATTGCATTAGATGAAAAGCAAGAACTTTTTAATGTTGTGCAAGCTAAATATTATCAATCGGGTGGAGATGTTGCTTCACTTGAACAGCAGTTAAAGTTTCAGCGGGAGCGATTGCTTGAAAAAGAAAAAAACCTTACCGCTCTCACTGCAGAGGGCGATTCAATAAATGAGTCCCTTCTTCAAGATACAGATAGCCTCGAAGTTATTATACTTCAAATTGAGAGCACTTTCCCTTTGCTGGAGGAGGCAGAAGACCGTGCGAGTGATTTTGAGCTTGAGCTAAACACTAAAGAAAATGAATTACGTGCTTGGCAAAATGACTGGGATCAAATAATAGCAAAGGTTTCTGAGTCAAAAAGAAAAACAGAACTCTCGCAACATCAAATAAAACAATACGAGACTCAGATTCGGCAGCTTGCCGAGCGTAAGGAAAAGTTAATAGAGTCTGAAAATGAATTAACAGCACAGCTTCAGCTGAATACTGATAGCCAATCACGAGAAGAGAAAGAAGAGCTCGATTTACAAATATTACAAGCTCAGAAAGAGAGTGATGCTCTATATCCTGATATAAACAGACTTCGTGACGAACTTGAATCAAGATCAAAAAAGAAATCCCAGCTATTTAATGAGTTGAGTGAGAAAAAAGCGGTACTTACTTCATTACTCACGTTACAAGAAGCTAACTTTGGGGGTGGGGGAGCAGCTCAAGAGGAATGGCTTTCTAGAAATGGTTTAGATAAGAAAAAACATTTAATGGATACTTTAACTGTTGATGAAGGTTGGGAATTAGCTATTGAACAGGTGTTAGGTTTTTATTTAACAGCGTTTACAGTAGCTTCAATTGAGGCATCAATTGAAAAGTTGGTATGCGAAGATATAGATGCGCTGGAGAGTAGCTTAACGCTGATTTCAACATCAAGTGGTCAGGACCATATTTCAAAAATAAACACTTTAGCATTTTATGTGAAAGGTGCTGAAGCATTATTTAGTTTGCTTTGTGAAATTAAAACAGTTGGCACATTTGATGAAGCGATTAAGATGGTTCCGACATTGGGTGAGGGTGAATCGGTTATCACACCTGAAGGCATCTGGTTGAGTAAGCACTGGTTTAGGTATTTTAAACCAGTTGAAGGTCAGGATGGGCTTGTACTAAGGGCGAATGAAATTTCGATTCTTGAAAATGAAATACCTAAAGTTGAAGAAAAGGTTTCGGAAGAGGAAGAGTTGGTCATACAGCTTAAATCAGAACTAGATAAACGAGAAGTAAGATCTAGAGAATTAAGTCAGCAATTGAAAGGATGGATTCAGCAGCAAGCTCAACTTGCAACAGTCATTAATACTCAGCATGCAATGCATGAGCAATATCAACAGCGAATTCTATTAAACCAAGAAGAAGTTGAAGAGGTGATAAGAAATATAGATATACATCATGAAAACTTGGTGATCGAACAAGGGCACTTGGCGATAGAGTTAACCATGCTTGATGATCTCTTCGATGAAAAGGAGGTTTTTGTAGAGCAGAGAGAGGTGCTTCAAGTAAATGTTGATGAGCGCCGTCAAAAGTTACGTTTACTTCAGACTCAATTTCATCAATTACAATTAGAGCATCAGAAAAAACAAAATCAAAAAAATATGCTAACTCAGTCTATCTCTCGTATAAATGAGCAATTAGTGCTTAATCAAAAAAAATTGCTGGAACATAGTTCCACCGAAAATATTGATGATGTAACGCTTGATAATATGTCGCTTCAATTGGAAGGCTTGTTAGAAACTCAGTTAGCAAATGAGGGGCGAGTTTCATCGGTAAGGGTGGAGTTAGAATCAGTCGCAATGAAGTTAAGAGAAGCTGAAGATTCTAGAGAACGTGTAGAGTTACTGATTTCAGAATCACGCAACGAATTGGGTTTAATTAGAATGGATGCCCAAGCATTGCAAATAAAACGTGATAACTTGGTCGAGCTGGTTGAGCGTGATGAGTTTACTATCGATGCCGTACTTTCTTTGCTAACGCCTGAAGATTCAGAAGTTGTACTTAACTCTACTTTAACGAGTTTAGAATCAAAAGTGCAACGATTGGGGGCAATTAATTTAGCTGCAATAGATGAGTTTAAATCACAAAGTGAACGAAAGGATTATCTAGATGCTCAAGATGCAGAGCTAGTAGCAGCGCTTGAAACATTGCTAAGTGCTATGAGAAAAATTGATAAAGAAACACGCGCTCGCTTTAAAGAAACTTACGACCAAGTAAACGAAGGTTTGCAGCGTTTATTCCCAAAAATCTTTGGTGGTGGTAATGCCTATCTTGAGCTAACGGGTGATGACCTTTTGGAAACAGGTATTTCTATCATTGCTCGTCCGCCAGGTAAAAAGAATGCGACAATACATCTACTCTCAGGTGGGGAGAAATCATTAACCGCGATTGCATTAATATTTGCGATCTTTGAACTAAACCCTGCTCCTTTTTGTATGCTGGATGAGGTTGATGCGCCTTTAGATGACGCCAATGTCTCGCGCTTTGCAAATATGGTAAAGGAGATGTCAGAGCAGGTGCAGTTTATTTATATTACTCATAATAAAGTATCTATGGAAAAAGCAGAACAGTTAATGGGGGTTACAATGCATGAATTAGGTGTCTCAAGATTAGTTTCTGTTGATGTTGATGAGGCGGTTGCCATGGTAGATGTTTAACTTTGTTGGCTTTTAAAAGTAATGCTATCTATATGGTAATGATAGTCTGTTTAAATAGAAGCCTTGTTGCATTAGAATAATTTATATATATAAGTAAAATTTAGTATTTTTAACTTGTGTTAAACATTATCAAATGTGTGTTTTAAATAGCTATTATTCATAAAAGTATTAAAAAGAGTTGAAATGAATTTACGAGATTGGTTAATTGTTGTAGGTGTTGTCATTATCGTCGGTATACTACTAGACGGGTACCGCCGAATGCGTCTTGCAAAAAAAGATTCGTTAAAAATGTCTCTTGAAATGGGAGGGGATATTGATACAAGTCCTTTAGATGATGGGTTTAATCCTGAGCTTCCAGGTGGTGGTGCTAGAGTAGTTAAGTCTGATCTTGATGAGAATATTTCAACTGATGAGGTGTTGCGTGGTGATAAGTTAGAGCCTCATATCTCAACAGATGACAAGCATAGTTTATCTTTAGATGGCTTAACTAATGATGGGAAAGGTAGTATTAGCCAGACTAATGATCAGCATGGGTTGAGCTCAACTTTGTCGGAGGGGCCGTTAATCGCTGATGCAAATTCCCGCATACAGGTTGAAGAAAGTGAAACTACCTTAACAACCAATCAAATAGATAACGAACCGGTGGTTAATACAGGCGAAGTGAATCAAGCTAAGGTAAATGCCGAAGAGGAGCAGCTTGTTATTGTTCTTAACGTTCACTCTCAAGAAGGAAGTTTTCCTGGTGTAGAAATTAAAAAATTGCTTGAAGCGTGTGGTTTGGACCATGGAGAGATGTCAATATTCCACCGGCATGAAGAAGATGACCTTCTAAGCCCAATTCAGTTTAGCGTTGCAAATGCTGTAGAGCCTGGATATTTCGACCCAGATACTTTAGATGAAATAGCGACGCCTGGTGTAAGTTTTTTTATGAGTTTGCCAGGTCCAAAAGATTATATGAAAGCCTTCGATTATATGCTAGAAACGGCTCAGTGTTTTGCGCGTAATTTAAAAGGTGACTTGAAAGATCAGGATAGAAGTATGATGACTGCGCAAACAATTGAACATTGCCGTCGGCAGATTAAAGAATTTGAGCGCAAGCAATTATCAAAAAACCGTGTATAAAGTTGGCTATAAGACAATGAACCATGAATAACCCTCAATCTGAATTAATTACTTTACTTGAGTCTTTAAAAGCCCAGCTAAATCAGCACAACCATAATTATTATGTACTTGATGATCCAGCTATCCCTGATGCTGAATATGATCGTATTTTTCGACAGCTTCAAGACATAGAGATCGAGCATCCCCAGTTAATTACTATTGATTCGCCAACTCAGCGAGTGGGGGCTGCACCGCTTGCTGGATTCAAGCAAATAAAGCATAAGCTTCCTATGCTATCACTTAGTAATGCATTTAATGATGAAGATCTCAAAAACTTTGAAAACAGATTATTAGATCGTCTTAAAGTGGATGATAAAAAGCGTGGGAGCATTATAGAGTTTGTTGCAGAACCGAAACTCGATGGAGTAGCAGTCAGTTTATTATATGAGGATGGTATACTGATTTATGGTGCTACGCGTGGAGATGGCGAAACTGGTGAGGATATTACTCACAACGTGCGAACGATAAAATCAATCCCTTTAGTGTTAATTGGACAAAACTACCCAAAAGTACTAGAAGTTCGCGGCGAAATATTTATGCCAAAAGATGCTTTTAATGCCTTAAATGAAAGAGCATTAAAGCGAGATGAAAAACCATTTGTTAATCCTCGAAATGCAGCGGCAGGAAGCTTAAGACAATTAGATTCGAGTATCACTGCAACTCGCGCTTTGAGAATGTGCGCCTACTCAATTGGCTATACTGAAGGCTACGATTTACCTGATACTCATTATGAAATGCTTATCAAGCTCAGTGCTTGGGGTTTGGCTATCAACAATGAAATGATGATTGTTAAAGGTGCAGAAGGCTGCACTGAATATTATCAGTCCCTTTCCACCCGTCGCGATGATTTAACTTATGAAATTGACGGAATTGTCTTTAAGGTAAATGAATTTGCGCAACAGGCTGATCTCGGCTTTGTTTCTCGCTCACCAAGATGGGCAATTGCCTATAAATTTCCTGCTCAAGAAGAGCTTACTTTATTACAGAGTGTAGATTTTCAAGTTGGTAGAACTGGAGCGTTGACACCGGTTGCACGTCTAGCGCCGGTTTTTGTTGGTGGCGTCACGGTTAGTAATGCAACGCTTCATAATATGGATGAAATTAACCGTTTAGGAGTTTTTACGGGTGATACTGTTATCATTCGACGAGCGGGAGATGTAATTCCTAAAATTGTAAAAGTGGTGATTGAAAAGCGACCTGAAGGTGCAAGTAAAATCAAGCTACCTGATTCTTGTCCCGTTTGCGGTTCCTCTGTTGTCACATTAGAGGGAGAGGCTGTTGCACGTTGTACTGGTGTATTGATATGTCCAGCCCAGTTAAAAGAGTCAATAAAACATTACGCTTCACGTAAAGCAATGGATATTGATGGTTTGGGTCATAAGCTAATCGATCAATTGGTTGATAAGGAGTTTATTCTAAATATCGCAGACTTATATCGTTTGCGGGTAAATGACCTTGCTTTACTTGAGCGGATGGCGAAAAAATCAGCAACAAAATTGATACATGCAATTGAGGCTTCAAAAGAAGCAAGTTTGGCAAAATTTATTTTTGCATTAGGTATACGCGAAGTGGGTGAGTCTACTGCTTCATTGTTAGCAAAAAGCTTTCAGAGTATTGAAAATATCATCAGTGCAGACATTAGAGTATTAGAAGAATTGCCTGATATTGGGCCAGTAATGGCTAAAAATATTTATACTTTTTTTTCTGCAAATGAAAATAAAGATAGAATCAATGAGTTGATAAGCATGGGGGTTTCATTTGCACCGACTAAGATGGATAGTGTTCAGGCTCATGACTTAGATGGTCAAAGATTTGTTCTCACCGGTACTCTCCCTAGTATGTCTCGAGATGAAATGAAAAAGTTGTTAGTTGAACGAGGGGCAAAAGTTTCGGGGAGTGTTTCAAAAAACACGTCTTACCTTGTTGCAGGTGAATCAGCAGGTTCTAAATTATTAAAAGCTAAGGAGCTTGGTGTGTCAATACTGAACGAAGAGCAAGCTTTAGCACTTATGCATATTTGATCTTAAGAAGTGTGACCCGAAGAACATTTCCATAATCTATCACTACAACTCTTCCTGTTAATTCTCTATTATTTAGGTATATCTAACTCGTGTTCATAACATGTGCTTTTAGAAATATACTGAATGAGATCAAAATGGATTATAAACAAAGTATTAGTTTAATGGTTAAAGGTTTTTTGCTACTTGTTTTTTTATCGGGTTGCAGTGAGGAGCTTTCAACAGGCTCTAAAATAGAACCGGAAAGCTTGGAGATAATAGGTACTCATACAGCTACTCTATATTATGATATGGAAATCGAATTAGAGTATGGTGCTTCAGGTGGTGACGGAGTCTATCGTTACCGGTATATACAAAACCCTGATCCTGAAGATCGAGACGAAGATGAAGAATTTATTTTTAATCCGCTCGAATTAGAAGTTGAAAATAATGATGCTGGAAAACCATCGTTTTCACTTAAAGGTATTATAAAGCCGGAAGTTGGTGTTGCAGTTGAAGACCTTCAAACAGGAACTTTTTCATATCAGATAGAAATCACGGACGGTAAAACAACCAAAGTACAAACCTTTGAATATGATTTACAGATTAATAAACTGGCTCTAGGTACTGACGGTACAAATGCAACAGAAGGTGTTGTTGATAATAATGAGGCTGGGAAGCTTCTCGATTTCGTAAAGGCGGGTAGAGCAGCTGAAATATGTGATGAAATTGGTACAAATTTGTATGAAGAAAAAACACTTCCTAATGGCGTAAAGGTTTATCCGTTTGTAATGAAGGTCACGCTTGATGCGCCAATAGTCGAGCCGGTAGAGTACTTCTATCGCTTTGAATCAAGATACAATGAACAGTTTCCTGAAAGGGATAAGGCAAATATTGACTTGGCTCGTCCTAATGTTGATTTTCTAGTAGAGGAACGTTCAATCATTTTTAAGCCTGGCCAAACTGCGTGTGTTGTATATGTTAACTTGTTAGATGACGCTATTGTTGAGGGGGCTGAAGAATTTACGCTTGAATTTTATGATACTAAAGGTGCATTAACAGATTTAGGTCTTAGCTCACACACAATTACTATTGCAGATAACGAACCATTAGTATTTTATGATCCTAAACAAGTAATTCGAAATGAAGGTGATAAAGTCGTTGGTTCATTCTCTTTAAGAACACCATACCAACACCCTGTTTCAATACAGGTATCTATTGATCAAGAGAATACTACTGCATCCTCTGATGATTATTTACTTGAACCTTCGAATGGTGTCGTAACAATCGCACCAGGAGATCTTGAAGCATCCTACAGTGTCTCGTTACTTGCTAATAATGATAGTCTCGACTCCGAGATCGATGAAATCGTATCAGTCGTGACAGATATTGATGGTTTTCTGGATGTAACACCCTATGAAATTACAATTAATGAGTGGCCATTAACTGTTGCTGATGAGATTGTTGGTAAAGAGGCGAACACACAGAAAGCAATAGCGATAGATGTGGCTGAAAGTGGTGTTGTTTCGGTATTGCTAGAAGGTTTTTCTGTTTTTGACGAAGAACAGGCGATAGTGATTGGACGGCATCGTGATGGAACAAAAAAGAAGCTAATTGTCAAATATGCAAAATTGTCTAAGATCAGTTAATTAAAATATACTGTACAAATGGATTTCTGGGTGAATGATGTTTTCTCATCACTTTACTCGGCGCGATACGCGGTGAGTTAAC
>ENA-OSET01002501-OSET01002501.1-sediment-metagenome-genome-assembly--contig:-NODE-2501-length-17751-cov-5.799197_pt1 | contig 17751 bp, 17 predicted proteins | sample MGYA00237882_ERZ534229 | MGnify/ENA primary metagenome ERZ534229 (study PRJEB26408, sample SAMN06266212) | sediment metagenome | isolation source: Hudson Canyon methane seep mesocosm | place... | reverse complement strand
TGACCCTAATACCGCTACCAGTGGTAAATTAAGCTATTGAATTATAATGATTAAGGCTATATTTTTCCTGAATTTTGCAAAAGTAAGGTCACTTTAAAAACATCTACTTGAACAGCTGTTTATTAGTTTTATGATGTGTTTTTAGACAAATGATCATCACAAGCTATTGTTTTTCAGCTTTAGTGTCATTTTTAATCAAGCATTAAACCTATAACCGATTGATTTATTAGGGTTTAAAATGGCTGGTAGCGGTATTACTGGCTGACCCCTTGATAATACGCATATATAAAATTAATGAAAGTATGGTTATTAGAACAACAGAAGAGAAAAAATTTGCTGCTTTGAAGGGGATGACTATTTTGGAAAGTGCCTTATTTGAAGGGGCCGTTTTCGAATATAGTTGTGAAAATGGTCAATGTGGGGTTTGTAAGACATCCTTGCTTGAAGGGCAAGTAAAAGAGCTTCATCCACAATTGGCATTAACGAATAAAGATATCGCAGAAAATAAAATATTGACATGTTGTTGTGAACCAATAACAGATATTTTGATTGATTCAGAAGATTTAACTGCTCTTAAAAATATAGAAATTAAAACGTTTCCTGTACGTGTAAGTACTATCAAACAGCATTCTAAAGATATTGTTGAAGTTGTTTTGCGTCTACCGCCAGCAGCAAGTTTTAATTTTTTGGAAGGGCAGTATATTGATGTTATTTGGAATGGTGTACGACGAAGTTATTCGATTGCCAGTACTAATGAAGAAAAAGAATTAACTTTGTTAGTTAAAAAAGTTGAAAAAGGGGTGATGAGTGATTTTTGGTTTACTCAAGCGAAAGAAAATGAACTGCTACGAATAGAGGGTCCAAAAGGTACTTTCTTTATCAGAGACACTTCGAAACCATTAGTATTTCTTGCAACAGGCACAGGTATTGCTCCAATCATGTCGATTCTGAAACGTCTAGACCAGAATCATGATTTTAATCAACAGTGCCCTATTTATTTGTTTATAGGTAATCGCTTTGCATATGACCATATTTGGAAACCAGAATTTAAAAAATTAAAAGTACAAGTAGAAATAGTTGTTTCAAAACCAGATTCGTTTTGGATGGGAAATACTGGATATGTTCAAACGTTGGCACTTAGTAGGCTAGGTGTTAAAATATCTGAATGCAATGTTTATGCTTGTGGATCAAGTTCCATGATCAAATCATCTAAAGAGAGCTTTATATCGGCGGGGTTGCTTGAAAAGCAGTTTTATTCAGATGCCTTTGTACAAAGCTATTAAAAATAGGACGTAATTAATGAAAGCAGTGATTCTAGCTGGTGGGTTAGGTACAAGGTTAAGTGAGGAAACTAGTTCTAGGCCTAAACCAATGGTTGAAATCGGTGGTAAGCCTATTCTTTGGCATATCATGAAAATGTATTCATCCCATGGCATTAACGATTTTATTATCTGTTGTGGATATAAGGGCTACATCATTAAAGAATATTTTGCCAATTATTTTTTACATCAATCCGATGTGACGTTCTATATGAACGATAATCGTATGGAAGTGCATGAAAAAAGAGCAGAACCGTGGACGGTAACGCTTGTAGATACTGGCGATAACTCAATGACTGGTGGTCGATTGGCGCGAGTTGCAGACTATATTAAAAATGAAGAAGCCTTCTGTTTTACTTATGGGGATGGTGTTGGGGATATGAATATTACTGCAACGGTTGAATTTCATAAGCAACACGGCAAACAAGCAACATTAACTGCAACTTATCCACCAGGGCGTTTTGGCGCGATGGATATTCATATGGGGCAGGTCAAAAATTTCAAAGAAAAGCCTAAAGGTGATGGTGCCATGATTAATGGTGGTTTTTTTGTACTTTCCCCAAAGGTAATTGAAAGAATCTCGGGTGATGATTGTATTTGGGAGCAGCAGCCCCTAATATCTTTAGCTGAAGATAGTGAATTAATGGCTTTTGAACATCAAGGGTTTTGGCAGCCTATGGATACGCTTCGAGACAAGGTTCATTTAGAAAATCTTTGGGTGAAAGGAGATGCACCTTGGAAAATGTGGACATAAAGCCAATGGTTGATAAGCAATTTTGGGCAAATAAGAGGGTATATCTAACGGGCCATACAGGTTTTAAAGGTAGCTGGTTGTCGCTATGGCTAAGTCGTGTGGGGGCAGAAGTAAAAGGCTATGCCTTAGAGCCCGCAACTATACCAAGTTTGTTTGAAGAGGCTAAGGTTGCAGACAAAATACAATCCGAAATAGGGGATATTAGAAACTTAGATCAGTTACAAGCAAGCATGACTGAATTTAATCCTGACATCCTAATTCATATGGCAGCACAGCCTCTGGTTCGGCTCTCGTATAAAGAGCCAATTGAAACCTATGAAACTAATGTAATGGGTACGGTAAAAGTGCTAGAAGCAGCTAGATGTTGCCCCAACTTAAAATCTATTGTCAGTGTGACCACCGATAAATGTTATGAAAATAAAGAATGGGTGTGGGGATATAGGGAAGACGAAGCAATGGGTGGCTATGATCCTTACAGTAGCAGTAAAGGGTGTGCCGAATTAGTGAACTCAGCTTATCGTCGTTCCTTTATGCAAGAACAGGGTATTGGTTTAGCATCTGCACGAGCAGGAAATGTAATCGGCGGTGGAGACTGGTCAGATGATCGCTTAATTCCTGATATTTTAAATGCATTCGAAAAAGAGCAAGCAGTTATCATCAGAAACCCTAAGTCGACACGCCCTTGGCAGCATGTTTTAGAGCCACTATCTGGCTATTTAGTGTTAGCACAGTATTTATACGAGCAACCTCAAGCTTATGCAGAAGGCTGGAATTTTGGCCCAAAAGATGAAGACGCTAAACCTGTCGATTGGATTCTCGATAGAATGGTTGAAAAATGGCAGGGCAATGCAAGTTGGCAATTAGATGGAAATGACCACCCACATGAAGCAAGTTTTCTGAAATTAGATATCTCAAAAGCAAAAGCCAGATTACAATGGCAACCCGCATGGCATCTTGAGCAAACGTTAGAGCGTATTATTACTTGGCATCAAGCATGGTTAAATAAGGAAGATATGAGTAAGCGTTGCCTAGAAGAAATAGAACAATACGTAAACGATATGAATAAGCGCTAATCATTAGGAGGGAACAATGACACTATCAGTATTAAAAGAAACATTACAAGTTGATAAAAACCATCAACTACATATAGAGATTCCAGTTGAAATGGGAGAGGAAGTCGAGGTTATTGTTTTTCCTAGCACTGGAGTTAAGAATAAATCATCAGATAGCATAGATATGGTTCGTGTTTTTGATGAAAGTGGCTTTGCTAAAAATATTTTAAATAGTATAGAAGAGGATTGCTGGAATGACCTTTGATATTGACCCTGGTATGATTTTTAGTGCTTGGTTCCCATTTAGCGATTTAAGTAAAGAAAAAAAACGCCCCGTACTTGCGTTGTCAGAAATCGATGAGAATGGCGATGTGCGAGTGGCTTTTATTACAAAAGCACCCGTAGGTAAAAAGCAAGGATTTGCATTACAAGCGACAGATTTCGAAACTAAACCATTAAAGCATCAAAGTTACCTCAGAGTAGATAAAACATTTAATCTTAATATTAGTCGCATTGAAAAACCCGTTGCTCAATTAAGCGAAAAAACGTACGAAAAAGTTTTACGTAAACTAATTACTTTAGATATCCCTAATTTAGCGAAAGTAAAATATAAAGATAAACCTTTTATCCCAAATAAGTCAGTTATTCCACCATCAGGAAAAGTGATGGGCGAGACCGAACTGCAATATATGGTTGAAGCTTCTTTAGATGGCTGGTTAACTACGGGGCGATTCAATGAGCAATTTGAAAAAGAATTAGCCGAATTTATTGGCGTGAAGAGCCTTATTACAGTGAACTCTGGATCATCAGCCAACTTAATCGCATTTAATACCCTAACATCGCCAAAATTAGGCAAAAAATCGATCCAAAAAGGCGATGAAGTCATTGCTGTTGCTGCAGGTTTTCCGACTACAGTCAACCCTATTGTTCAATTTGGTGCCATCCCCGTATTTGTTGATGTCGACTTAAAAACACACAATATCAATGCGGATCTTATCGAAGTAGCCATTACACCAAAAACTAAAGCAATTATGCTTGCGCACACTTTAGGGAACCCCTTTAATCTTGGTAAAGTGAAAGCCCTTTGTGAAAAACACAATTTATGGTTGATTGAAGATTGTTGTGATGCACTCGGCGCAAAATATGATGGAAAAATGGTCGGTACCTGGGGAGATATTGCCACCTTAAGCTTTTACCCTGCTCACCATATTACAATGGGTGAGGGAGGTGCAGTGTTTAGCAATAATAGAAGGCTAATGACTATTGCTGAGTCATTTCGCGATTGGGGACGTGACTGTTATTGTAATCCAGGTTGTGATAATACCTGCGGCACACGCTTTAATAAACAATTAGGGTCATTACCCAAAGGCTACGATCATAAATACACCTACTCGCATTTGGGGTTTAACTTAAAAATAAGTGATATGCAGGCGGCGTGTGGTGTTGCGCAATTAAAACGAGCACCAGAATTCATCAAGAAACGTAATGAAAATTTCGACTACTTAAAAAATAGATTGTCTACGCTCACAGATTTTATTGAGTTTACAGAGGCGACAGAAAACTCAACCCCCTCATGGTTTGGGTTTCCTATTACAATAAAAGCATCATCGGGTGTGAGCCGAGTGGAACTGACTAAATACTTAGATCAAAATAAAATCGGCACACGTCTTTTGTTTGCAGGAAACTTAACTCGCCAACCTTATTTTAAACATGTAGAGTATCGGATCTCAGGTGAATTGACTAACACTGATATAACGATGAATAGCACTTTATGGCTAGGCATATTCCCCGCACTAGGTAAAGAACAGCTTGACTTTATTGCTGAGAAATTAGAAGAATTTTTTGGTGTTAATTTTTAATAGGTATACAGAGATGGAACTTTTAAAGTTAGAAAAAATAAATGATTTAATTATAGAGCTTCGTGATCAACGAGTTTTAATTGATAGTGATGTGGCTGAATTATATAGCGTTGAAACAAAAGAAATTAATCAAGCTGTCTCTAATAATCCAGAAAAGTTTCCAAATGGATATGTGTTTGAGCTAACAAAAGAAGAAAAAATAGAGGTGGTCAAAAATATTGACCACCTCGGAAAAATAAAATTCTCACCTTACTTACCTAAAGACTTTATTGAAAAAGGCTTATATGATAGCAACCATTCATAAAAGTGAAAAGGCTAAACAAACAACATGATCAAGCATGGAAACATTTTCTATTGTCGAGAGCTATCACGTACTGTCAAAGAACTTTTAACAATAGAAGATAAGAGCGATCAGAAAAGTTTAATGCAACGTAGTGGAGAGCTAATAGCCGAAATACTCGATGATGATTTACAAACCAGTGAAGCTGAAACAACTATCGAATTAAATTTTGCTGTTTTAAAGTTTAAACATACCGTTAAAAAGAAGCAGTGATGAAAACGATATTGCTCACAGGAGCAACAGGGTTTTTAGGAAGTTATTTTCTTGAAATTAGATGTTTTTTTTGGGTAAAAGGTTCCGTTAAATGAAAGCATCAGATGCGGTGGCTAAAGTATTAGCTAAAAATAATGTGACGCATGGTTTTGAATTAATTGGCGGAATGATTGCTCATTTAGTTGACAGTATTAATGAATTAGGAGAGACAAAACTAGTTTCTATGCACCATGAACAGGGTGCTGCTTTTGCAGCTGAGGGGATTTCAAGAGCAACTAATCATCAAAATATAGGTGTTGCTTTAGGGACAAGCGGGCCAGGAGCAACTAACTTAATAACAGGAATTGCTGATTGTTGGCTAGATAGTCACCCTTGTTTATTCTTAACAGGACAAGTTAATACTTACGAGTTAAAGGGGCGTAAGTCAATAAGGCAGCAAGGATTTCAAGAGCTAGATATTGTTTCTATCGTTCAAAGTATAACTAAATATGCGTATCAGGTAAGTACAGTGGAAGACTTAATTCCTTGCTTGCAAAAAGCCATCAATATAGCGAAAGATGGTCGCCCTGGTCCTGTCTTATTAGATATTCCTATGGACTTACAAGGAGCTGATATAGATGAATGTGTATTAAGCTATTTAGAATTGATAGAAGAAAATAGAAGAAAAATATCTTCTGATATTGTCGATATTGATGTTGTTATTAATGCCCTGAAAATATCAAAAAAACCACTTTTTTTAATTGGCGGGGGGGCTGTGAATTCAACCTCTTTCAGTCGTTGGTTAGATTGCTTATTAAAAAATTCATTACCTTATGTTGCTAGTCTTAAAGGGAGTGAAAAAACAATAGCAACTAAGTTTTATCATGGTTTAATTGGCGCTTATGGCACACGCACTGCTAATACAGCTATTCAAAACTGTGATTTACTCATTGTTGTTGGTAGTCGAATGGATGTACGTCAAACAGGATCTGATATAAAAAGCTTCGCAAATAATGCGAAAGTAATTCAGATAGATATAGATGTGGCTCAATTAAATAACCGAGTCGTGTGTGATAGTGCATTGCAATTGGATAGCGAGTCTTTTTTTAATAGTTTTTTACAGGCCTGTATTGATATAAAAAATGAATGGACTGTTTGGAATAGTTCTTTATGTGAGTACGCTTCAAAAATATTGATTGATGAATATTTAGACTGGTCGATCAGTCCATTTAGTTTATGTAATGAATTAAATAAATATTTTCATAGAACAAAAGCGCACTATGTTGCTGATGTAGGCAATAATCAAATGTGGGCAGCTCACACGATTAGGTTAGGTCATGGTCAGGCAATTCATCATTCAGGTGGTTTGGGCGCTATGGGGTTTGCTATACCCACCTCAATTGGTATTCAATATGCGACAAAAGAGCCCGTTATTGTCATTACTGGGGATGGAGGAGCGCAATTAAATATTCAAGAATTAGATATTATGGCAAGAGAGCGACTTCCTATTTTAGTTATAGTCGTAAATAACTTTTCTCTCGGTATGGTTAAGGGCTTTCAGGATTTATATTTTGAAGGTCGTAATTCGTCAACGTATTGGAAAGGCTATTCATCTAAATATAAGCATATTGCAGAAGCCTATAATTTAGAAGCACACCTAGTTGAAAATCTATCGTCTTTTTCAGAAAAAATTGAAAGCTTTAAAAACAACCCTAGGCCCTGCCTGATAGAATTGATTATGGCAGATGCACAAGAATGTCGGCCTAGATTAGAGTTTGGTAACCCAATTGATCAGCAAATGCCATTAAGGGACATTGAGTTTAAAGCATGAAAATAGCTATTTTAGGAGCGACAAGCCAAATTGCAAAAGATTTAATTGAGGCTTTTGCAAAAAAAACTGATTATGAATGTACATTATTTGCCCGTAACCCTAGTATTGTCATTGAATGGTTAAAAAAAGTAAATATACAACAGCTTTATCAAGCATTGGATTACTCCTATTTTAATACTGATCATCATTATGATGTGATTCTTAATTTTGTTGGAGTAGGGAACCCTGCCCAAGCACAGGAGATGGGCAGTAAAATTTTTGATGTCACCTATAAATATGACATGATGGCATTAGATTATTTAAAGGTACATTCGGAAACAAAATACATTTTTTTAAGTAGTGGTGCTGTATATGGCGGTAACTTTGAACAACCTGTTACCAGTGAAAGCGTTGCCGTTATTCCTATCAATAATTTGAACGTAACTGATTGGTATGCAATAGCCAAACTTTATGCTGAAGCTCGGCATAGAGCTTTGCCTGAATTATCAATTGTAGATATTAGAGTGTTTAATTATTTTAGCCATACACAAGATATGAATGCACGGTATTTTATTACCGATATTGTGAGGGCTATTCGTGATAATACAATATTAATAAGTTCTGTTGATTATATCGTTCGAGATTTCTTACACCCATCTGATTTTTACCAATTAATTTATGTACTTATTTTTTGGGGGGGGGCAAATACAGCTATCGATTGTTACAGTTTGATGCCAATTGATAAGCCTCGCCTATTAGCTGCAATGAAGGAAATGTTTGAATTGCGTTATGAAGTTACAGAAACATTTGATAGTGTTGGAGCAACTGGGCATAAACCATATTATTATTCGTTAAATACTCATGCGGCCTACTTTGGTTATAAGCCTACTTTGACCTCTTTAGAAGGACTTACACGAGAAATAAAATTTATTTTGGAAAAGTAGACATAAAATAATGAAGGAGAATTTTTTTGATAGTTTTAACTGGAGCTACAGGTTTTTTAGGAAGTAACTTATTAGGTAAGATGCTTGACGAGGGGTGTGAGGTTGCGGCAGTCATACGAACGAACTCGAATCTTTCTAGAATTGGGAAATGGAAAAATCATAAAAATGTTAAGTTTTATAATGTTGAAAATGAAGATCCACGTTTAATTTTTGAAGAAAATAAGATTGATGTAATTGTTCATACTGCAACAGAGTATGGACGAAGAGATGGATCCGTTTCCAATATATTGCAGTCAAATTTAATACTTCCAATTCGTTTGATAGAGTTAGGTATAGAATACAAAACAATATGTTTTATAAATACAGATTCCTATTTTAATAAAGGGGGAGGATCATACTCTAATCTATTGAATTATTCACTATCAAAGAAAAGCCTTTTAGTTTGGCTTAAACAGCTATCACATAAAATCAAAATTGTGAATATTTCATTAGAGCACATGTATGGTCCATGGGATAGTAGATCAAAATTTGTTGAAAATCTAATTCAGGAAATTGCATTGGAGCATACTCCGCGAGTACATCTTACTCATGGGCATCAAAAACGAGATTTTATTTATGTTGATGATGTTTCAGATGCATTTATAAAATTGATTGAATATGGCTGTACTTATGAATTTACTTTTAAGAGCTTTGAAGTTGGTACAGGAATGAGCGTTCAATTATGTGATTTTACTCAGAAAATTAAAAGTCTTTCACATAGTGAGTCCATCCTTGGTTTTGGTGATATTGCATATCGTAGCGATGAAATTATGGACTCGAAGGCAGATATTAGTGGGTTAACGGAATTAGGGTGGATCCCGAAAATTGATGTGACAGAAGGGTTATCTCGAATACTTAAGTGTTACGGAGTAGTTATTCGTGATACTCAGTAATATTAACAATCATGAAAAGCATGAATTCCTCGCAGATATAACTTTATGCAACATAAAAACACTCAATCTTTTACTCAGCTTATCAGAAGGCTTTGGACACAGCTAGCATCTAATAGACGGAGGCAATTCGGATTATTACTCTTATTAATGATTATATCAGCATTTTCAGAAGCTATTAGTATTGGAGCAGTGCTGCCTTTTATTGGTGTTTTGACCGCGCCTAGTCGAATATTTGAGCATTCAATTGCTCAGCCTTTTATTCATGCTTTAGAAATTACCTCTGCTGATCAACTTATTCTTCCTTTAGCTGTATTATTCGGTGTTACTGCTCTTCTTGCCGGCGGGTTGCGTTTATTATTTCTCTGGCTGTCGGTACGTTTGACATTTGCAGTTGGTGTTGATTTAAGTTCAGAGATATATCGCCGCACCTTGTATCAACCATATGATGTGCATATCAAACGCAATAGTAGTGAAGTTATTAGTAGTATTACAGCTAAGATTGGGCAATCTATCTTTTATATAATAATGCCATTATTGACCCTTATTAGTGCAACTATTATGTTTATTGCCATAAGTGTCGCTATTGTATTTATGACTCCCACCATAGTTCTAGGAGCTTTTAGCGGTATTGGGCTTCTTTATATTATTATTATCAGGGGGACTCGGAAACACCTGAATAGCGATAGTCAAAAGATTTCTGATGAATCTAATCAAGTAATTAAGTGCCTTCAAGAAGGACTAGGAGGGGTAAGAGATATTTTGATTGATGGGACTCAAGAAACATTCTGCGCTAGTTATAAAAAGTCAGAGCGAATTTTGCGCCGGGCTCAAGGTAATAACCAAATTATTAGCCAAGGCCCCCGTTATATTATGGAAGCATTAGCTATGGTTTTAATGGCTATACTCGCTTTTTGGTTTTCTCAGCAACTAGGAGGAATAGAAACGGCCGTTCCTATACTAGCCACAATGGCACTAGGTATGCAACGGTTATTACCTGCTTTACAGCAAATATATGCGGCATGGTCTAATATAAGAGGTTATCTGTCATCACTGCAGGATTCGTTAGATATGTTAGACCAACCCTTGCCTGATTTTAGTAGAAAAACTGATGTTAAGGAGCTAAACTTTCAATCTTCAATTAGATTGAAAGATATATCATTTAGATATGCTCCGAAAACAACTCAGGTACTAAATAATGTTAACTTAATTATAGATAAAGGTAGTCGTATTGGTTTTGTAGGTGAAACGGGTAGTGGAAAAAGTACTTTGCTAGATATTATTATGGGGTTACTCCAGCCTAGCGAGGGTATTATTGAAATTGATGGCTTACCAGTTACAAGCAAAAATCAGCATAGATGGCAGTCGCATATCGCGCACGTTCCGCAAGTTATTTTTCTTGCAGATGCTAGTATTGAAGAAAATATAGCCTTCGGAATAGAAAAAAAACAAATTGACCACGCATTGGTTAGACAAGCTGCACAACAAGCACAAATAGCAGAAACTATTGAAGCATGGCCTAAAAAATATAAAACCTCAGTAGGTGAGCAAGGTGTTCAATTATCAGGAGGGCAGCGCCAGCGTATTGGTATCGCACGCGCTCTTTACAAACAGGCAGATGTAATTATTTTTGATGAAGCAACGAGTGCGTTAGATATTAGTACAGAAGAGTCAGTCATTCAGGCTATCGAAAGCTTAAATGATGAATTGACAATTTTAATTATTGCTCATCGGCTGACAACTTTAAGAAGCTGTGACGAAATAATAGAGTTACGGAATGGTAGTGTTTTTAAAAAAGAGATACCTGTAAATGAATGATATTACATTAAGTATTTGTATTCCTACATATAACCGTGCAAAAATTGTGCATGAGATAGTATTAAATGTTTTATTGTGTTTCGATCCAGATATAGAGGTTATTATTTTAGATAATGGTTCAACAGACGATACGTTAAGTCGGTTACGATCAATTAAAGATGAAAGGTTAGTTATTTACAGTAATGAAGAAAATAAGGGGGGGTTATATAATGTTGTTAATGTTATTGATAAAGCGAAAGGTCAGTACCTTATGTTTTCAACTGATAAAGATCAAATTGATTATCGTAAAATAAATGAATTTAAATTATTTCTTTTACAGCATCCTAACTTAGCATCCGGATATTGTGAGTTTCATTCAACATCTATAATTAAATATGAAATATTTCACCGAGGATATGATGCTATAAAAAATATAGCATATAAAGGACGACATCCTACTGGGTATTTCTTCAAAAATAGACTATTAAAAAGCCTTAATCATGTTGAAAGATTTTCTGATTATAACCTGGTAGATATGTTTCCTTTTGAGTTCATTCATGCTGAATTATGTTTATTAGGTAATGGTGCTATTTATCATGAGCCTATAGTTAAGCTAGAACCTGAAGAAATGGCAGCTAAGCACAAATCATACAATGCAAAAGGAACATCTTCGAAAGCTTTTTTTTCACCTACATCAAGACTGAAGATGGCTATAAATTACACAAATCATATAGAAACTCTCAACCTTAACTTACAAGAAAAGAAAAAGCTGATTATAGGTGTATTCATTCAGCAGTTAATTGCTGCGACAGTGGGGTATAAGTCGATACTTAAAAATGAAAGTATCTGCGCTCATTACCATATGAAATGCAAGGATTTAAGCATAAAAGAATTACTCTATACCGGGTTGAATTTTTATAAAAAATATAGGGTTATAATCATAAATACATGGGGGGGGAGTTTTTTTTCACAAATAGTATTTTCTTTTCAAGTTTTATATCAACTTGTTATAAAAATACAAAAAAAAGCATTTAATTACATTAAAAAATAAATTAAATATCTTTAATACTTACAATGATAAAATTAACAATTGGTATTCCAGCGTTTAATAGCTGTAATGAGCTAAAGAAATCTATTGAAATAATTTTAGATCAAATTAAAGCTCTCAAAGAAATTGAAGTTTTAATTTGTGATAATTCATCTGATGACAATACTCAAGTAGTTGTAGAAGGCTATATAAAAAAACATCCAAATATCATTAGATACATAAGACATGAAGTTAATTTAGGGATGGATAGAAATTTTTGGAGTATTATAAAAAATTCAAAAGGAGACTTTGTTCATTTTCTTGGAGATGATGACTATTATATGGAGTATGGTATTGAAAGAATTATGAAGATAATTCAATCTAATACATTAGATGCAATTTTATTAAGTAATAACTACTTAAATACATGTAATGGTCAAATTATTGAAAATAAAGACCCCTATAATGAAGATATTTTATGCGAATCTGGAGATGTTTTTTTCCAAAAAGAAAATTTAAAAACTTTATGTTTATCAAATGTTGTTGTTAAGAGATCGAAATGTATTGAAATTACAGATATTGAAAAATACTTCGGATGTCAGTGGCTTCATATTGCATTATTGATACAAATAATAAAGCCAGAATCAACCTCTTATATATTCAATTTTAAAAAACCAGTAGTTACGGTGAGAATTGGAAATCAGAAATGGCTAGAAAAAGATGGTGCTGTTGTATTTTACTATAAGGCGCTACTAGTATTTTCTGAACTAAAAAAGTCTGGGTATAATCGTAGTATTTTTGAGAATATAAAAATTAAATTTTTACCATTAATATCAGGTGGAAATAATATAAATTTCTATAAAAAATCTATGAATATATTATATTCATTTAAGTTTTTTAGGTTTTATTACAATAAACCTGTGCAGTATATTACTTTTTGTATAAAACTTATTTTCAGGAAGCATAGGCCATTTTTTGAAGGTTGGGATAAGTTAAAATAACAATGTTACATACATACATACATACATACATACATACATACATATGTAAATATTTATTGGATCTACTTTAAATCATCATTTTTCACATAAAAGTATTTAAATTAACTTGGTTACGGTGCTATATTTTCTATATCATTTCTTCAGCCCCTTATTTTACTAACTTTTCCTGAATTACTTCTTTCTTGTAACTCATTGATTATTGATTTTCAGAAAGATCCGGATAAGTATATGCCAAAATACTGAAATATTAAGAATATTTTTTTCAAAAGGGTACAAAAAAATGGCTAAATATTTTATGCGTTACATTACATTATGAAAAATAAATTATTATCAATAGTTATCCCTACATTCAATAGGGCAGAATTTTTAGATTCTAGTTTAGAAATTCACATACCAATTTTAAAGAAATATAATATTGAAATATGTATTTTTGATAATGCATCTACAGATAATACAGAGCAAGTTATTAAAAAATGGATGAAAGAATATAACTATTTAAGTTATCATAGGCATGAAGAAAATGTTGGTGGTATTATTAATTTTGAATATTCGTTAAAACATCCGGAAACTGAATACATATGGTTAATTGGTGATACGTATGAAATACAAGAAAATATGGTTGGCTATGTTTTAGATATCATTAATAACACACCGACTGTTTTGGATGCAATAGTATTAAATTTAGATTATAAAATAGACATACCAACAAAAAACTATAGTGATAAAAACTTATTGTTAAATGATCTTGGAGCATTAATGACTTGTGCTGCAGTTTCTATTTTAAATAAGAACATGATAAACGAAGAAACTCTTAGAAGATATAGAACTGTTTGGTTTACACATACTGCAATAATTTTCGAGTATATAGCAGATAAAGGATTTTTAATTCACTGGGCACAAACAGAGTCAATAATAGGGCTCAAAAATGAAAAATTAAGAAAAACTAATTGGAGTCATACGCCAAAAGCTTTTGAAGTTGGGTGTGAGGATTGGACGAATTTTGTAATGTCTCTTCCGCCTTCATATAAAATTAATAACAAGATGAAATGCATAATGGATTTTGGGGAAGTATCAGGGTTATTTAAACTAAAGAGTCTCTTGAATATGAGAGGGGATGACATTTTGAACTATAGAGTATATAAAGAGTATAAGAACCTAATTCCACTTATTATAAGTTATCATAAATTTTTTATTATGTCTATTTCCGTAACACCTAAATTTATTCCAAGAATGATAAGGTATTTTTATATGTTGTCTAAAAAATTTAAATAATGGTGGTTTATAAAAAACATATAGTAAGCTGATGGTTTATTATATCTATATTAATAAGATCGTCGAATATTCTTATTGGTTAATAATTTTTATATTAAAAGCAACTGATCACTGATAAGTACAGTCAACATAAATAATTAGTTCTGTATAGTGATATATATATATATATATATATACTAAATAATGATTAAATTTTTATTCGCAAGGGTTTTAATTATGAGATATCGATTTATTTCAATTGGAAGTGGACTTATTAGGCGGCTACGAGCACTACTTGTTTATTTATTAAGTGGTGTAAGGTTTAAAAAGGTAGGTGTCCATTGTAAATTAAAAGGAAGTAAAATTTATGTTGGAAACCATGTTGGAATAGGTGATTTCTGCTGGATTGAGGCAGTAGAACAGTATAATGGGCAATATTTTTCACCAATTATAAAAATTGGTGAAAAAATAGCAATGAGTGATTTTGTACATATCAGTGCTATTAAGTATATATCTATTGGATCAGGTACCCTTATTGGTAGTAAAGTGTATATTGGCGATCATAGTCATGGGCATTATAAAGACATAAAAATATGTGAGCAGGAAAAAGATATAATACCTTCTCTGAGACCTCTTGCTGATGAAAAAGAGATTATAATTGGTAAAAATTGCTGGATAGGTGATGGAGCTGTAGTCTTGGCAGGAACAGAAATTGGAGACAACTGTGTCATTGGAGCAAATAGTGTTCTGAAAGGTAATTTTCCTGCTAATTCATTAATAGCAGGTGTGCCTGCAAAATTAATAAAAAAGAGGTGATTCTTAGCTCAATGCTTGAAATGTAGAAAGACGGAGTTATATATAAATGTAACAGTTGGGTTAGTTTCCGAGCTTTTGGGTAATATTAAGGTGCAGAACTGAGTTTAGGAAGAAAAAATTAATTTTATGAACAATGAATCTATAACAAAAATTATAGCTATGTATTTTCCTCAACTTCATACGGTTCCAGAAAATGATGAGTGGTGGGGTAAAGGTTTTACTGATTGGGTTAATGTGAAGAATGCAAAGCCACACTCAGATGAGCACCACCAGCCCAGAATACCGCTTAATGGTCATTATGATCAATCTGATACTGAAACCTTACGCGATCAGATTAATATGGCAAAAAAATATAGCGTTTTCGGTTTTTGTCATTATCATTATTGGTTTGATGGTAAGCAACTATTAGAAACACCCACAAATTTGATGCTTGATAATAAAGAGCTAGATTTTCCTTTTTGCCTTTCATGGGCAAATGAAACCTGGTCAAAACGGTGGGATGGCAAAGATCATCATATTTTAATTAAACAAACTCACCCCCCTGAAAAAGAACGGTGGGAGTTGCATTTTAACTATCTAATTAAAGCCTGGACTGATGAACGGGCAATAAAAATTGATGGTAAACCGGTTTTCATTATCTATCGTCCTCATAAAATTCATGATATTGAAGGGATGCTTGATTTCTGGAGAGAAAAAGCCATTGGCCATGGGCTTAAAGGGCTTTATTTTATTGTTCAGAAACAGCACGAGTTTCCTTCTCGTGATTGTCTCAAAGGATTTGATGCTGTATTTCAATTCCAACCTTTTGAGGCAATCTATTCTCCAGATTTAAATAAATCATTGTTACGGCACTCTAAAATCATAAAATATATCAGAGGATTACCTGACTATATTCAAATGCCTCTCCATAAAATAAGATATTTATTACAACAAGTATCACTACAGCACAGCTTAACTTTTTATGAATATGATCAAGTGTGGAGCGAAATAGTCAAAATTCGTAATGAACCAGGCTTAACGACCTATCCAGGAGCTTTTGTTGATTGGGATAATACCGCTCGATATAAAGATCGAGCAACTATATTCCAAGGTGCAACGCCTAAACGCTTTGAGTATTGGTTATCAGAGTTGGTAAAAACAATGCCGGAGCGTAAACTCCCAGAAGATTTTATTTTTATAAATGCCTGGAATGAATGGTCTGAAAGCGCATATCTTGAGCCTGATATACGGAATGAGTATAAATATTTAGAAGCCTTGAAAGCTGTAGTCGATCAGCAATAATACAAACAATTTAGTTAGAAGGATTGAAATTGACAAAAAAACAATGGTCAAGTGATAAAATTGAAGTTTTAGATAAATGTCCTGTCTGTAACTGCAAAAATAATTCAATTTTATTCAGTTCTATTATTGATATGATGTCCAATAATGTCTTTGATAAATGGACTTTATTAAGATGTATTGAGTGCAATGTTGCTTATCTATCTCCAAGGCCAAAAGAGAGTAGCATCCACTTGGCTTATAATTGTTATTACACTCACTCTAGTGGTAGTCATAGCATTAAAAAAGAAAAGATTTCTCTACTTTTAAAGAATCTAAAAAATTCATTATATAATGTAAAATATAAAAAAAAAGCTTCATTAAAAGATTATTTACTATATTCAATAGTCTTTATTATATTCCCTATATATCTTTTTTTAGACTCTAAAATTCGGCATATAGGAGCTTTAGATACTAAGAAAAATAAATTATTAGATATTGGGTGTGGTAATGGAGATTATTTGGCTTTTGCAAAAAGTCTAGGTTGGGATGTTACAGGTATAGATCTAGATAGTAATGCAGTTGATGTTGCTTTATCTCAAGAGTTAAATGCTAGAGTTGGTGATGTTTTTTCTTTAAAGAGTGATGAGATGTTTGATGCAATTACGCTTAACCATGTAATTGAACATGTTTATAACCCAGGCGAACTGATTCAGCAGTGCTATAAGCATCTTAACCCAGGTGGCAAGCTCTGGCTGGAGACTCCTAATATTAATAGCATTGGTTTAAATGTTTACAAAGAATATTGGCGTGGACTTGAGCCTCCGAGGCACCTTATCCTATATAATACAGCAGTGCTAAGTAGCCTATTAATAAAATCTGGATTCCATACTGTTAAATCAAAGACCCATGCTTTATCAGGTCTTTATATGGGGGTACAAAGTGAAAAATACTTAGATCAGTTTATGAGCTCTCAGTCATTTTTTTATAATAAAATATTTAAATACCCTAGAATTTTATTTGTTGAAATGATTCAATTACTTTTTAATAAAAAATCTGAGTTTATTACTCTAATTGCTTATAAAAATTTGTGAATTTTAAATTTATAATGAACAAAATGTCTATCGGCTTGATTATTCCTACTAAAAATGCAGAGGCGACACTTAACACAGTTCTGCAATTATTATGCAGCTCGCCTATTGAGTTTTCTAGCTTGATCATTGATTCATCATCAGACGACCAAACCGTTTCTACCGCTAAAAGCCATCATTCTTAAGTTCTTACTAGATAATAAGGAAGTTGTTGTCAATTACGGGGGGGGCAAGTCGTATATGAATGTGCAAATATTATGATGGCAGGATCTGAGGGGAAGGGGGGCGAGTATATGGGCTATGAAATCAACC
>ENA-OSET01002500-OSET01002500.1-sediment-metagenome-genome-assembly--contig:-NODE-2500-length-17755-cov-12.997454_pt1 | contig 17755 bp, 15 predicted proteins | sample MGYA00237882_ERZ534229 | MGnify/ENA primary metagenome ERZ534229 (study PRJEB26408, sample SAMN06266212) | sediment metagenome | isolation source: Hudson Canyon methane seep mesocosm | place... | reverse complement strand
CTGTTGAGTATCGCCTGACATATACACCCTTTCAGTTTGGTGGTATTAAAAAATCAAACCGACATTATAGCTTGAATCAATAAGCCATGCCACTGGACGTGATATGGTGTCAAATATTTTAAATTCAAGTGGTAGTCAGCGGTTATTTGTAGTGCTTAAAATTTTATATGCTTTGTTCGCCCCATGTGGACAGCGTTCTTAGCTCTTCTTTTTCTTCGCTGCTGAGGCTTTGGGTGTGTGATTTTGTAAGTAACGAGTCACGTCTTTCCTCTTTTGCGGCTTTATGCAGTGTGTCATTAGCCTCTTGCAGTGCGTCGTCTGCCAAAGGAATAAACTCAATATTATCAAAAAGAGTATAGAAGTAATTTTGATTATCGCTATCGGTGGCGATGGAAATTAATAATTCTTTATTTGTTTTAATGGGTTGGCTGATAATAAAGTGAGCGAAATTGAGTGTGGCAGGAAAATGCGCTGCAATTTTGCTGTTTTCAATATGATCTTTAAATGCCAAGGCCTTATCTGGAAAGAAGTAAAGAGCCAGGCATACTGATATATCGGGCTTTCGTTTTACAGTGATTGGTGCAATAGCTTTTTTATAAAAACCGTTTTCGCCTGGAAATTGTTTGGCTTTTCCTTTTTTAAAGTTTGATTTATTAAAGGTGCGTCGAGTGAGCTTGAATAATTGGTCTCTAATGGCTTCTTTAATAGTGGCTGAGGCAATTAGATTGATTTCAGGCTCTGCTCGATTTTTTAATAAGCCTTTATGTTCTGGAATTTCAAGGTTTAGCCCTTCGCTATGAACATCAAAAAAGAAGCTGGATAGTGGTCTTGATTCTGCTATTCGTTTCTCGAAGGCGGTTTTCCCTTCTTTTCTTATAAGTGTGTCTGGGTCTTCGCTTTCAGGGAGTAATAAAAACTGAACTTGTATGCCGTCCTGAATGAGTGGGAGGCAGTTGTGCATAGCTTTATGGGCGGCTTTCAGGCCTGCTGCGTCGCCATCAAAGCAAAATATAATGTGATTGCAGTGCCTGAGTAGGCTTGATAGGTTATCTTGGTTTGTTGCGGTCCCTAAAGTGGCAACACCATACGTTATGCCATATTGCGCAAGAGAGACGACATCCATATAACCTTCAACAACAAGCAGTTTTTCTATGTGTCGATTGGCTTTGTATGCTTCATAAATGCCGTAAATCTCGTGGCTTTTATGAAAGATAGTTGATTCCGGTGAGTTGATGTACTTGGCTTTGTCATTCCCTAGAGTTCTGCCGCCAAAGGCAATGGTTTTGCCTCGCGTATTTCGAATAGGGAACATGATTCGGTTGCGGAATAAGTCGTAGGGGGCTCTGCCTTCTTGATTGAATACAATTTTGGTGTCTACTAGGGCTTTGAGTCTTTCGCTAGAGCAATGAGGAGCTAAGTTGCTATTGTCGCTGGGGGCAAAGCCTAGTTTGTAGGTTTGGATTATTTCTTTGCTCAAGCCTCTTTTATTGAGGTAGCTTTGTGCGTGCTCTTTCAGTGGGTGTTGTTGAAGTTGCTGCTCGTAGTAGTCTGCAGCAAATTCCTGTGCGTCGACTAGGCGTTGGCTGGCATCGTATTGCTTCTTTACGGCCTCGTCTCTGGGGACTTCCATACCGCTGGTTCGGGCAAGTTCTTCAACAGATTCATTGAATGATAGGTTTTCGTACTCACGTAAAAAGCTAATCGCATCTCCGTGAGCGCCGCAGCCAAAGCAATGATAAAACTGCTTGTCTGGAACAACATTAAATGAGGGTGTTTTTTCTTCGTGGAATGGGCAGCAGGCCTTGTATCCGCCTCCGCTTTTTTTAAGTCGGATGCGAGAGGATATGAGCTCGACAATGTTTACCCTGTTCAAAAGGTCGTCGATAAAAGGCTGGGGGATCATGCCTGCCATTGTGCTTGCCGCTCTCCAAATATTGGGTTTAATGATTGTTAGCGCAAATTATACTAAAGAAGAATAGGCTATGAATTCTAATTTGGAGGCTGAGGGTTTATTTTTTTGTGTAGCTTTGGGTAAGAAGCACTGAGTAAGTGTTGAGCACTACTAAGGCTTGGATGCAGTTTTAGGTATTTGGGTTTAGATCAGCGCTTTTTTAACTTTACCGCTAATGGCGCCCATATCGGCTCTTCCTTGTACTTTAGGCTTGAGGATAGCCATTACTTTGCCCATGTCTTGCATTGAGCTTGCACCACTTTCACTGACGGCTTCCTGCACCAGTGTGTCCAGTTCTTCGGCAGACAGTGCTTCAGGGAGAAAATCCTGAATAACCACTATTTCATCTGCTTCAACTTGGGCAAGTTCGGCCCGGCCGGCATCAGTGTATTGCTTTTCGGAGTCTCTGCGTTGCTTTAGCATTTTATCTAAAACAGCAATTAAGCGAGTGTCATCGACTTCGATTCGTTCATCGACTTCAATGCGCTTAATTTCAGCCATGATAAGTCTAATGGTGCTAAGACGTGGTTTGTCTTTTGCACGCATTGCTGTTTTCATAGCCTCTTTGATGCGAGACTTTAGCTCTGTGCTGGCCATAGACCTTTCCTGTATTAACTCAGTTGAGCTTAATACAAGCGCTCGAAACGCTTAGTTTCGCGCTGAACTTTCTTCGCGTGACGCTTAACTGCTGCTGCAGCCTTACGCTTACGTACAGATGTTGGCTTTTCGTAAAATTCGCGACGACGAACTTCAGAAAGGATGCCTGCTTTTTCGCAAGAGCGCTTAAAGCGGCGTAGAGCAATATCAAAGGGCTCGTTATCTTTAACTTTTACAGAAGGCATTAAAATTACCTGTATTCTTTTGGGTTAATTCGGTTTTGACCTGTTACTCATAAAGAGTCGGATCTACTTGCCCTACCATTTTCAGACCAGCATTTTCAGACAAGTAAAAACTATAGGGGCGCGAATTCTAATCCTTATTACCATTACTGTAAAGTCTTGAGTTGAATTTAAAGCATATCACTTCAGTTTCTGGTAATCTGCGCCCATTAAATAAAGCGCTTGTCTAAGTAAAAGAAGCTATAAGGGTGGCAGAATGATCGTACTGGGTATTGAAACGTCATGTGATGAAACTGGCATTGCTTTATTTGATAGTGAGCGGGGTTTACTGTCAGATGCTCTTTATAGCCAAATAGATATCCATGCAGATTATGGTGGTGTTGTTCCTGAATTGGCTTCAAGAGATCATATCAGAAAAATATTACCCCTTATAGATGAAGTGCTTGAAGGTGCAAGCCTTAAAAAAACAGAGATAAATGCGATCGCCTATACTGCGGGGCCGGGCTTAGTGGGTGCCTTAATGGTAGGTGCTGCGGTGGCTCAGTCTTTGAGCTTGGTGCTTAATATTCCGGTTATTGGTGTGCACCATATGGAGGGGCATTTGTTAGCCCCTATGTTAGAAGAGTCACCCCCTGAATTCCCATTTGTTGCTTTGCTTGTGTCTGGAGGGCATACCCAGCTGGTTAAAGTAGAGGGGATCGGGCGCTATGAATTATTAGGTGAGTCTTTAGATGATGCTGCTGGGGAAGCGTTCGATAAAGCAGCAAAAATGTTAGGGCTAGATTACCCCGGTGGCCCCCGCATTGCTAAATTGGCTGAATCGGGAGATGTCTCGCGTTTTCATTTTCCTCGACCGATGACTGATAGACCAGGTCTTGACTTTAGTTTCAGCGGCTTAAAAACATTTACTCTGAATACCACGCATAAACATGCAGTAGATGGTGTGGTTGATGAGCAAACTAAGGCTGATATCGCGGCGGCTTTTCAGTTGGCGGTGGTTGATACCTTAACGCTTAAGTGCCGGCGAGCATTACGTCAAACAGGCATGAAAAGACTGGTGATTGCAGGGGGGGTGAGTGCTAATTCGTCCCTAAGGGCTGCGCTTGAGGTAATGGTAGAGAAAGAGCGGGCCGAAGTTTTTTATGCTCGTCCAGAGTTTTGTACCGATAATGGCGCTATGATTGCGTTTGCAGGCTGTCAAAGATTGGTTGCAGGTCAGCATGATGATAGTGCTTTAAAGGCAATGCCTCGTTGGCCGCTTGAAAGCCTTCCAGCTATAAATTAAAGGTCGGGCTTATCTAAACGTTTTTCGTTGCCTGTAAACAGGCCGATGATATTGTCCTTATGGCGGAAAATAATCATGATGCTTAAAGCACTATAAACCAGGGTGTATTCTGGGTCTAAATAATAGGCTGCGAAAGGGGCTGTTACTGCTGCGGTTAGTGACGCTATGGAAGATATCCTTACTCTTCGCGCGATGGCGATCCAGCAAACTGTTATGAATAGAGTGGTTAATGGAGAGAGAATCAGGCCTGCACCGAAAGTTGTAGCGACGCCTTTTCCTCCTTTAAACTGATAGTATAGAGGGTATAGGTGACCAGCTATTGCAGCCAGCGCCACGACCCCTTGAGCCAAGGCTGGTAATTCAAAAGAGATAGCCAGGTAAACCGGTAATGCACCTTTAGTGCTGTCTATAGCTAGTGTAACTGTTGCAGGGAGTGCGCCTCCTAAGCGATACACGTTGGTGGATCCTGGGTTTTTTGATCCGTTTTTTCTTGGGTCTGGTAAAGAAAACAGGCGGCAGGAGATGATTGCGCCTGATATGGAGCCAAGACCATAAGCAAGTACAAGAAGAAAACAAGTGATGATCAGTTTGCCAATTTCCATAGATGCCAATAACATACACGGCTCCCGAGGTTTAGGCAATCCCGAGGTTTAGGTAATAATATCGGTGAAGAGCAGGGGCAACAACAGTAGCAGGATATAGGTAGAGAATGGTAAGCGATATTGTATTTATAAGCGGGCTGGCAATTGATGCCACTATTGGTGTTTATGATTGGGAAAGAACAATTAAGCAGCGTTTGGTGCTGGATTTAGAGATGTGCTTTGATATCCAGTCTGCGGCATCAAGCGATGATTTAAAGTATGCCTTGGATTACAGTGCGGTTTCGCAGCGGATTATTTCGTATGTTGAGGCTAGCAGCTATCAATTATTAGAGGCATTGGCCGAACAAGTGACTAAAATCGTGATGGAAGAATTTTCCGTATCAGGTTTGAGATTGAAAATTAATAAGCCTGGGGCTGTGCCTGAAGCTTTGGGCGTTGGTTTAGTTCTTGTTCGTGGCAATTTTTTGCCCGGGGTAAGTACTGTTCGAGGTGAAGCACTCCGTGGCTAAGGTGTATGTGAGTATTGGCAGTAACATTGATAGGGCGCGATATATTACTGCGGCTCTGGATGCGCTGGCTGATAGCTTTGGCGAGCTAGATATTTCTTCAGTATTTGAGAGTGAAGCGGTTGGTTTTGAAGGGGATTCTTTTCTTAACCTTGTTGTAGGTTTTACTACCGACTTGAGTGTGGGTTATTTATCTTCCGCATTGAAGCAAATAGAAGCAAATAATGGGCGGCTTAAAAATGCGCCTAAGTTCTGCTCCCGTACACTTGATATTGATATTCTGACTTACGATGACTTGGTCGGTAATACGGAAGGGGTTCTGTTGCCAAGACCCGAAATTCTGGAAAATGCATTTGTTCTTTGGCCATTAGCTGAAGTTGCGGCGCTTGTTGAGCATCCAGAAGTAAGGAAGAAATATGCAGAGTTGTGGGATGAGTATAAAGGGAAAGCAGAACTCAACAGACCTCAAAAGTTATGGCCTGTTGATTTTATCTGGAGGAGTGAGAAAATTTCTTCTATTGATAGCTCTTTATGCTGATCGTCCCTGGCCATTATAGAGATTAATTAAGCCTTCAGTTGATGCGTCGAGTGCATTGGTAGAAGGCTCTTTAAGTAGCTTATGTAAAATCTCATTACCTAGTTGCTTGCCTAGTTCAACCCCCCATTGATCGAATGAGTTGATATTCCATATCGCTCCCTGAACATACACTTTATGCTCGTAAAGAGCGATAAGTGCGCCGACCGTTCTTGGTGTTGCTCTATCAAATAAAAGGGTATTTGATGGTCTGTTGCCTTGAATTACCTTATGGGGCGCTAGTTTGTTTGCTTCTTGTTCACTTAATCCTGAGTCCAAAAGTTCTTCTTTTGCTTCTTGCTCTGTTTTGCCCTGCATTAAAGCCTGGGTTTGGCTGAGGCAGTTAGCGAATAAAATAGCATGGTGATTGGCTACAGGATTGTGGCTTTGCAATGGAATAATAAAGTCTGCAGGGGAAAGGCGTGTTCCTTGATGCAATAACTGATGGTATGCATGTTGACCGTTCGCCCCCGCACCACCCCATATAATGGGGCCTGTAGTGTAGTCGGTAGGTGTACCGTCAATATCGACAGATTTGCCGTTACTTTCCATATCTAGTTGTTGGATATGAGCGGGCAAGCCTCTTAAATAATGATCGTAAGGGAGGATTGCATGGGAGTCTGCACCTAGAAAATTGCCGTACCACACGCCTAATAGGGCTTGAATAACGGGGAGATTTTCTTCCAGTGGCGCTGTTCTAAAGTGTGTATCCATGGCACTTGCACCTGATAGCAGTGCTTTAAAGCCATCCATGCCTATAGTTAGCGCAATAGGTAGCCCAATAGCGGACCATAGTGAGTATCGGCCACCGACCCAATCCCACATAGGGAATATATTTTCTTGTTGAATGCCAAAATCTATAGCCGCCTGAGTATTTGCGGTAACTGCAACAAAATGTTTGGCTATTGTTTCTGTATTCCCGCCATTTCTTAAAAACCAGCTATGAGCTACTTTCGTGTTTTCTAAGGTTTCCTGAGTGCCAAATGACTTTGACTGAATAATGAACAGTGTTGTTTCAGGGTTTAGATGTTTAAGTACTTCGGTAATATGGCTGCCGTCGATATTGGCGACATAATGGCAGTTTAAGGCGTTATTCCAGTAAGGTTTAAGTGAAGCAGAAACGAGTTTAGGTCCAAGAAACGAACCTCCGATACCTATACTGACAATGTCGGTAAATGGTTTATTGGAAAATCCTCGCCATTGGGCGCTATGGATGCGCCAAACAAATTTATCCATTTGCTGAAGTGTGTCTCTTACCTCAGGCATAATGTCTTTGCCATCAACCATAACAGAGTCGTTAGATAGGTTTCTAAGTGCTGTATGTAATGCGGGGCGTTGCTCTGTAGTATTAATGGCCTTTCCCTGAAACATGGCTTCAATTTTTTCAGGTAATTGCGCCTCTCTGCCCATGTTCATTAACAAAGACATTGTTTCCGGGGTGATGCGATTTTTCGAGTAATCAAGCTTTATGCCTGCCGCCTCAGTAAAAAAACGGTTAAAGCGGTCAGGGTCTTCTTTAAAAAGGTCTCTCATATGGAGAGAAGATACATGCTTGGCGTGAGCTTCCAGTGCGGCCCAGCTTGGCTGATTTTTTAAAGAATGTTTATGCTCATTACTCATTGAACGGTACTTCCTGTAGCGATTTGTTGATTTGGTTATTATCTCGTAGCTTAAACGGTTATGTTGTCGATTAAGCGGGTAGTACCCAAAAACGCGGCTGCTAGTATTATAATAGATTGTGTTTTTTCGCTCGCAGGCTTAAGTGTCTCACTATCTGCAATATTGAAGTAATCATTCTTAAACTGGTTTTTTTCTAGCTGTTCTTGTGCTTTCGCAGTAAGCGATGTGAAATCTTGCTGACCTTCACGAATTTCTTGAGCGATGCTATTCAATATTTGACGAAGCTTAGGAGCGATAGCGCGCTCTTCTGTACTTAAATAACCGTTGCGTGAGCTTTTTGCCAGTCCATCACTTTCCCGTACGGTAGGTACGCCGATAATTTTGATTGGCAGAAACAAATCTTTAACCATTTTCCGGATGACGGCGAGTTGCTGAAAGTCCTTTTCACCAAAAATTGCGATGTCTGGCTGCACCATGTTGAATAGCATGGTGACGACGGTGGATACACCTGTGAAGTGTCCGGGACGACTCTCTCCGCAATGGCGGTCGGTAATATTAGGCACGATAACCTTGCTTTGATCGTCCATTCCCTTGGGGTATATCTCGCTGGCTGATGGTGCAAATACAAGGTGATTTCCTGCAGTTGCTAGTTTTTCCTGATCTTGCTCCAGTGTTTTGGGGTAAGAATCCAGGTCTTCATTAGCGCCAAACTGAAGGGGATTAACAAAAATACTGGTGATTACGAAGTCACCTTGCTTTAGCCCCTGGGTGACTAATTCTATATGGCCTTCATGCAAGTTACCCATGGTGGGCACAAAAACGATTTTTTTACCGTTTTTTCGCTGCTGCTGAACTGTATTGCGCAGTGCTTCTATCGTATGTACTGTGTTCATATCATTTTTTTATTTAGGCTTTAAATATGTGTTCAGCAGCGGGGAATTGACCATTTTTCACTGCATTAATATAGGCTTCAATCGCACCTTCTATAGAGTCGGCTTCCGTCATAAAGTTCTTCACGAATTTTGCACGACGTCCAGGTGTGATTCCCAGTAAATCATGTAGAACGAGCACCTGGGCATCTGTGCCTGCACCCGCGCCTATACCTATGACGGGAGTTGAAACACTGTGGGTGATTTTTTCACCTAGTTCGCTGGGCACACATTCAAGAAGAATAATATCTGCCCCAGCTTGTTCTTGAGCTTGTGCATGAGCGACCATCTCATCGGCTTGTGCAGACTCTCGGCCTTGCACTTTGTAACCGCCTAGTTTGTTAACTGACTGAGGAGTTAATCCTAGATGAGCGCAAACAGGAATGCCACGTTCGCTGAGCATATGGATTGTCTCGCATAACCACTCACCACCTTCGATTTTTACCATGTGAGCACCTGCTTGCATAAGTAGTGCTGCATTATCTAATGCTTGCTCGGGTGTTGCGTAAGACATGAAGGGCATGTCGGCCATGATCAATGCGCCTTGATTACCGCGCTTAACGCTCTCTGTGTGATAGATCATTTGTTCCATTGTTACAGGTAGTGTGCTGTCATGCCCCTGTAAAACCATCCCCAGTGAATCGCCTACTAAAATAACATCAACGCCCGCTGCACTAACCACGTGAGAAAAAGTAGCGTCGTAGCTGGTTATGCAAGTGAATTTCTCACCGGCTTCTTTGAAGGCTCTTAGGGTTTGAATGGTTGTAGCCATGTTTGATCCTGCTTATCTGTAGTGGTTTTCAAATGATCAGATTCATTTCTGAGGCTAGAATATCGGGTTCGTCGCTAGGATTCAATGCGTTGAAGTTGATTGTCAGGGCATATTGCCAATAATGAGCGCAAAGATGTGCCGTCTGGCAGTTCGAGGTTTTCATCTAGTTCGAGTAGTGGTCGTAGTACAAAATCTCGATTTGCTAATTCTTTATGTGGAATGGTTAGATCTTCGCTGTCGATAGAGCTGTCGCCATAAAGCAGAATATCAAGATCTATAGAGCGTTCGCCCCAGTGTCTCTTTTTAACTCGGCCCTGATTAAGTTCTATTGCTTGTAAATGCTTGAGTAGGGCGATGGGAGAAAGCGTTGTTTTTATCAGGGCTGCAGCATTAACAAAGTCGGGTTGATCTTGAGGTCCTACGGGCTTGCTACTGTAATATGAAGAGTGAGCTGTAAGAGTGCATGAGGGGAGTTGCGATAGTGACTTAATGGCTTGGTCTAACTGTTTTTTTGGTGCGTTAATATTGCTGCCAAGACCAATAAAAACCTCAACCTCCTGGCCTTCAAAAAGTTGCCCCTCAAAAGCCGGCTCCTCAAAACCTAAGGTGTTGGCGTTTTCTGTCATTTGCTCTTTTGCTCTTGGGGGCTAGGGGGGGGAAAGACCGCTTATTGAGCGGTCTTGTGCTTGGCAGTAAGCGTTTAGTGTGTTGAGTTTTGTGAGTTGCCTGAGTAGCGCTTTTTTCGACGTCTTGGGCGCGGCCCGTGCTCTTTGGTGCTTTTGGTCATTCTCCGTTGCGAATGTTCATCTGATTCTTGGTAGTCTGTCCACCATTGACCCAAGCCATCAAGGTTTTCGCCACTTTGCTCTCTAAGTAGAAGAAAATCATAAGCCGCCCTGAAGCGAGGGTGTTCTGCAAGTAACTGTGCTTTATTGCCACTTCTTCTGGGTAGTCTAAGTTGCATCTCCCAGATTTCCTTCATATTAAAGCTGAAGCGTTTAGGGATCGATGTTGATTTACACTGCCTGGTAATTACTTTTTGAGCGGCTTGCTGAAGTGCCGGGAAAGGTGGTGTGTTGTTGTCTTTGACTTTTTCCCATTGATCTTCCAGTGCAGGCCACAATAATGCAGCATAAAGAAATGCCGGTGTAACAGGCTTTCCTTGCTTAATACGTTCGTCAGTATTAACAAGTGCCTGCTCTATCAATTTAAGGTAGCGTTCGGGGCCTTGCTTGAGTGAATGCTCAGAGGCTGGGAATAGCTGGCCGAACAGGTTGTAATGTCGTAGCTGCCTGAATGTGTTTAGTGCGTTTCCAGATAGCATGAGCTTTAATACTTCATCAAACAGTCGTGCTGCAGGAATGTTGTTAAGTAAAGTCGAAAGCTCAAAAATGGGGGCTTCTGTTTCTGGGGCAATGGTGAAGTCGAGTTTGGCAGAAAATCGTACCGCGCGAAGCATTCTTACTGGGTCTTCACGGTAGCGTTTTTCCGGGTCTCCAATTAAGCGGAGTTCACGCTTTTTAATATCTTCCAAGCCGCCAGCATAATCATAGATAGTAAAATCTTTTACGCAGTAATAAAGAGCGTTAACAGTGAAGTCGCGTCGAAGGGCGTCTTCTTCCATGGTGCCATAAACATTGTCTCGTAACAGCATTCCGTGTTCAGAGCTGGTGCTTTGGTTGGCGCTTAGAGCAGGGGCTTCGTGGTGTCCTCTGAATGTGGCCACCTCAATGACTTCTCGGCCAAACAATACGTGTACGAGTTTAAAGCGTCGACCAATAAGACGTGAGTTTTTGAAAAGGTGATTGACCTCTTCAGGGTGTGCGTCTGTAGCTATATCAAAATCTTTTGGGTGTAGGCCTAATAATAAATCTCGTACTCCGCCGCCAACAAGGTAAGCCTGGTAGTTTGAATTATTGAGTCGATACAGTACTTTTAAGGCTGGCGAGCTAATGTCTTTACGGGATATTGGGTGATTATCTCTAGGGATGATTTCTAACTTTGCTTGTGGCTCTGCTTGCAGATTTGACTGTGGTTCTTCTGATTTTTTGGCTTGGGTTGCGCCATTCTTAATACGGTTCAATAGACGCCTTACCTTTTTTACGACCACTTGAGAGATTCCTGAATCCTGTTCGGTTGATGCCCTTTTGCGGGTCAGAGGTGACTCGCTAGTGCTTAATATGACAATTTTACCTGTTTGATAACCATAAGGCGAATAGTGGGGTGTTTTTTAGAAAGAATGGGCAGGTAAGAGAAATGAGCTAGCAGGGAAAGCTTTCGCTTTCCCATGCTGAGAAGTTTAGACAGTCACTTATTTTTATTATTGCGTCCTTGTCCCATAGATTTTTCGCTATTCATTAAATAATGATTAGCTATGCAAACGGAGTGTGCTGAAAACGTAGAGCGGTAGTCGTAAAGAAAGGGCATAATTATAAGGTTGTTGCTGCTGTTGCAGTTCTTGTTAACCAGATAAAACCACTCAATTCACTCTAATTAGCCGCTAAAAGACTAAGCATTCAAAACAATCAATTCGCTACCTAACGTCCATTTTTATTTTTATTCGGTTGCTAGGCTATCCGCTTTATTATTTTTATTTGTGCAGTTTTATTTCGTTATTATTTTTATTTTACACAAGTGATAATAGCAGGAGTGGTGCCAGTTTTTTAAAAAGCGTTTAAAATCAGATGGTTATTTATTTTTGTGTGTGGTGGCTTATGTCTGGACGTATGTTGTTGTTACTAAAAAAACACACAGGGGAGGCTGCTTGTTCCGCACGGTAACACTCGGTAACAGTCCGGTAGCAAATTGTAATTTTGAGACATTGTGCTCAAAAATTTAGATGCTAAATAATAAATTTAAATAGCATCCTTTAGCTGAAGTTATAGTTTGCGTACCTGAAAAAAGCAAGTTGCTTGCTTTTAGTTTTAAAAAGGAGATTTAATCACCTTTTTTACGTGGAATTCCAAGTCGCTGCCTGCGTTCCCAAAGACTTTTACGACTGATTCCTAACTTTTGAGCAAGCTCTGTTTCGCTCATTTGGTCTTGGTGTTCCAGTACGAAATGCTGAAAATAATCTTCTAATGAAAGGTCTTTAGGTTTATCGCGAACGGGTTTTGGTTTTACAGTGCTTGAGCTGAACATCCCTTTGGGTATGGTGTATTCATCTATGTCTGTTTCAATATCAAGGAGTTCGGCGGTAATCATGCTGTCGTCGCATAAAATAACAGCACGCTCGATAGCGTTCTCCATTTCACGAACGTTGCCTGGCCAGTCATGCTCCTGAATTAGCTTCATTGCACTGGGAGATAGGCTTAAGCCCGTTTTACTTAGCTTCTCTGAGACGATATTAAGCAGTAGCTTGGCTAAGCCAAGAATATCTTCTTCCCGCTCTCTTAAAGGTGGAAGCTTTAGCTGCATAACATTTAGCCGGTAATAAAGATCTTCGCGGAATTCGCCTGTTTTAGATAAGGCTCTCAAATTACGGTGGGTAGCTGCAATTAGGCGAACATCAACCTTAAGTGACTGAGTTGAGCCCACCCTGCGAATTTCACCCTCTTGCAATACTCGAAGTAGGCGAGCTTGTGCTTCTAAAGGAAGTTCACCAATTTCATCGAGAAATAATGTGCCTCCGTCAGCTGCTTCTACTAGGCCGTTACGTGCGCTGGCGGCACCGGTGAATGCGCCTTTTTCGTGGCCAAACAGTTCTGACTCAATAAGGGTTTCAGGGATTGCTGCACAGTTAACGCAAATGATGGGTTTTTTGTCTCGTTTGCTGAACTGGTGTAGAGCCCTTGCTGCAAGCTCTTTTCCTGTGCCAGACTCGCCTTGAATGAGAACCGTGGTGTCGGTGGGGGCTACTTTGGCGATGAGGTTAAATACTTTTTCCATGGCCTGACATCGACCATAAAGTATGTCGTTGATCTGAGAAATGTCAGCCTGGGCGGCCTGTTCAGTTTCCTGGTCTTCAGCATTTGGTCTGGACTCTTGCTTTTCCAGTATTTGGCTGACCGCTATTAGCATTTCATCATGATCAAAAGGCTTTGCTATGTAGTCTATAGCGCCCATTTTCATAGAGTCTACCGCAGACCGAAGACTGGCATAACTGGTCATAATGAGTACTGGTTGATTGGTCGCCAGGTCTATCAGATCGGTTCCGGGTCTTCCGGGGAGTCTCAAGTCAGAAATAATCAGATCAAACTCATCAAATTGATAATTATCGATGGCATCTTGTACTGATTCAGCTTGCTCTACCCCATAGCCGTTATGGACCAGTAGTTTGTGCAATGCGGTACGAATTATTTCTTCGTCTTCAACAACGAGTATGTGTTTCATGTGTTAAAAAACCGGTTCGTCTATAGGGTTGCTAGTAGTCTTGTGTGTTGGCAGATTAATTCTGACAATGGTGCCTCTGCCTGTTTGTTCATTTGCGGGGCTGACTACTTGAATGTGCCCGTAATGTTCTTCAATAATGCTATAGACCAGTGATAATCCGAGCCCGGTACCCTTGTCAGGATCTTTTGTTGTATAAAAGGGTTCAAATATGTGTTCAAGCTGGTCTTTGGGGATTCCACTCCCCTGATCGCAAACCTCAATGATAGCGGAGTAACCGTCTGCTTTGCCAGTGATCTCTATCACGCTTCCGTCAGGTGATGCATCTCGGGCATTAGAAAGTAGGTTAATAAATACCTGTACTAGTCTTTGAACATCTCCAATAACAGTAAGATCTTCATCGCAATGGTTGATATAAACAACCTCATTGGCTCGGTCGCTAAGGGCTAGGAGGTTGCTGGCTTCCTGTATGCAACGATAGATTCCTACCGATTCATGTGCCGCGGTTTGAGAGTGATTCCCTGAGCGAGAAAAATTCATCAGAGACTGTAGTATGTTGGATATTCTCTTGGTCTGGTCGATAATTTGTTGAGCTGTGTTTAGTAGCTCTTTATCATCTGTTTCTAGTCTCATGTTTTGTGCAAGGCAGGCAATGCCTGTAACGGGGTTGCCTATCTCGTGAGCAACTCCCGCTGCAAAGCGACCTACCGTAGCTAGTCGGCCACTGTGTATTAGTTCTTCTTCGAGTAACTGTGTTTCAGTTTGGTCTTCCAAAAGAATAACAAGGCCGCCTTCGCTATTCTGAGGGCCTGCAATTTGGGACTTATGCAGGTTAAACCAGTGGGGTTTTCCTGTTAAGTCAACACGCTTTTTATGGTGGTGAGATTGTGTGCCTTGTGCAAACTCTGTTAGCAGTCCTGACCATGGATGGGGTATGGCGCTCAGCGCAGAGCCTACAACTTGGTCTGATGATATGCTGGTAAGTGTAGTCATCGCCTGATTCCACATCAGAATTTCAAAATCATTCCCGAGAGAGCAGGCTGCAATAGGTAAGTTCTGAAGAGTCTGGCGATGGTAGCGCCTGAGACTATCTAGTTCAGCGGCAAGGCCTGTTAGCCTAGATTGGTAATCTTCCAGTGAGCGTTCGACAAAATGTATGTCCTGACTGGAGCTTCCCGGTGCAAGTTGTTTATAGCTTAAATTCCGTTTAACAATATCTTGTGCAATGCTGGGTCCCATCAGACCGGAAAGGTTCGCTTCGATTTGATCTCGTAAGCGTCTTAGTGCGTAGGGGCGGTATTCAATTTCAGGCAGGTTTAGCTCTCCTAATGCGCGTTCTACCTCTCTGTTAGCTACCTGTTGCCCAAGGGGTTTATTCAGGCATTCTTTAAACTCTTCTGATGAGCCCGCAACCAGTTCTCTTCTTTGGGGTCTTGATAGAGTATCAACAGAGCAGGCTTGGGCTGCTGCCTCTTCTGCGCGAGAGGTGTTTGTTGCTAAGGATATGAAAAAGAATACAGCCGTATTTACTGTAAGTGCGAAGAATGTATATATATGCCAGTCATCACGGTTAAGACTGTAGTCTGTTAATACACCTAACAGTGTGCTGAAATCGAAATCAAGTAGCAATGGGCTTAGCATGGTCAAAGCCCATAATATAATGCCAGTGATCATGCCGCTGATTACGCCATTTCTGTTACCCAAAGGCCAGTAGAGGGCAGCCAAAACGCCCGGAAGGAGTTGTAGCATGGCTGAAAAAGCAAGAATACCTAATAGAGAAAGAGAGATGCTGTTGTTGGTAATAAGATAAAACAGGTAAGCGAGAAAAATAATAATAACGATCAGTGCTCGTTTAACCCATTTTAACCAGCTGTATATATTATCGGTGCCTTTGGGGGGGTAGATTGGCAGCACAATATGATTCAATACCATGCCAGCCAGTGCCAGCGTGGTTACGATAATCATTCCGCTGGCAGCAGAAAGTCCACCAATAAAGGCGACAATGCTGAGTGTTGGAGACTGGAGTGCAAGAGGAACTCCCAGAGAGTAATACTCTGGAACTGTCGGTGCATTGAGGTTTATACCCGCCCATAAAATAGGGGGGATTGGAAGTGCAATTAATAAAAGATAAAGAGGTAAGCCCCATGTCGCTTTAAAGATATTTTGAGGGTTTTGGTTTTCTGTAAATGACATATGAAACATGTGGGGCATGACTAAGGCTGAGGCAAAAAATATCAGTAGCAAAGCTCTCCACGGGGCATCTTCAATGGTTTGTTCGAATGCGGTTACTCTAGGCCCTTGAGTTTGTAACCACTCATCCAGACCACTAAATCCTCCAAACACTTCTGTTACTGAATAATATCCCACAATAAGTAGTGCGAGTAGTTTGACTATAGATTCGAATGCAATAGAAACCACTAAGCCTTCGTTCTTTTCACTGGAGCTGCCTTCTCTTGCTCCAAATAGGAAGGCAAAAACCACCACAACAACACAGAAAACAAAACCTAGTAGGTTCTGTTGTGAGCCGGGTGCAAGAATTTGAATAGAGTTTGCGACGGCCTGTATTTGTAGGCTCAACAGCGCTAACGTGCCCATTAGTGTAAATAGGGTTACGATGGTGCCCGCGGCCTGGCTTCGATACCTAAAGGCGAAAAGGTCAGCCAGTGATGATAGCTGATAAGCTCTGGTTATGCGGAGTACAGGAAGCAATAATACAGGTGCTAAGAGGAAAGCACCGCAAACCCCCAGATAGTAAGCTAAAAATCCATAGCCAAACTCGTAGGCTAGCCCTACAGATCCATAAAATGCCCATGCGCTGGCGTAAACGCCTAAAGATAAAACATATGTAATGGGGTGTTTGACAATTCGCTTAGGAACGTAACCTTTTTCGGTTGCCCATGCGATGCCAAATAACAGAAGTAAGTAAGTTAGACCGATAATAAATAGCTGAATCAGGTTAAAGCTCATTCGGGCCTCGTCTTGATTCAAGCCAGATAGCAATACCGATTAATGCGAGCCAGATGATGTAAGGTTTATACCATGCGCTGCCAGGTTCGACCCACCAATCAATGACAACTGGCGAGAATATGTAAATGGCTAGCACTAATAGGAAAACTAGTCTGTAAATATACATTTTATTTTTAAGTATTGGTCTTTTATTTTGTTAAAGTACATAGTAACTCAGAGCGTGTTCAGTGTCTCTATTCTCGTGTTATTGACCTATTTGTTATTGCTAGGGTACGTGGGAGTTTATCGAGTGACCAGTTAAGAATCGCCCAGTTAATAATGTCGTTAGCGGGGGCTCTGTGTAGTTCTTTGGGAATAGGATGATTTAATATAAATAGGGCTTCTTGCAGATTGAGGCTAGCTGTTACATTACAAATAGCTGGCGCTTGATTCTGCTTGCTGAGTTTTTGCCCGGAGGCATTCACAACAACAGGAATATGACCAAGTTGTGGGGGTGAAGTATTTGCAGCCTGGTACAGTGCCAATTGAGGTGGGGTTGAATCAAGCAGGTCACTGCCACGTATAATATGGCTAATATTTTGGTCAATATCATCACAGACTACGGCCATTTGGTAGGCATAAAACCCTTCTTTTCGCTTGATAACAAAGTCATCTACCCCTTCTGCTGCCGCATAAGATTGTTGGCCTAAGAGTAAATCTTGCCATGGGTAGTTTTTAGATTCTGTATGAAATCGGGTCGCTAGTTGTTGCGAACCCTTAGGCTGAGCAGGACGACACTCCGCGCTATGTGAACCGTTATTTTCAATCAACGTCTTTCGACTACAAGGGCATAAGTAGGTATGACCATCATTTCTGAGTTGTTCTATAAAAACGTCATAGGCATCGCTTCGTTGCGATTGGTATCGCACGGATTCGTCCCACAGTAAATGGTGTGCTTCCAGTGTCTGTAAAATATCACTGCTGGCACCGGGAGATTCACGAAGCGGGTCAATGTCTTCAATTCTTATCAGCCACTGGCCATTATTTTTACGCGCATCAAGAAAACTGGCTAATGCCGCAACAATCGACCCAAAATGAAGGGGGCCTGTGGGGGTGGGGGCAAAGCGCCCTCGATAACTAGAAAGAGAATGATTCATAGCAGGCTTGTATATGAGTGACGTCCCCTGTAATGCTTCAGGTGTACTTCACTCATATACGGCTGTTTGCTATTAATAATAAATGGCTTAAACGCCAGAGTGGCGCTCTTTAATCTCTGCAAGTGTTTTACAGTCAATGCATAAAGACGCAGTAGGTCGTGCTTCTAGTCGACGAACACCAATCTCAACACCACAAGAGTCGCAGAAACCATAATCGTCATTTTCTATGCGATCAACAGTGCTGC
>ENA-OSET01002499-OSET01002499.1-sediment-metagenome-genome-assembly--contig:-NODE-2499-length-17756-cov-3.741501_pt1 | contig 17756 bp, 18 predicted proteins | sample MGYA00237882_ERZ534229 | MGnify/ENA primary metagenome ERZ534229 (study PRJEB26408, sample SAMN06266212) | sediment metagenome | isolation source: Hudson Canyon methane seep mesocosm | place... | reverse complement strand
GCAGGTAGACCAGCACCAAATCGATCGAGACTGCTTTGAACAGTAGCGGGTAATAGGGCAGTGTTGGCGTCATCGCCTGCGCGGACCCATAAGTCACAATTCGGCCCCGACTGGCGATGATCGCGGTATTGGTGTCGATGTTTTTGCCGAACTCGACCTCGACGATGTGATCAATCGGCTGCCCCCCAGTAGCGGCCAGAATAAGGTCTGCCAGATCCGGCGCTGAATAATCAAAGACGTCCGTTGCCCCAGCCCGGCGGGCGGCGTCCAATTGAGCCTCACCCCGAGCGGTGGCAATGACCCGCGCGCCCGCGGCCACTGCGATCTGAACCGCCAGATGGCCCACGGTTCCGGCACCGCCACTGATTAAGATTGTCTTTCCAGCAACCGGACCATAGCCAAGAACCGCATGTGTCGCGGTCAGCGCGGGAATGCCCAGTACAGCCCCTTGCTCGAATGAAGTGTTATCCGGCAGATGCACCGCCTGATCCTGTGGTAGCGCGATGTATTCCGCCGCTGTGCCATAAGCGCGCTGCCATTGTCCGTTCCAGATCCACACCCGTTCACCGATCCGGTCAGGCGACACACCATCCCCAACGGCCTCGATAATACCGGCCCCGTCGCTGTGCGGGACAATCTGCGCAAACGGCGGCTTGGTTATGCCGGGCCGCCCCCCTGCGCGCGCCCGGACATCAGACGGGTTGACCCCAGTGGCCTTCAAGCGAACCAGAACTTCGCCTTTGGCCGGTTCCGGGGTGGGGAGGTCCACAAGTCTCAGCACATCGGTCGCAGGACCGAATTCGGAATAGACGATGGCGCGCATGGGTGTTCTCCTCGGGTTGGTGAAGACATAGATCAGTCATGCAAATTTGAAAAATGATTTGATTGCATTTCGTGCATTCAATTATCAAATCCATAAATTGCTCAGTTTCGTAACCGTCGCCGATGCCTTGATCGTGGTGCGGGGGGTGCGGAATTTAGCTCAATCCCGGTTACGGGGATCCGGACACCCTCACTGTATACTTGTTTTGCATAGGCAATTTGAAATTGGCATTGGCCCGCGACTGGCTTGATGCCTTAGACAGCTGGCACAGATTATGGAAGCCAACATGGGCATCCGAAATGGAGGGAACAATGAACAAATTTATCCGCATTGCTGCGGCAGGTATGATGTCACTCACATTTGGTGCAGTGGCTCAGGCCGATGTCACAGTCAAAGTCGCATACGACGCAGATCCCGTTTCGCTGGACCCGCACGAACAATTGTCTGGCGGCACGCTCCAGTTTTCGCATATGTCATTCGACCCGCTTGTGCGCTGGACCCAGGACCTTCAGTTCGAACCTCGTTTGGCAGAGAGCTGGGAGCAGATCGACGCCACCACCACACGCTTTCACCTGCGGAGTGGTGTTAAATTCCATTCCGGCAACGTGATGACTGCGGCTGATGTCGATTGGACCTTTGATCGCCTGAAAGAAAGCCCTGACTTTAAGGGTATTTTCAGCCTGTTCACCGATGTGAACGTGATCGACGATCATACCTTCGACCTGATCACATCCGAGCCTTATCCGCTGGTATTACACACGGTAACGTACATCTTCCCGATGGACAGCAAATTCTATTCCGGCAACACCGACGACGGCAAGGACCGCTCCGAGCTGGTTAAGCATGGTGATAGTTTTGCGTCGCGCAATGTTTCCGGTACTGGTCCGTTCGTCGTTAGCGAGCGTGAGCAGGGCGTTAAAATGGTGTTTGACCGTTTTGATGGTTACTGGGATACCGAAACCGCTGGTAACGTCGACCAGATCATCCTGACCCCGATCAAGGAAAGCCCCACCCGTGTGGCTGCCCTGTTGTCTGGTGATGTTGACTTCATCGCACCGGTTCCGCCAACCGATCTGGCGCGGGTTGATGAAAACGCAAGCACTGACCTGATCACAATGCCCGGAACCCGGATCATCACCTTCCAGATGAACCAGGACCGTGTCGAAGCGCTCAAAGATGCCCGTGTGCGTCAGGCCATTGATTATGCTGTGAACAATGCAGGTATCGTTGACCGCATCATGCGCGGATTTGGTACTGTCGGCGCCCAGGCAAGCCCAGCTGGTTACCTTGGTCACAATCCTGACTTGGCCCCACGTTTCGACGTTGAAAAAGCCAAGGCTCTGATGGCCGAAGCTGGCTATGCGGATGGGTTCGAACTCACCATGATGGCGCCAAACAACCGCTATGTGAACGATGACAAAATCGCTCAGGCTGTTGCGTCAATGCTGGCAAAAATCAACATCAAGGTCGACCTGCAAACCATGCCCAAGGCCCAGTACTGGCCTGCATTTGATGAGCGCGCAGCAGACATGATGATGATCGGCTGGCACTCGGACACCGAAGATTCGGCAAACTTCCACCAGTTCCTGAGCCATTGTGTCGACGCAGAAACCGGCAATGGTCAGTACAACTCTGGTAACTTCTGTAACGCCGAGGCGGACATGCTGATGGCTAAGGCCAACGCTGAAACAGATTCCGGTAAGCGCGCCGAATTGCTGCAGCAGATGGAAACTATCCTTTACAATGAGGCCGCTTTCATTCCGCTGCATTGGCAGAACCTCGCCTGGGGTGCCCGCAAAGGCGTTCACGCCGACAAGATCGTGAACGCGCTGAACTTCCCGTACTTTGGTGACCTTGTCGTCGACTAAGGATCTCTTTAACCGGGGCGGGTTTGTTTGACCTGCTCCGGTTTTTTTCTACAAGACATCTTAATGGCTATGCTTCCTGCTCGCTGGGGAGGAAGGCATGATGCCCAATAACAATACCCCCGGAAAGGTATGAAAGCATGTTCGCTTACCTTGTGAAACGCGTGTTTCAGGCCATCGCGGTGATGTTCGTCATCTCGTTGATCGGCTTTGCAATTCAGGACAATCTCGGCGACCCGCTGCGTGAGCTTGTCGGGCAATCCGTAAGCGAAGAGGTTCGCCAAGAGCTACGCGACGAACTGGGACTGAATGACAGTTTCCTGACACAGTATCTGCGATTTGCGGGCAACGCATTGCAGGGTGACCTGGGGACCAGCTATTTTTTTAAAGAGCCAGCGCTTGATGTGATCCTCAAAAAGCTCCCGGCTACGATGGAGCTGGTTCTGGGGGCAACAATCATTATTATCGGCCTGTCGATTCCAGTTGGTGTTTATACTGCCATCTACCCTAACACGATCCTTAGTCGGCTTATCATGGGCGTGTCGATCATTGGCATTTCAATTCCAGTGTTTCTGACGGCGATCTTGATGATTTACGTCTTTTCCGTAGAGTATGGCTGGTTTCCTTCCTATGGGCGTGGCGAAATTGTACATGTCTTTGGGCCATGGGAAACAAACTTTGCCACTGTGGATGGCTGGATGCATATTCTGCTGCCCTCCGTTGCACTTGCCTCGATCATGTTGCCGCTGTTCGTGCGTTTGATCCGGGCTGAAATGATGGAAGTGCTGCAAAGCGAATACGTTAAATATGCCAAGGCTAAGGGCATCAGACCTTGGCGCATCTACTTTGTTCATGCGCTCAAAAATACCTTACTGCCGGTGATTACCGTCGGTGGTGTGCAGATCGGAACGATGGTGGCTTATACTATCCTGACCGAAACCGTGTTTCAGTGGCCCGGCATGGGCTTCATGTTCCTGGAAGCCGTGAACCGCGTCGATACGCCCCTCATTGTGGCCTACCTGATTGTCGTCGGGTTCATTTTTGTCATTACCAATACAGTCGTTGACCTGATCTATGGGCTGGTCAATCCCACTGTCAATCTTGCGAGGATGGGCGCATGAGCAGCCTGAGCACCCCAACGGAACCGTCGCGCTGGTCGCGGGTCTGGAATTCGAACATTGGCTACAGCTTCCGGCGCAACCCGGTCGCGATTGTGTCGCTGATGATCTTTCTGTTGATCGCGATCATGTCCATTTTCGCCCCGCTGATCGCACCATTCGATCCCTATGACCTCGGGCAGATCGACATTATGAATAGTGAGTACCCTCCACTCTGGGTGGATGGGGCCGATGCGCAGTTTATCTTTGGCACCGATGATCAGGGACGTGATCTGTGGTCAACGATCCTCTACGGGACACGGCTTTCGTTGTTGATCGGTATTTGCGCCGTCGCATTGCAAGCATTTCTGGGTATTTCGATTGGTCTGATTGCTGGCTATGTCGGTGGACGGACTGACAGCCTTCTGATGCGACTGGCTGATATTCAACTTTCGTTTTCGACGCTGATGGTGGCGATTATCTTCCTTGCCGTCACGCAGGCCATGTTTGGTTCTGAGACTTTCAACCAGTATGCGATCTACTTCTTGATCGCAGTCATTGGCGTTGCCGAGTGGCCGCAGTATGCGCGTACCGTGCGCGCCACGGTGCTGGCTGAGAAAAAGAAAGAGTATGTCGACAGCGCCCGGGTGCTGGGGTTTGGACCTGGCCGTATCATGGTTCGCCATATCCTTCCCAATTCGCTGTCACCAATCTTTGTGATTTCCACCGTTCAAGTGGCCAATGCGATCATTTCGGAGGCTTCGCTGTCCTTTCTGGGGCTGGGCATGCCGCCGAGCCAACCATCCCTTGGATCGCTGATTTCCTCGGGGTTTGACTACATCTTTTCGGGAAGCTGGTGGATCACCGCCATCCCCGGCATCGTGCTGGTGGTTCTGGTTCTGGTGATCAATCTACTGGGTGACTGGCTGCGTGATGCCTTGAACCCCAAACTGTATAAAGGATAAGCACGATGTCCTTGCTTTCTGTACGCGACCTGAGCGTAAAATTCGCCATGCGCGACAATACTGTGACTGCCCTGAATCAGATCAGTTTTGATCTGGCCAAGGGCGAACGCCTGGGCATTGTCGGAGAATCCGGCGCCGGTAAATCCATCACTGGGTTTGCACTGATGAACCTGCTTAGCCGTCCTGGGTTTATAGATTCAGGCAAGATCACGTTTCTGGGCGAGGACATCGTCCAGATGCCCGAGGCCAAGATGCGCAACATCCGCGGCAACAAGATGGCGATGATTTTTCAGGATCCGATGGTTACTCTGAACCCGGTTTTGACCATCGGTCAGCAGATGGTCGAAACCTTGATGGCCCACCGCAAGTTGAGTAAGGCTGAGGCCAAGCAGATTGCGATTGTTAAGTTGCGCGAAGTCTATATTCCGTCGCCCGAGGACCGTCTCGACCAGTACCCGCACGAGTTATCAGGCGGGATGCGGCAACGGATTGTCATTGCCATTGCCCTGTTGCTGGATCCACAATTGATCATCGCGGATGAACCAACCACAGCCTTGGATGTGACCATTCAGGCCGACATCATGGAGCTGTTGTTGGAGTTATGCCAATCCAATAAGGTCGGGTTGATTTTGATCACCCACGACCTGGGCGTCGTCAGTCAGATGACCGAACGCACTCTGGTGATGTATGCGGGCCGAATTATCGAAGCCGGACGCACGCGTGAGATCATTAATGATCCACAGCACCCCTATACTCAGGGGTTGATCAATGCCCTGCCTCAACAGACCAAACCCGGTCAGCGGTTGAAACAGATTCCCGGCAGCATGCCCTCCCTGACAGCCATTCCCAAGGGCTGCCCATTCAGTCCACGTTGTGAATTCGTACAGGACCATTGCCTCATCGACGCACCCGAGACAGTGCAGTATGCCAATGTCGAGGTTGCCTGCCACGAAGTTAACCGGCTGCACAATGACAAAGCCGAGGAGATCAAGGCATGAAGACCCCTCAGCCTTTGTTAGAAATTCGCAACCTTGAAAAACGCTTCGAACTTGACCGCGGATTTCTTGAAACGCTTAAATTCCGTGGCGGCAAGTTCGTGCAGGAAAAGCGCGCGGTTCATGCGGTCAACAATATCTCTCTGCAAGTGGCAGCCGGAGAGGCCCTCTGTGTTGTTGGCGAGAGTGGTTGCGGAAAATCTACGGTTGCGCGGCTGATCGCCGGGTTGTTAAGCCCAAGCGCCGGCGAAATTCATTATGATGGTCAACGTATCGACAACCGATCACGTCGGGCCCTGATGCCGCTGCGCAAAAAGATGCAGATGATTTTTCAGAATCCATATGCATCTTTGAACCCTCGCATGACCATCCAGCAGGCGCTTGAAGAGCCCGTGCGATATCATAATCCGTCCCTGTCACGTGGTGAATTGCGCGATAAAGTTGCCGAGGTTATGCGGGCCGTTGGGGTGGATCCTAGCTGGTCCAGCCGTTACCCGCATGAATTCTCTGGCGGTCAACGACAACGGATTGCAATTGCGCGTGCGCTGACAGTAGATCCTGAATTCATCATCGCGGATGAGCCGATCTCAGCACTGGATGTTTCGATTCAGGCACAGGTTCTGAATCTGATGCTGGAGGCCAAGGATCAGCGCGGCCTTACCTATCTGTTCATCACCCATGACCTGAGTGTTGTGCAGCATTTTGGCACAAAAGTTGCGGTGCTCTATTTGGGGTCGGTTTGCGAGTTGTCCGACACGGCGACGTTGTTTGAAAATCCCAAGCATCCCTATACACGTGCCTTGCTTTCGGCAGTGCCACAGTTGAAAGATGATCACCCAAATCATATAAGATTGCGGGGCGAAATTCCGACACCGATCAACATGCCGAAAGGGTGCCCGTTTGAAAGCCGTTGTGCGCATGCCAATAGCCGTTGCTCGGCCGAGCAGCCACGCCCCCTACAACAGCCTGATGGGGCGCTGGTTGCTTGCCACGCGGTCGAAGAAGGGCGTTTGGACGGGTAATCGCCTGGACATGTGGAACGGAATGACAAATTGGATATAGCCTGGCTTAGAGACTTTGAGGCTTTGGTCGCGCAGAAGAATTTCTCGCGGGCGGCGGAGGAACGCAATGTCAGCCAACCTGCGTTCTCGCGACGTATACGCTCGCTTGAAGAGGAGTTTGGTGTCAAGCTGATCAACCGCCAAACCTTGCCCTTGTCTCTGACACCTGCGGGCGAGGTTTTCCTGGCTCAATCTCGCATCATGTTGCGCACCTACGAAGAGACGCTTGAGCGCTGTCAGATCATTGATGCAGCGGGCGAAAATGTCATTCGGTTTGCGACTTCCCAATCGCTTTATATGACCCATTTCAAAACCCATATCGCCCCGCTGGTGGAAAGAGGTGGCCTTGAGATCGACCTGAACTCTACAGGCTGGGCCGCTGATCAATTCGTTTCCGCATTGCAGCAGCGGTATTGCGATGTGATCTTGACCTATTGGCACCCCTCGATGGATGCGCTCGCCCCATTGGGGCTGGGCAATTGCGACTTCATCACCTTGACCGAAGATGCCTTCTTGCCGGTATCAAAAAATGGGGCAAACGGGCCCCTGCACACACTGAAGGGTGACAGTAAAAAACCAATTTCGCTTTTGTCTTACGGCACGGTTTCGGCGCTGCGTTCTGTGGTTGAGTATGCATTGCGGCAGCAAATCGACGGCCCCAAAATGCTGGTGGTGAACCAAAGCGCTCTGGCCATCTCGGTCAAAGCGATGATCATGGAGGGATTTGGTCTGGGCTGGCTGCCGCAAGAATTATGCAAGACTGAGCTGGCGGATGGGCGGATGAAAGTTGTCGGCGGGAAAGAGTATGCCCATCATCTGGAAATCCGTCTGTACCGGGACAAAGAAAACACAAAACCGACCCTGAACAGGCTGTGGCGTGACATGCAGGGCCTGTCACACAAAAGCACAGATTGACAATCAGCCTCGCCCTTACGGGCAAGGCCAGGTCTTTCCTAACGAACACCCCGAGGGCGCCGAACGAAGCGGGGCATTTGACCTGCCATGATGCAACCGTATGGGTCGATCCAGTCCTCAACTTCGGCCAAGCCGTAGCTCTCGATTTGCGCGACCACGGCCTGCGCTGGTTTATAGTTGGACGGCAGCTCTGACGCATCCACCTGGCCGCTGTAAAACCGTACATCAAGCCCCTTTGTTTCTGCGATCAACGCTTCGTCCGCAGTGGTCGTTCCAAGCCTGCGCATATGTTCGGTGCGTGACCAGTTACGCCCTGCACCATGAGGGCTGAATCCCAAGGCATGTGGCGCATCTGTCCCGCGCACAATCAGGATCGGCTCCGCCATGTTAAGCAATAAAATCGTAATTTATTATTTTGGATCGTATGGATGAGAAATGTTGTTCTCGGCTTCCTCGGTACCCAGCTCGACAGTGGAAAACGTCGCAGCTGGAAACCCACAGTCAGTCTTTGCCAAGAAGACGGGTTCGAGGTGGATCGATATGAACTGATCTTTGACTCCAAATTTTCGCGCCTCGCCCACAATGTCAAAGCAGATATTGAAGCCGTTTCCCCTGAAACAGAAGTTGTCCTAAACCGAATGGATATGGACGATCCGTGGGATCTTGGTGAAACCTACGCCAAGCTTTTTGACTTTGCCAAAGACTATGGCTTCGATGAAGACCGCGAACGGTATCATATCCACCTCACCACAGGGACGCACATCGGACAAATCTGTTGGTTTCTACTTTCAGAATCGCGTCACATCCCAGCTGCCTTGATCCAGACCGGCCCTCCGGGCGACAAAGGCGGACGTGGCACGTTTGATTTAATTGACTTGGATCTGCGCCAGTTCGACGCCCTGCAGCAGCGGTTTGATCAACAGTCGCGTGAATACGGTGAGATTTTGAAAGGTGGGATCGAAACCAAAAACGAAACCTACAACCAAATTATCGACCAAATCGAACAGGTCTCCAGCGTATCTGATGAACCCATTTTATTTCAGGGGGAAACCGGCACCGGAAAAACCGAGCTCGCGCAGCGGATTTACGAACTGAAGCTCCAGCGCCATCGTATCAAAGGTCGACTTGTTCACGTGAACTGCGCGACGCTTATCGGCGGCACCGCGACGGCAACCCTTTTTGGGCAACGGCGCAGTTTTACGGGTCAGGCAGGAACCGAACGGACGGGCCTTCTACGCGAGGCCGACGGCGGTGTGTTGTTCCTTGATGAAATCGACATGTTGGGCCTAGAAGAACAGGCGTTGCTGCTCCATGCGATAGAAACAGGGCGCTATTATCCGCTTGGATCAGATAGTGAGATTACAAGCCGTTTTCATATCATCGCTGGGGCCTCGAGTAATCTTACCGAGCGTGTGGCGGCGGGTGAATTTCGTTTGGATCTTTTGGTGCGTCTGAATTTCTGGTCTTTTCAGTTGCCTCCGCTGCGGGCACGCCGGGAAGACATCCAAGACAATCTACGGTACGAACTACGACGTGCTGAAAAGAGACTTGGCATTCGGGTCGGATTTAATGCCGATGCGGCAGAGGCCTGGTTGCGGTTTGCCCGCGCTCCCAGCACGTTGTGGCCAGGTAATTTTCGCGACTTTGGCGGCGCCGTCCTGCGTTTGTGTACCCTCGCTCCACGAGGGCGTATCACGCGCGCGCAAGTCCAAGAGGAAATAGATCGGCTACAGCACCGCTGGCAATCGTCGAACACGGACCCCAATGCTCAATTGATCGCGCAGTACGTAACCAAGCCTTTGGATTCATTCGATATCCCGCAGCTCGCGCAGGTCATTCGAACATGCAAAACCTCCTCTTCCATAAGTGAGGCCGGAAGGACTTTGTTTGCCGTATCTCGGGAAGAGCGAGCAAGCCGGAATGACGCAGACCGCCTTCGCAAGTATTTGGCGAAGTTCGATTTGAAGTGGACGGATTTTTCCAATTCCTAAGGCAGGGGCTCGATGAAGGACGTTCCAGAAAACACTGGTAACGCCAAAGGCTACGCATGGACTATCAGGCCGCTTTGGCACGACCACTAAACCGTTGTTTTGAACCTGCCCATACTTTGTCTTCACTTGAAAAAGTTGGGGGTGATGGTGGCTTGAACTGCTGCAATTTATGGGTGTTCTCAGATGGCCTTGATCCCAGCGACCCATCTCCCAGCGGCTTCACTCCTTTGGAAACTTGGGGTGAATGAGGGGCAGGGGAATTCAGGGTCGTTAAGGCGGATCAGCCCCGCTTTATAGTTCCTGGCATTGTATCAGAACGTTTTGTGGAAACTGAAAACCATGCCAGACTGCCTGCATTGGATTAAAAGGAGATTGGCAATTGGCACTTTTTTCTCGCGCCGTACTTACAATTCACAAAAGAAAAAATTCACCAACAACCCGTCCGCAGTCACGCGCTACGTCAATATCACAGAGCAAACCCCCGATGGAGATATCCGAAAAGGGAGTATTGTAAGTCAGGATGATTGGCTGGAACTTGTGCGCCAAGACGGTGGCGACAATGGTGTTCTCATTTATGTTCATGGGTTTAATACCTCGCAAAAAGATATGTTGGACCGTATGGCCAAAATCGAGGCAGGGTTGAAGTCCAATGGCTACAAGGGGGCTGTGATCGCCTTTGACTGGCCAAGCGACGGTACAATTTTCACCTATGACAGAGACCGTTCAGATGCCAAAAAGGTTGCACCGCACCTTGTGGGAGATGGGATTTTGCCGCTGTTGAGCATGTCTCCAAAACCCAAAATCAACCTTATTGCCCACTCAATGGGGGCCCTTGTTGTTTTGCGTGCGTTTTCCGATTTCGGGGATTCTGCTGGTTCAGGCAATGAAGTCTGGGGCACAGAGCAGGTCATGTTTGCCTCGGGTGATGTGGATTCAACTTGGCTTGAAAAAGGGGCCTGGGGCAGTTTGGTTCTGAAGCAACGCAGCAAACGCTTCACTAACTATTACAGTGGCCGGGACCGGGTACTGGCGCTTTCAGACGGTGTAATCAATGGCGGCCGTGATCGGGTGGGGCATGAAGGTATGCCGAAACTCACCGCAAAGGGACATTGGGATATTTACTGCAACGAGCAATATCTGCGCGATGTCCCTAAGGCCAAGCAGACGATCACGTATTCACATCGCTGGTGGTTCGACAACGATGGGTTTTACGAAGATCTGGCGCTGACTATCGGCGGCGATGATGCGCAGGATATGCCCACCAGACGTAAAACCAATATTACCGATCTGGCGCTGCTGACTTAGGGTGCTTTGCCAGTTGTCGCCAAGTCTTTTGGGTCCCATCCAACGGGCGAGTATGGCTGCAATTTGAAACGTCTGGATGAGCTGTTTCCAACAGCTTGAAAGTGGTCTGAAACTTGATGGAAAATTACATTTCCAAGTATAAAATTCGAGGGGCGTTCTTAGTATTGAGTGTTCTGGTCACCCTTGGCGGATGTTCGGAGCCGATCAAGAAATACCACAGCAAAAGACTGTTCCCGGCCCCAGATGCCGAGAGCAGTAATGCCGGTCTCCGATTGTTTTGGTCGGGCGCCGCATCCGTTGTTATTGACGACGGAACACACTCGGTTCTGATTGATCCCTTTGTTTCGCGCCAGGAAAACAGTGTCTTTGATATTGTATTCCGGCGTGACGCTGTTGTTGCAGAGTGTCGCATCAATGAAAGAGTCAAACGGCCTGAAATCGCGCGAGCCAAGACAATACTTGTTGGTCATTCGCATTACGACCACAGCCTTGATGTCGCTGAATTTGCCAGGCTTACAAAGGCGCAAGTCTTCGGATCGCTCAGCACGCAGCGTATTTTAAGGGCCCATGATCATACGACGGCCACCAGAGTAACCGCCAATGATGTGCTGGAAAAAGACGACGTCGATGGCCGTTTCAAAATCACTGTTTTTGCCAGCAAGCACGGCAACCCCCCAGTCTGCCTAGAGCCTTTTGGTTGTCTCAATCCGCTTTCAGATACGGTGCCAGACTCATTTGAACTGCCTGCCGCTGTGACTGAATACGGCGAGGGCGAAGTCTATGCGTTTTTTGTTGAGCATAAGTTTGGCAATGTTCTTCATGTCGGAAGTGCCGGCGTGATGTCCGGGACGCTGGAACACCTCAAAGGCCAAGTTGATGTCGTGTTATTGTCTCTGGTGGGCCGTGGCCCTACCGAGGCGTTTCTTAAAAACATCGTCGCAGCCGTCAATCCGGACTACGTCATCCCCATACATTTCGACAATCTGTTCCGGCCGTTAGACGCAGAAACACGCGTTGCCAAAATTGCAAAGCTTAGCGAGTTTTTTGAAGTGATGGAGCGCGATTACCCCAATGTAAACACAGGGGTAATACCGTTTGATGAGCCTTGGAACCTGCCACATCGTGGGGCCAGTGGCGGCTGATCAATTGGGCTACCACGCCATTTTCACAGTTCCAGATGGCTCTGAATGGTCAAATTGAAGGTGTAAATCCTAGGATCAATTGTCGCAGACCCAGTGCGGCGCCGCCCATGATACATATCAACGTGAGGGGTGCGCTGTAAGACAACACAGAAAAGGCAGACAGTCCTTGGCCGACGCTGCAGCCAACCGCGACTACGGCCCCTATACCCATTAAGGCAGCTCCAAGGATTTGTCGGCGAAGCTCGCGGGGGTCATCGCAGGCTTCCCATCTGAAATGGCCCTTATACAGGCTGCCGATCAAAGAACCGATCAACACACCAGCAACGGACCCTGTCCCAAAGCTGATGGAGTTGCCTGACGAGGTCATGAGATACAGCATTGTCTCGCCAATAGGCGCTGAGAATGTGTGGGTGACAACAGGGGTGGCGTCAAACCCGTTACTGGCGATCCAATGCGTTCCGGCCCACCCGGATACAATGGCCAGACCGGCAACGGCCCCCCAAAACAAATGGCTGGCTGAATGCCGCAATGTTTTGTTCGCAAGCGTCAGCACAAGAATAATAGCCCCGATCGCTATGCCTGTTACCTCGGTTGAAGCTCCTGTCAGCGGGGCTGCCAGATGGGCGAGTGTTGGAAAATTGGTTGCCTGCTCTGACGCGCCAAACAGCCAGATGCGCAGGGTGGACAATGGCCCACCCAAGGTCACGTAAGCGGAAATACCCATCACCAAAACAATCAGCAACGAGCGCAAATCACCGCCGCCGACTCGGGCCAAAGCGCCGTAACCGCAGTTGCCGGCAAGCGCCATGCCATAGCCAAACAAAAGCCCGCCAACTATGCTTTCCAGCGGGTTCCAGTCTCGCGAAAGATACAGTGTTTGGCTGAGATCCAGCAGACCCGCGGCGGACAGTGCGAAAGTGCCCATAACAGACAGGCCAATCGCGATCCCCCACATCCGCAGACGCAGGGTATTCTCGCCGTAAAAAAGATCCTCTATTGCACCTAATGTGCAGAACCGGCCAATGCGCGCAGCAAGGCCCAGTAGGACGCCGCCCACCAGACCGACAAGGGCGACAAGTACAGGTTCAGAGATCAGATCAAGCATCGTCGCGTACCATTCCGTCCTTTGCGACAGCACTGAGCGTTGTGTTTAGTCGCCGCGACAGAACAAATCGTAGACCACTTCCATGATTTTCTTTGGGCGGTCATCTGTCAAGCTGTAGTAGATGACCTTGCCGTCGCGCCGAGGCGTCACCAGCCCTTCCAGCCGCAGCCGGGACAGCTGTTGTGATACCGCAGCCTGTCGGGCTGAAAGAAGGTTTTCAAGCTCGGTCACCGACTTCTCGCCCGAGGCGAGATGGCACAAAATCATAAGCCGTCCCTCGTGACTGATCGCCTTGAGGAAATAAGAGGCTTTCATGGCATTGTCTGCCATCTTGTCCATGTCTTCGGCACACATGTTGCCGTCAAATACTGGCAGGCCCATCTGGTTCTCTTTCTCTAGAAATGTATCAGCTGACACCGTCACATCGTTCATATTCATATACGAAGGTTATTCTGATACATCAATGTTTGCATCCGACAGCATTTGTCCCAACAACCCCCAGAAGAAATCCTCTCCGGGATACCCTTCGATCCTGGAGGCCTCTTGCCCGTCCACCATCAGAACAAAGGTCGGTGTGAAATTTAACGACCGGCTAAAGGTCAAATCATCAGGTCTTGCAGCATGTATATCCATGCGCCGAAGCGGGGCAGCTTTGCCCTCGGTGGTCTTTGGATAGATATGTGCGATTTCGTCGTTCCAGCGGGCGCACCAGACACAACCTTTTTCTTCTACCATCACCAAAACGGTATCAGCGGCAGCGATAAATGCCGACGAAACAAGCAGCGCCGTGCTGAAAATGATGAGACGGAGTGACATGCGAAATTGACCTTTGCTTAACAAACAACGTAATATGAATATTTGAATTATACAAGGGAGGCTGCCGGATATGATGGAAATTACGCTTGCAGGTGCTGCCTTTGCAGGCATTCTGTCTTTTTTGTCGCCCTGCATCCTGCCCATCGTACCGTTCTATCTCAGTTACCTAGCGGGTGTGGGCATGAACCAGATCTCTGCCGAGGCGCAGATTGACGGCAAAACGCGCAGGCGTGCAGTGCTTGCGGCCTGTTTCTTTGCGGCTGGCGTGATCACAATTTTCATGGGTCTGGGGGCAGCGGCAACCGCGTTCGGACAGGTTGTCCGAGAATATTTCGACATTCTGCGATGGGTTGCGGCGGCCATCATCATTGCGATGGGGTTGCATTTTCTAGGGATCATTCGGATCGGCATTCTATATCGGCAATTGCGGGCTGATGCGGGCAACACCTCAAACGTCAGCCTCATGGGGGCCTATGTTATTGGCCTGGCATTTGCATTCGGCTGGACCCCCTGCGTCGGACCGGTTCTGGCGGCGATCCTGTTCACCGCAGCAGGTGCCGAGACGGCCTCGACCGGGGCGGGGCTGCTGTTTGTCTATGGATTGGGAATGACTGCGCCGTTTGTGCTGGCTGCGTTTTTCATCGGTCCCTTTATGCGGTGGATGTCAAAATTCCGCAGGCATCTTGGGACCATCGAAAAGATCATGGGGGCCATGCTGATCATTTTCGGGCTGCTGATAGCCACAAATTCAATGAACTACATTGCGCTATGGATGCTGGCTATCGCGCCGGATATTGGTGTTCTGCGCTAATTTGGGTGCACTATATGAGAGGTCATCAATGGGGCGCGCGTTGGGTTTTGAGTATTTGTAGAAAAAGTGAAGCCTTCAGTTCGGTGAGCTGTTATTCTCGTTGTGCCAATTACACATAATGCAACGCGCGCAGGGAAACTGACCGTCCGGCACAGGTGTTGCGCAGGCGGCGTTCGGTTGGTTTACGCAGAAGTCGTGCCGCTGTGGCAGAGTGATCTGTAATCGCGATTATCGCCTGAACTGACTCCCCAGGCACATGAAGCAGGGCTCCGGCAAAACCGGGGCGCGCAGAGACAACGTTTAGCACGCGGGACTGATCTCCCGTCCGATTTCGCTTTGGCGGTACCGCCTCTTGTAACACGTCTTAGTTTACACTGCCGAACAACCCTCAATGGAACTGCCAAAACTGGCAAGGCAACAGTCTTGGCGGTGGCTTTGCCTGCGCGCCTTTCCGCGGGGGAGGGAGGGTTTACACGGTTTGGGTTGCGCCAGTTTGGTCCACCAGCCAATCGGTCACCACTGCGCCAATCCACATGCAGAACAAGGCCAACCAGGCGGTGCCAACAAAGATTGATCCACCGGTGACGCCCGCTCCAATGGCGCAGCCGCCCGCCAGCATCCCGCCAAAACCCATCAGCGCTGCACCGGTCATTGCCTTGCGCATGGTCGGAGCATCGTCAAAGGCCTGAAATTTCAGCTCCCCCGCCAGAGCGGCGGCAACAAGGGCCCCGACGAATACGCCGAACACCAGGCCCACGTCAAATTCTAACACCGCGCCGCGTTCGAGAAAGAACATCAGTGTATTGGCCGAGGGGCCGGTGAAGGTGGCGCTTTCGACCTGCACCGGATCAAAGGCCACCAAGCTTAGCGAATAGGTCAGCACCCATCCCATGGCCACTGCAAAGCCGACGCCTGAGGCAAACATCAGGCGTGCGGCGCCGATGTTGTTGCGACGGGCAAGGACTAGGGCCAGTGCCGCAATACCCATACCGATGAGCAGGCCAGAATGGTCAGGCAACCCAATTGCCGCAAGCAGATCCATATTGCGGCCACCGCTGGTAACCCAGAGCCCGGCCAGTTGGTTGCGTACCGGGGTCAGGATGCCGGACAGGCTCATCTGTGCCACCACCGCAAAGATCAATCCCGACACCACCGAGCGCAGATTGCCAGTGGCCGCAAGCACCAACAGCCGCCCCGAGCACCCCCGCGCGAGCACCATGCCGATGCCAAAAACCAAACCGCCAATCACCGCCCCTGACCAACTGCCGGGCACCGCCATCATCCGGGCGCTGTCAGCATCCATCAGCCCCATCATTTGCGCGCCCTGCACCCAGACCAGCGCCGTCGAGAAGGTCAGCAGCCAAACGGCGACGCTGCCGTGCATTTTGCGACGGGCAAATTCCACTGTTGCCGCGCGCAGGCAAAACCGAGAGCGTTGGGCCGAGGCTCCAAAAACCACGCCGGTGAGCACTCCGAACAGGGCAGCGGTAGGGGCCTCGCCGATTCGCTCAACCAAGGTTATCAGGTCCATGATATGCTCCAGTAAATTCACACATTGCGATATGTACTGCACAATTGCCAGATCAACATTGATGCAGATCACATGCACATCAGCATCTGGTTTTGCTGCATTCCGGACGCAGGCCCAGGGGCGAGAGAGGCCCAATGGGCCAGTATATTGCGGGCTGTTTTGGATGGAGAATCTACGGGCAAATCCTGGGCCTGAACAAATACAATAATTCATGTAAGTGAATTTGTTGTTGCGTCATCACAGTTTCGTGCGCTACGGTATGCCGAAATGCAGTGTTTGGGAGGACGCATGAGGATCATCGGTATATCAATCGCAGTGGCGGGTTTGCTGGCAAATCCATTGGCCGCTGAGCCCGTGGCTCCAAACGACGTCAAATACGAAGATGGCGTGGTTTCGGCCTCTTTGACAGGCGTTCCCGGGGACCCGGCAAACGGCCGTGACGTTTTCAAGAACAGAAAACAGGGCAATTGTCTGGCCTGCCATGTCAACGCAGACATGCCTGAGGAATCGTTCCACGGCGAGGTCGGTCCTGAAATGACCGGCGTTGCAGATCGTTGGGAAGCGCAAGAGCTTCGTGCGATCGTGGCCAATTCCAAAATGGTGTTCGAAGACAGCATCATGCCGGCGTTCTATAAGGACACGGGATTCGAACGCACGCTCGAAAAATTTGAAGGTCAGAGCATTCTGACCGCACAGCAGGTCGAAGATGTCATCGCCTATCTCCAGACCCTAACAGAATAATAATTGACCCAGACTCCATGGGAGGAATTGAAATGGACCTAACACGTCGAAAAGCGCTTGCGCTGGGCACTGGTACACTTGCCGCGGCTATGCTGGCTGGCCTTCCGGCATTTGCGTCACTGACAGATGATGCGATTGCTGCCATGACCGGCGGAGCGGATATCACTGAGGGTGGTATCGATCTGACCGCACCAGAAATTGCGGAAAACGGCAACACTGTCCCGGTCGAAGTCTCGGCCCCTGGCGCTGTTGAGATTGCCCTGTTCGCATCCGGTAACCCAACACCGGCTGTTGCGACCTTTAAATTCGGGCCACTTGCTGGGTCTCGTTCCGGATCAACCCGTATCCGTTTGGCGAAGACACAGGATGTCGTTGCGATTGCCAAAATGGAAGACGGTTCATTCCGCAAGGCAAGCGCCACCGTAAAAGTAACAATCGGCGGCTGCGGCGGCTAACTCAAACGAGGAGAACAACTATGGCTTCTGGTGTAAAACCTCGTGTCAAAGTTCCAAAAACGGCTGCGGCCGGTGATGTCATCACAATCAAAACTCTGATCAGCCACAAGATGGAATCTGGTCAGCGCAAAGGTGATG
>ENA-OSET01002498-OSET01002498.1-sediment-metagenome-genome-assembly--contig:-NODE-2498-length-17758-cov-6.877326_pt1 | contig 17758 bp, 17 predicted proteins | sample MGYA00237882_ERZ534229 | MGnify/ENA primary metagenome ERZ534229 (study PRJEB26408, sample SAMN06266212) | sediment metagenome | isolation source: Hudson Canyon methane seep mesocosm | place... | reverse complement strand
AAGGCGACACCCACAGCTATAACGAAAATGAGCGCAATAAATACACCGGCGTAAAAGTTCAGTGGCAAGATGCGCAAGCTGGCCAACTGATAAGTGAATTAGCGGGAACGGATGGCACTGTAAAAACGCTGAGCAAAACCTACACAGACAAACAGCAAGCACTCATCGCTGCAGCTGCAGAACTTAAACGACTGTCACGAGGTAAAGCGACTTTTAAAATGACGTTGGCTATTGGAAATCCATCCATCATCACCGAAACACCGATAAAACTATCCGGTTATAAACCACAAATAGATGCACAGCAATGGGTCATCAAACACGTCACCCATACGCTAAGCGAAGCAGGCATCACCAGTGCGCTAGATTTGGAGAATGTGAGTGAGTGAAATGCGTTGTGGTGTTTGCAGTAAGAAATTAGGCGATGGCTTTATAAAAAATAACTGCAGAGTATTTAATTCATACTCTGCAGTTTACTTTTAAAGCAATAATTAATTAAGCGGTGTTGCTCTTAAAAGTTGAAAAGTTGCATCATCAGATATCATTTTTAGATGAACGTCATATTTTACAATATTGCCAAGCATATCTGGAACATTCACAAGTGGGATATGTAATATCCCTTCGCTCATTGAATAGGCGGCAGTGGGGCAACTTTCAATTGATGGTGTTTGAGAAAAATCAGACTTACCACGAACACACATAAGTTCGAATGATTGCGTTGGGCTTCGTTGGCTTATAGTTCCATCAGAATTAATGCACTTATAATAGTTTATGATGCTTGGTTCAATTGTGTTGGAGCAGTATGTTGTTTCAAAATCCTCTCCTTCACTCAGTAATTGCAACATATCGGCCATTGAGGGCATTCGCCAGTCACTCTTTTCATTATGGACTATATTTTGACAATACATATCACCATAATTGTTTGAAAGTTTAACTCCCGTTCTGAATGTCTCTAATGCAAAAACATTGTGACTAACGAAATACACCATCCCTATTAGTATCATTTTTCTTTTCAATGTCATCTCCTTATTTAAGGTTATTAATACTTTCTTCATCTCTTGCCTGAGATAAAGCCGAAGCAACCAATCCTGTAGGTACAGCAATAACACCTAAACCAATAATCAATATAAAAAAAGTAAACACTTGTCCACCCGCAGTAATCGGGTAAAGGTCACCATATCCCACGGTTGTTAGAGTCGCTAATGACCACCAAAGGCTATGAAAGATAGATTTAAACTGCTCAGGCTGTACCGCATTTTCAAAGTAATAAATACCAACCGCTGATAAGTAAAGCAGCATCATTGCGACACAGCTAAATAAAATCATTTCTTCCTTAGCTATGATTAATGCCCTATGAAACCGATTAATTGCTTTGCTATAGCGTAATAGTTTTAGTATGCGAAATAAGCGCAGCAGTCGAAAAATTCTTATCGACCTAAGATCGAGTCCAGTTGATAGGTAAAATGGCAATACAGCCAATAAATCAATGACACCAAAGAAACTAAAGATATATCTAAACTTCTTATCAACAACCCATATCCTCAACAGATATTCAACGGTAAAAAGTCCAACAAGAAAAACCTCAGTAACTCTTAGTAGTTGTCTAACCGACTCACTTAATCCTGGTAATGTTTCCACTGAAAATGATATCAATGACAGAACAATCATGGACTGAGTAAAAAAAGCAAACCGTCGCCCGAGACGCGTATCAACATCCTCAAGCATACACTTTATAAATCGTTTAAAGCTAACAATCGCATCCATGAGCTCAACTCCCCCTATCCTTTAGACATCACACCAATCCACGGAAAAAAGCACTCCTTTCCTGCCGTGTTTATTTTTATTTTTATTTACAAAATGAATACAAAAGAAATGTTCATAACGACAATTATAATCGTTAATGTATTGAATTTATTTGGCTGTAGGCTAGGAAATAATTATTTTTGGAATATTGCTTATTTCATTTATTGAAAATAAATGACAGCTACTGAAAATCATTAACCGCAAATTCACCGCAAACAATCTAGGGAATAATGTTAATTTACTTTAGAATCAGTATGTTAAGTGGTGGAGACGGGGGGAATCGCCATCTCCACCACTGAGATTGCTAAGTAGTTGTTATATAATGCTTATCGGTTCGATTAGGTTCCGATAATCTGAAATCGTGGGTCACCAAGATGGAGCAAATAATATGCCCGCATCATAGGAGACTTGAGTTGCTAGAACTAGCTGTTAGTTGTTAATCAAACCACAACACCTAAGTACCAAAGTAAAATTAAATTAACACTTTTAGTCGGAGGTTAGTTTTCAATAAAATCATCATCGACCAATAGTCATATATCAAAAAGAGCCATTTAAATTGGTTGATTCTGTATATGTGATACCACCATCATTGAGAGTCTCTGATTCAGAGAAACTAAAGTCCCCCGATATTGTTCCATCTCCATTCAACATTCCACGCATGAATAAACCGGAAGTATTAATCTCAAATTCATGATTTGTAATAAAAATACTTTGAGAGAACGATCTACTTACGGCTTCACTGCTTTCACAAGTCGTACTTGCATTTCCTCCAACTCCTGAACTTCCGCCTGTTTCATATGTTAAATTGAATAGAGACTTACTTAAATCAACTGCCATACTCACTGAATATTGGTCATGCCACGTGCACGATGCTATTGAACTTCTAACAATAGATGTTCCTGTTGTAATAAACGAAATTCTGTAGTCCAATTCAAAAAATTCTCGAGGATAGCCTAGATCAATATAACCTTCCTTGATTTTCTCTGGGTCGACATCAAAACCGACAATAGTTTTTAGGTCGTCAATATGTTCTTGTGTTGTAAAACTGAAAGGAGCTAAAACATCTAAAGCTGCACCCCATTTTTTTCGAGCTCTATCTGCAATATCCTCCGTATAACTTTCAATATATTCTGAAGCATAATCTTCAAAACCAGCAACATTTCTTAAGGCTGTTTGGGCAATTCTCTCACCATAGTTAATCTGAGTATGATTGGCATTACCTCCATCTAAAGTAAATTTTTTATTCCCATAACGATTAATAGCATGAAGCATTTCGTGCCATAGATCACCATTTGAGTCACTCATTGATTCTGGATATGATGTTATCCATAAACTTGTATCGCCAAAACTATATCCAAATACATTATATCCTGCATCAAAGCATGCAAGTGAATCAGGGCATCCTGCTGGAGTAGTCTCTTCTATAAATAAAGTTAGTTCATCACGATACATTGTATCTGTAAATAAATCATAATCCCCTAAACTAATGAAGTTATTAAATTCGTAATTTGACCATTGATTTAAATATCTGTTTATTTGTTGAAGTGCTTTGCCCTTAATATCTGGATTAGCAATTTCAATATTAGAATAATTACTCAATCCATCATCATTAAATGCCTGAATAGCTACTAAGTAGTTAGCTTCAGGTGGCAACATTATGCTTAACTCTTTAGTACCCACATCGAAATCTAAAGTGCTTAGCTCATTTAGGTCAATATTAAGTGCTAGTGGCACATAGGAGAGTCTGTATCCCACAATATTATTTGGCTTTGTCCAAGATAAAGTTACAAACAACCCTTCTGTCTTTGCTAGAAGAACTGGAGCAGAAGGAGAACTGGCAAATACAAAAGAGCACTTAAAGAGCAATATAAGAATGCTCGATTTTATTACACTTTTTTTAGTTAAAAAACAAAATACTTGATACATAATTAAACCCTCTAAAAATAACGCTTAAATTCTCCTATAAAGCCTACCCACTGTCTAGTTTTTTAAGTCAGCGTCATTCTAGTAAGGGACTGTTTGTTGACTCAAATTAAATTCTTATGCACCTTTTAGTATCCGGTAAACACTTGCAACTCCAATCCCCAGCTCACAAGCAACTGCTTTCTTCGTCAACCCCTGACCAATTAACTTCAATACCAGCTCACTCTTTGCTTGCGCGGTCGGTTTTCGCCCCATATACCGTCCTTCTGCTTTTGCTTTGGCAATACCTTCTAATTGACGCTCTCTGCGGATATTCGTCTCGAACTCCGCAAATACTCCCAGCATGTCCAAGAATGCTTTGCCTGCTGCTGTGCTGGTGTCGATAGGTTGCTCAATCGCTTTGAGTGTAATCCCTCTTGCTTTCAAGTCAAATACCAAATTCTGCAAATCTCGTAAACTCCGTGCTAAGCGATCAATCCGCGTAATAACTAAAGTATCATCATCACGCATATAGCTCAGGCAGTTTGCTAATTCATCTCGTCCCTTAACCGTTGTTCCGCTTTGTTTCTCAGTAAAGACCTTTTCACAGTCTGCTTTTATTAACGCTTCAACCTGTAAATCAAAATCTTGATCTTTAGTGCTCACGCGAGCGTATCCAATTAATGCCATCTATTTTTGCCTATCAAAAGTCCTATAGGTTTTGATAATAGGCTATCAAATGTCTCAAAACAATCCTATTGATAGCTTATTTGGCGTGTTTTTGGAGCTATCAATAGAGTGTACCCACTGATCGCCTGTAAATGCACCATTCATCGCTAAGGTGCTGATTTAATAAATAATTCAGTCATCAGTAATAATGCCGACATCAGGTCAGTTGAATAAATTAAGAATAGATAAAGTAATTATTTTTAGAATATTGATTTTGTAAAGCACACCGGACTAACCGTGAAAACCTGTCGCGTTTATTTGCTGGTCAGTATATGTGGTGTATGCGTCTACGTTTCGATTACAGTTATTGTAGCTTATGAAAATAGTATTGCGGTTTAGTGGTTTAGTGGTTTAGTGGTTGAGTGGTTGAGTTGGGGGAGGGGAGGGGGTCTTGCAGGGTCATAACTTGTTATAGCAACTATTTTTAATAATGATATTGATCTAACGGCGGAAAACTCAAGGCGCTACTGATGGTAACCGTTTTTTTGCGATAGGAGTCTCAAAATTCATCATTGGTCACCCTATAGCTATGGATTTTTTTCAGAGTGATAACTAGATTCCAGTAAAAAAAGTAGGTGGCGTGTATTTTAAGAGTCGATTTTAATTAAAAATAAATGGTGTCTATGATTATTTTCTTAAGGAATATCCCAGATATAACAAAGCGTAGCGATATTATTTCGTTCGTTGAACCCGCGATTAAAAAAATATGGTTTCGGAAAAAAGCTGAAATTGTTGATATTAAGGTCATGCAATTACGCGATCCTAAAACTGGAGAATCAGAGTTTCATGGGATAGTCACAATAGATCCTGATAAAGCAGGGAAAACAGTTATAAGGGCGCTCAATAGAAAGAAATTTCTAAATAAGCATATAGCAGTACATGAGTACCACCGTAGGAACTGGCATAATGATCCGCGACTAAAGCGAATGAATAAAACTCATGAGCGCAGGGTAGGTGATCGTAGGCGTAAAGATTTGAGTGTAGTTGAAGGGATTACCCATAAAATTAGCGGGTATAAGAATTTTTCTCAGAGATACGGATGATGTTGATCAAGTGGCAGAAAACTTAATGCGCTACTCATGCGGTCTATTGCCGCAGCTTTTGGACTTCAATAGCGGTCACAATGTTATGAGCATCGAATATTGATTTAGTTGACGTTAATGCCGCTTTCAGTAGTTAAGTACACTAGAGCTGAGATTCTGCCGTTCCCTCATCCTTGAAAGTTGCAATATATTCGTGAAATCAATGTTCATCATCATCACCATTTTTTGATGAACATGGTTAACGTTGAATCAAGAAATAATTATTTAAAATTGATATTCATCCTGAAAAATCGTCATGCAGCATCGACTTTTGGGGTACTTGGTGGTTGGGTGCAGCGACTCAGCAACCACCAAAAATAAAGGGTTGACATTTCATTAAGGGGAGGGGATGATTCAACCATCAAATGGATCTTGGTAAAAAATTAGCGCTGGACTTTTCCAGCTTTTGGCTCTGAAAGTTAAAAAAATAATACTCCGCTGCACACTAATATTCAGCTCAAACCCGCAGCACACTGGTCGACATGGTCGTCTTCTACTGAGCACCCTTCAGACCTCTTACGTTAGAGGTTGTTATGTATTACTTTATTTTGCAGGCATTTTCTCCTGCTTATCAAAAATTTAGCACCAAAAATTCGCTCGTTGAATTCACCCATTCACGTCTTTCCCCAGCATCATGTGGGGGGTTTGTTATGAGAATCTCAATCTGCAATGAAAATTCAAAAAGCACAAAACTAACCACGTGGGAAGGCACTTTTCCTGAATTCGCTCAAAATCTAAAAATCCCCGTTGTTGGTGAAAAAGATGGGGAGTACTTTATTCGTGGCGAAGCAGAAGTTCGTAATGATCATTCCTTAAAATCATCCGAATTTATCATAATTGATTGCGATGCATCGATTGACCCCAGTACTGGCAAGACTATCAAAAAAGGTGCACCTAACTACACGGGCTGTCCTGATCTAAACAAAATTACCGAGATATTGAAAGATGCCGGACTTGAGTTTTTGATCTATTCGAGTCACTCATATTCAGCAACTGTCAATAAATGCCGCGTCATACTGCCTTTCGTATGCAAGACGCCCGAAGCGCTAAGAGATGCGGTTGATTACATAATTGATTTAATCAGAAGAACGGGGGCTCTTCTTGCTGATGCAAATGAGAACTACGCGTGGTCGCAACCTTGGTTTGCTGCAAGAATAGCAACAACCGACTCACCGTTCTATTATCATTACAACCACGGCAGACCGATTGAGGCAGCTGAGATTGATGCATTTATTGCTGAGAGGTCAATCAGCCTAACAAACCCTGTACCTCCAGTAACAAAGCACTCCAAGCTCGCCCCAAGTAAACAGCAGCAACCACCATCAGAACTGGACGACTTCAATGCTTTAGTAACTTTGGAGAATTATGACGAGTTGCTTATTTCTCATGGGTACGCACATAACCACGACTCTGAATTCAATGGATCAAATTCTCGTCATTACATAAGACCGGGGAGCACTAGCGGTTCAGCTGGTGTTCATGTTTTTAATCATGAGACTACGGCATCAATTTGCCACAAGACCCATCACGGCTCTGATGATGCGCTTCATCGGTCGAATGGTGGTTTTGGTTTTTATGCAGATGCGGTGAGCTGTCTAGAGCACCAAGGCGAGTTAACCTATCCTGAGAAACTTCAATTGATGCAGACACTGTTTGGAGATGTCAATGTCAGCATTCTGGATCAAGGTATTAAAGCAGTGTCGACCGATATAGGTGCCGTGTATGAGAATGAGTTTATTGATGCGCTCATTGCTCTACAAGCGACATCGCCTGCCGATCATGCGCGCACAGTGCAAAAAATTACGATAGCTAACAAAAACGTCACCAAAACCGACATTGAAAAAGCATGCAAAAAAAGATCGGTTAAAGACGATTCGTCTGAAACGTCAAACATCATTGAGTTGCTTGGCAAAACAACATCAGTTTTTCATGATAGCGAACGCAATGGTTATGCTGAAATTCAAGTCGACAATCACACCGAAATTATGTTAATTAACAGCGATGATTTTGAGTATTACATCCGCAAAGTTTACCATTCTGAAACAAGTGGAATACTTAAATCATTAACGTTAAAGGATGTTCAAGACACAGTCAACGGCACAGCGATTATTGCGAGTGAAGAACGCCCCATCGCACGACGCTGTGCTTTAGTCAACGATAAATATATAATTGATATTGGCAATGAACGCTGGCAGGTTATTGAGGTCTCTAGTGAGGGTTGGAAAATCCTCGATAAAAGTCCGATTGCTTTCATCCGTTCAAAAACAATGCTTGCTCTACCTATCCCTGATAGAGACGGTGCTGACCTGTCATTACTACTAAATAATGCCAACATCCCAGAAAAACAATTCCCGTTGGTTGCTGCTGCGCTTCTCGACACATTTAGAGCTGACACAGCATACCCTGTATTATCGATTTGTGGTGACCAAGGAAGCGCTAAAAGCTCAACCCAAAACACGATGAAATTGATCACAGACCCTAGCACATCCAGCCTTAGAACGCAACCGAAAAATACTGAAGACTTCGTTGTAGCTTGTGCTCATAGTCACGTCGTTGCTTTCGACAACCTTTCGTATCTGAGTAAAGACATGCATGACCTTATGTGTGTTGCTTCAACCGGAGGGGCATTTTCCAACCGCAAACTTTACAGCAATATGGGGGAAAATATAGTCCACCTCAAGTCGCCCATCATAATTAGCGGCATAACTGATCTAATAACGCGAGCAGACCTTGCGGATAGAACCGTTAAAATAAATTTACCTACGATTCCAATGCATAAGCGAAAAGATGAAAATGAAGTCGCCAAGCAGTTTAAAATCGATGGTCCAAAAATCATGGGAGGGTTGTTGAATCTACTGTCCGAAACATTAGAAAAAATACCCACTACCCACGTTTCAAAAAAACCTAGGATGGCGAGTTACGCAGTGCTTGGCGTAGCTATGGTTGAGACGAATACCTTTAAAAAGCTGAATATTCCTTGTGATTTTTTAGGTTTGTATGAAGAAAATCGCCAACTATCGATAGATGATGCCATCGAGTCATCCCCTGCAGCTGTTTTACTACTCCAGCTATTACCAACATTAAACAACCAGTATTACGGGACATTTAAAGGGTTGTTCGAAAGACTTAGTTTGATAAAAGGCAGTACCAGTGGATTTCCCAAATCGTACAAAGCACTCTCAAATGAGCTACGAAGACTAGAAACACCACTAAACTCCATGGGAGTAACTATAGAGCGCGAAGAAAAAGCTAGAAAAGACGGGAAACACGTCCGAATCACGTACATTCCCACAGCGAATAACAATATGTTTTCTGCAAACAACGTTCATCATGTTCATCAAAATTCTGAAGGTGATGATGGTGAACTTCATATTGCAAAACTAATTCCTGATACTTCTAAATTGACAGGCGATAATGAAAAACTTTTCGGTTGCACCTCAAAAGCAACAACCCTTCCAAAACCACTTAACCCTTGGGACAATGATCCGACTATTACCGACCCATTTGCAGAACTTACAAAACCCAACCCTTTTGACGAAAAATAGGAGCTAATACGGAAGCACAAGGACGTGCCTCTTTAATTCATAAAACAACCACCATGACTTATACCAGCTTTCATATCTGTAACTTGCAGCTACAACTTATAGCACCAAAGAAAAAGCACATATTAACTGTTACTTTCCCTTTAATACCTCCTTTTAATACTCTTCTGGCAATAGTACCGTTGTATAACTGCGGTCATGCTCAGTAATGATCCAGACTGTGACTGTTTCTAGCTTGTACACCGACATAATCCGCAAATCACCTTGCTGTATCGCGTATAGATTGGACTCATGATCTTCTGTATTTACATCTCCATCATCCCCGCATTGGTGTCGCTGCAGTAAGCGCGTTAATGCTTCATCCGATAACTCAGATTTTTCATCTTGCAATAGCGCATCTATGCCCACTGTCATTACAACAGTACCGACAGCAAAGAGTTTTTCACTTGCCGTTGTCATGCGGCAAGCACGCTTAACTGAGTCACCTCAATTTGCTCTTGCGGTTCTACTTCAACGTCGGTTAAATCCACCGTGTAGCGTAAGTCGCATAGTTCTTGGAATTGCTGGTGGTTGAGTTCCATTTCAGCGTAGCGGTCTCCATCAGCAATGCCGATAATGACTTTTTTGCCGTTCAAAAACTCGCTCACGTTTAATTGCTTTACCTCAACGCCTTGCTGAGTTAGATTTTGTATATGAAATGTCCGAAGCATTTTATTCTCCACTTAATTTAAGATTTTATTGAGCTGTTTTAGACATTCTCAACCCATTGCTCAACTACAATTATTAGACCGATTATGATTAACTTCAAAGCGACGGACGCTGCATTATTAATCAGGTCTGCAATGGTTTTGATGGTTTCATTGATAGTGCTCATATTCATAGTATTTACTCAAATTTACCTGATACTCAGGCGTGTACTTGCTTGTAAATAAGCGCCATCTATAGTTTTCCCATTCTTTAGTTCTGCTGCTATAGCGGACTTAATGACGGTGTAGACTACTTCTTTATTCTGATACCGTAGCGGTATCAAATTCTGATCCTCTACAATGACACGACAGGGATTATTCCTAACACCGATACTCAAGCTATCGTTACTGATTGCTTTTTTATCCATGTAATTCATCTGGAGCAATAGATACTCCTTGAGTGACTTTACTTTTGATTCAGCAGACTTACGTCGCTTCACCATTCTGTCCTCCACTGTTTTTAAAGCAGTGACTGCCAGTTCGCTGTTAGCGATATAGGAAGCAACGTTTAATGCTTTATCATCAAACTTACCGCTGAGGCAGTTTAAGTGATTGTCAATCAGTAGGTTTTTATCGCCAGTAGACATTTCATCACCGTCCAGCAAGTCTCCAATTTCATGCAGCGTTTGCTGGTACTCGTTGGTTACTTCATAGAGCTTAATATTCATAATCGCATTCCTCGGCATTGTTTTTAAACAATGTAATAAGTTTTATTTAAGAAACAATAAAGACCGCGTGTTGAGTTCGATCGCTATTGTAATAACTAAGATAACCATAAGTTTCCTTAGTCGTATTAAAGGGTGGTGCAGTTATTGCACATCTATTAATATCTCTATATAGACCGTTGATAAGCTGAATTATTAGCTAGGTAGACAGGACGTTATGATTACTAGTTAAGCGAATAAAGAATTGAATAATAATTTATGTATTGATAATGAAGATAATACGTTTTGATGTCTTGCTGTGGGGATGATTGGTTTTACTGGGACTTGCTGGGTGTTGCAGTGCATTCAAGACTGCGGATGGATGTGAGACTGGGTTTACTGGGGATTGGTTTTGTTGGATATGACTATTGGGGAACGGCGGAATTGGGATTTTCTGTGGTTGGGGCGACTTGTGCGGTGTTTGTGGCGGTGATTACGCTAATGTATTTTACATTTTGACCTATTTGGGTCATGTGTTTTATTTTTTCATGGTGTATCCTGACCCAATTTATTCCATTATTTAAGTGAGGATATTGCTATGATATTAGACCCAAAAGACTTATTTTCAGCTTCGATTGCGCTTTCAGTTTATATTTCTGCTATTCGTTTATATGCGGAAACTCGAAGAGCTAACGGCAGTGCCAATGAGCAATTAGTAGTTCTTTTATTCTTAGTCTCAATACCAGATTTCTTTTTTGTTTTAACAGTAATAGCCTTGTTGCTTAATGTTTTAACATCATACGAGGCGTTAATTGATTACGCTGGAATGTCATTTGGATTTGGCGTTTTACTGTTAATATTTCTTCATATGGTTGAGTGGAGACGGAATTTATATAGAATATATAACCTAAATGATCCATGCGCTGCACTTCAAAAGTACTTTAAGCGTGAACTAAAGGAAACAGCCGAATAATTAATAGGTAAGCAGTGGAGTTAGTATCTCAATACCTTGGGTTTATTATTGTAACTATATTGCTATGACTGACAGAAGAAGCAATACGGAGACTATCACCTGAATATTCTGGAGCATTGATGCTATCTATCCTGCGATCAAAAATATTGCATCAAAAAACCACCACAGTCGATCTTATTACACGAAAATATTGCTGCCATCCGTTGATCGCGGGATTTCAATATCGTGCGAAATATCCGACTGTGGAGGGGTGAGGTGACATTTTGTCTGCGGATAATACGCTTCAAAATGAAAACGTCGATTTTTCACAATTGACGCGCCAAATTTTGCTATTAGCAGTGCTTATTTTTAGTCTGGGTAGTACTTAGGATGCTTAATATCAAACTCAAGCATCTCAACATAGGGTTTTAGTACTTCTGGCGTGTACTTCTTGCCATAGCGATTAAAAGTTTCTGACTCATCGGTATGCCCCGCAATAGCGGCAACGAATTCTTGAGCGACTTCTTTCTGCTTGAGGTGATCTATCGCGGTATGTCTGAAACTGTGGAAGACTTTACCTTTATCATTTACGCCCACTTGCTTTCGATAGCGCGCAAACCATTTACTCGTAGAGGTGCCAGAACCGTCTCGCCCCACCGTTATTTCGGGGAATAGTTTTAGTTCTACTTGCTCCATTTCAGGTTGTTGGGGATTATCTAGCTTTAACTGGTTGCAATAGGTGAGTAATCCCAACTCAATGAGTTTTGAATGAATAGGGACTTTCCTTTTTGATGGCTTGTTCTTTAACTTTTTATTACCCTCATCATTAAAATCGAAGAAATTCACTCCATTTTCGATCTTAATATCTTTAAGCGATAGTTGACATACCTCAGTCTGTCGAGCACCCGTATAGAGTGCAATCAAAGGAACCCAGTACCTGTAGTTATTCTTACCGTATTCTAGGTACTTGGGGGATTCAAATAATGCTTTTAACTCATCAAGTGTAAATATGTGGCGTTCTTCTTGAGCGTTTTTACTATTACGAAGACCTAATCCACTGGCATAATTTTTGTCTGTGTAGCCTTGCTTCATTGCCCATTCAAATAAGCTAGAGATACGACTGAGGTACTTATTAATGGTGGTTATGGACATCGGAGTAACCCCATCCATTTGCAATATTTCTTTGATCGTTTTATTTCTGTAGACAGCAATTTTATTGATGTTAGCGGGTAACTTAATCAGCTTTTGTTTAAATTCGGTTAATTGTGGGTACTTGAGTGATGAAAATGGCACATCGCCAACGACCCTCATAAAGAAAGCGAAATTAGCTCTGTATTCACCGACTGACTTCTCCGTTGCTTCATTTAGCGTCATTTCGTCGCAATACCCAACAATGACGATAGATAGTAAGGTATTTTCGTATTCGGTGGCTTCAGTCGCGACAGCAGTAGTAGGCGTAGCAGAAACCCCCATGCTTGCTAACAAAAATGCTGCCGTTTCACGCTCCTCTACAGATGTATCGTGGTCGATGCTTAAATTGCTGATCTTAGTGCCATCGCTCGTCTCAACACCCAGCAATTCAATCTTTGAGAGCGATTGATTATCGCCGTTGCGTTTTTTTGCTTCAAGAAAAGCAAATACTTTATCCATTTCGACCATATAGACTCGTGCTCGTTTAATTGCTATGCGTTTACTTTCAGTTCGGAGTGATCGACCGAACTCACGTTTGTAGTTGAGGTGGTCTCTTAGATGCTTAGGAATGACAAGACGAAAGTAGTAGGTACCCTGCCTGTTTTTGGATATATGGGATGGGATTTTAAGCATAATGACCTCATGGATGGGTTACCATCATGGGTCACCATGAACTTAAATCGAATTAATGCTATATAAAACAATTACTTATAATGCGGTGGTGGAGACGGGGGGAATCGAACCCCCGTCCGCAAGCACTCCGCCTTTGGATCTACATGTTTATTCCGCGCTTTTAGTTTAACAATAAGCTACCCGTCGGACCAAGATACTTAAAGCGATTTCGATTGGGTTTAGCGTGGCGGAACTCCGAACAAAGTTCTTAACGCGATCTTATGTAGAGTGACTCTTGGATGCCCCGAAGGACTCTACACGCATAAGCACATGTAGCCAAGAGAATGGTGCTGTGTTTAAGCAGCTAAAGCCATTGAGTAGTTTTCGTCATTTGCGAATACTTAAGTTTCAGTAGATTTTACGAGGTGTACTGTCCTCGACATGCACCTAAGGTTTTGTTACCCACGTCGAAACCTGGTCGTCCCCTTTGGAAGGTTCATTATATAGGATTGTTAGCTATCGTGACTATAGATATTAATTTTTTTATGAATCTGCCGATACAAGGGAGCACTATTACAATAAAATAGTTTATTATTAAGTTTAATCAATTACCTTGAATAGAGATTATGAAGAACAAAGTAACGCCAATTAACAAGGAACGAGTTATGTCCGCTGACGAGTTTATTGTTTCTAAGACGGATGCCTCGGGGCGCCTAACATACTGTAATCGTATTTTTATCGATTATGCAGGGTATTCTGAACATGAATTATTAGGTCAGCAACACAATATTGTGCGCCACCCAGACATGCCGCGTTCTGTTTTTCATTTATTATGGACGACTTTGAAATCAGGTAATGAATTTTTTGGCTATGTCAAAAATATGTCTAAAGATGGTTCGTATTACTGGGTTATTGCTAATGTGACGCCAAGTTATTCTGGTGCAGGTTCTGATGCTAAGGATATTATTGGTTTTTTCTCAGTAAGACGTAAACCAGATTCCGCAAAGGTTAGGCTTATTGAGACTATTTATAAGGATATGCTTTTAGCTGAAAAACAGGCTGGATCGCGTGATGCGATTGCAGCGGGTACAAAAGTATTGATGGATATTGTTAATAACACAGGAAAAGACTATCGTGAATTCATTCTTTCTATTTAATAGTAAAAACAGTGTTTTATTGCTTGTTGCTATTCAAACATTTTTGACTATTGAGTCATTGGTATTAAATGGTATTGAGCTGTCGCATATCATTCCAAATATTGTTGCTTTTATTATTGTTTTTTTGTTTTTTAAGCAGTCAAATAGAGAGCTGCATATTATTAAGTCAATGTTCAAATTAGCCGGAGGTATAACTAAAGGGAAATTAGAATATCGGATTACTAATATCGACCCAAAATCGGAGTTAGGGCCTATTGCTTGGGATTTCAATGAGGCGTTGGATCAAATTGAATCCTATATGCGTGAGGTCAATACCTGCTTTCAGTCTGCAGAAAATAATGATTTTTATCGTAAATCACAAGTTGGCGGGATTAATGGGGACTTTGCAGCGGGTTTAGAGAAAATTGATAACTCATTGGAAATGATGCAGGAAAATCATTTTAACTCGGTTCGTGACGAATTGTTTTCTCAGTTAGGTCAAATGAAAACAGAGAATTTGTTAAGTAGCTTGCATCGTACTCAAGAGGATTTAACGCGTATTGCTAATGAAATGGAGCAAGTGGAAAGTATTACTAAGCACTCTTCAGATATTTCTTCTGCGAGTCAGTCTTCTTTGGGTGTGGTGATCGATCAACTGACACAAATTATTACTAAAATTGGCTCGATGAAAGAGTCTTCATTGGAGCTTAGTCAAAGCAGCAAGGAAATCACGGATGTGACGTCTTTAATTACTAAAATTGCTGATCAAACTAATTTATTAGCATTAAATGCCGCCATTGAGGCGGCACGAGCTGGTGAGCATGGTCGTGGGTTTGCAGTGGTTGCTGATGAAGTTCGTACTTTAGCTGAGAATACAAAATCAGCGACGGCGAAGATCAACTCAACTATTGAGAAATTTACTCACGCGACAAAAATTATTGTTCAAGATACTGAGAATATGGCCAGTATGACAGATGATTCTAAAGTTGCTATTAGTGAATTTGAGCAGAATATATCTAAAGTCGCTGAAATTTCTTTAGAGACTTATTCTAAGGTCAATATTACTCAGATGATTAGTGAGTTGTCTTTAGCTAAAGTTCAGCAAATGATTTTTGTACAGCAGGGTTATAGAGCAGTGGAAACTGGTGTTGATTCTGAGGCTGCTAATGCTGTGAAAGTGGACCATACGAATTGTAATGTTGGTATCTGGTTGCTGTCAGGCAAAGGAGCTCAAGATTACCAACATTTACCTGCTTATTCTGAACTTCAATACCCGCATGAAGTGGTACATAAATGCATGGACCTGGCAATGCATTATTTAGGGCAAGCTTGGCAGTCTGATAGAGCGATTCAAGCACAGATTATTGATAACTTTAAAGCGGTTGAGAACAATAGCCTGTTAATGAATGAAAATTTTGATTTGTTGTTAGAGCAAAAACAATCTTTTGAAGGCGGGGTCTCCAAAGAAGAAGGCGAAATTGATTTATTCTAATAAAGACGGCCTGTTAGTATTTGGTTACGGTAATTTAAGTCGTGGCGATGATGCTCTCGGGCCTTTGGTTATTGAATATATTGAAAATAACTTACAGGTTTCTGGACTGGAAATTATTACAGATTTCCAATTGCAAATTGAACATGCCTTGGATTTAGAAAGTCGGAAACTTGTATTATTTATTGATGCCTCAGTTGCGTGTACTGAGGCTTGCTCACTGACAAAACTACTTCCTGAAAAGGATAAGAGCTATACCACACATGCAATGAGCCCGGCATCGGTATTGGCTGTTTATCAAGACGTTATGCATAAAGAACCGCCGCCTTGTTTTTTATTAAGCATACAAGGAGTAGAGTTTGAATTAGGGAGCAGTTTAAGTGATCAAGCAGAAAGGAATTTAGCGGTTGCTATAGAGTTAGTATCTGATTTATTGCATAAACCAGAGTTGGACTATTGGCTAAGTCATGCATGAAATTTCCTTACTTGAGCAAGTTCGCGCAACTTTAATCGATCATTCGCTAAGTCAAAATTTTAGTAGGGTCTCTCAGGTTACTCTGGAAATTGGCAAGCTTTCTTGCGTTGAAGCTGAAGCTTTAAGGTTTGGCTTTGATGTAGTGATGAGTGATTCTTTGGCTGAAGGCGCGGAACTAGTGATAATGAGTGTGGATGGGTTAGGTGTTTGTCAAAACTGCCATAAATCTGTTGCAATGGAAACGTTGCATGATCCTTGTATTTATTGTGGGCAGTTTCAGCTTAATGTCACACAGGGGGAAGGGATGCGCATTAAAGATTTATTGGTGATTTGAAGTTATACCAATCCCAATATATTTATACTTGAGCTGAGAAATAGTCATCCTGCAGGCTCTTAGCAGGAATCTATGTGTGACAATGGATTCCCGATTAAAGATTTCGGGAATGACGACTATTGCAGTTATTATTTATTGGGATTGGTATTATTTGGTGTTAATGCAGAGATAAAGTGCGTACCCTAACTTCTATTTTGTGAATTGAATAATGTATTAATGGAGGGGGAGCTGCGATACATACAAGTCGCGGCTAAAAGCCCCTCCCGCAAATTCTTTAATAGTTATTTAAAGTGATGCACAGGACATTGCTCGTCACGTAAGCTAATAATAGGCCAAGCTGATTTTTCTGCGTACTGTTTTAATGCTTCATCGGGGTTAACCGCAACGGGGTGCTCTACTAGCTTTAATAGTGGCAAGTCATTATGCGAATCGCTATAAAACCAGCTATCCTCTAAAGAATATCCTGTTTCTTGCAGCCATTCATTTAATCGTGTGACTTTTCCTTCTTGAAAACAAGGCGTACCAGCAACTTTTCCTGTGTATTTATCCACTATAAATTCGGGTGTCGTAGCTAGTAAGTGATTTATACCGTACAAATTGACAATAGGTTCCGTGACAAACTTATTGGTTGCAGTAATGACTAGTAGAGTATCGCCTCGCTGTTGATGTTTATTAATAAGCTCCTGAGCCGACTTTAATAAGATAGGACGAATAATCTCTGCTATAAATTGACTGCGCCATTTAAGTAAATCTTGCAGTGAATTGTCAGCCAGCGGCTTTAAAGAAAAACTGAGAAATTCATAAATATCTAATTTTCCTTCTTTGTATTCTTTATAGAAGCGATCATTTTCTTGTTCATAATATTTTGCATCAACAATGCCTTGGTCAACTAAAAATTGCCCCCATAGATAGTCACTGTCATCAGCAAGTAAGGTATTGTCTAAATCGAAAATTGCTAAACTCATTATTCGTTCACTTTAGGTTAATAATTTTAAAAGAGGGGGATGGTATCACTCAGCTATTTATGGAACAATGGTGTGATAAGTAATGCAAAGGAACGCGAGTCACACATTTATGGTCGCGCTCTTTATGTTCAATACAGGGATTCTAACATTTAGGACCTT
>ENA-OSET01002497-OSET01002497.1-sediment-metagenome-genome-assembly--contig:-NODE-2497-length-17765-cov-3.607361_pt1 | contig 17765 bp, 8 predicted proteins | sample MGYA00237882_ERZ534229 | MGnify/ENA primary metagenome ERZ534229 (study PRJEB26408, sample SAMN06266212) | sediment metagenome | isolation source: Hudson Canyon methane seep mesocosm | place: USA:Hudson... | reverse complement strand
CCTCTATCTGGATGTACAAATCACCGCTCTCCCCTCTGTTACCCCTAGCTGCCTCACCGTGACCTCTCATTCTGAGTCTCGTCCCGGTATTGACCCCCGGAGGCACGGTGAACTGGACCTGCTTAGCCTGTCTGGATCGACCCTGCCCATCACAAGAGGAGCAGGGGTCGCTCACTATCTTTCCCTCCCCTCTGCATGAAGAGCAGTCGGTGACAACCTGTTTGGTGAAGAAGCCAGCCTTCTCTATCCTCTGGATTCTGCCTCGACCGTCGCAGGTCGGACACTCTCTCACTCCATCTGCACTCTCGGAACCAGTCCCGTAGCACTTCTCGCAGGACTTCAGAACGTCTATTTCGATGTCGTCCTCGTAGCCATCCATTACGGCTTGAAATGGCACTTCGTGATTCAAAAGCAGGTCCCTGCCTCTGCTCCTACGTGGGCCCCTCCCTCCGCTGAAAATCTGGCTGAAGATACTCTCGAAACCGCCTCCGAACAGATCGTCTATACTGATATTGACTCCTTGGAACCCGCTTGGACCGAACGGGGAGCCGCCTGGTTGTTCGTGACCGAAGGTGTCGTACTTCCTCCGCTCTTCGGGGTTAGTCAACACCGCATAGGCCTCTTGGACCTCCTTGAACCTCTTCTCCGATTCGGGGTCGTCTGGGTTCTTGTCAGGATGGTGCTGACGAGCAAGTGATCTGAATGCTCGCTTAATTTCTGAACCCGTGGCGCCTCTAGCTACGCCGAGGACTTCGTAGTAGTCCCTCTTACCTGCCATGGTCCCCGCCTATGCGGGGCTCTTGACCAACTGTTTTCAACCCCACCCTTAAGTTAGGAACTCGCCACATGAAGTGCAGTACGGTGTTCCTGAGTTGTTCAGAGCACCACAGGCTCCACAGGAGATGACTGAACGAGCCAGAGAAGATGCCACTGGAGTCGCCCATTGGTCATCCGATGAGGTCTTCGCTGGGGCTTTCTTGCTGGCTTTCGAAGCTCTGCGCTCCATCCTCCGTTCGGCTGATGCATCGAGACGTCTGTTGATTGACCCTGAAATCCTAGAGAATACGCCCGGTCCCTTCGACTCGATTATTGCCTCCTCATCTACCATAGTGCTGATACCCGTAGTCGGTGACTGAGGAGAATCTATGTCCTCACCAATGTCCTCCTCAGAGCGCTCGGTGTTCAGAGAACCTACAGTCCCGGACTTCAGCGCTTGGGCCTTCAGGGCCTTGCGGCCAGTTGACGGGACACTCGCTTTGGCCTCCATGCGCTGAATCGCAGCTTCGCCCTTATCCCACAACCCCCTGTCTTCACTCGAGTACGTCTTGGACAGTTTGCGAATTGCTCTCGACCTGTGGAACTCGTGATCCTCTACCTTGCGGAACCTCATGAACATCACAACTCCAACCAAGAGGGCGGCAGCGTGAATCGAATACCTCAGAGTGGTATCCTGTGAGATGACTTCCTCAAGAGCGTCAGAGCCGTAACGTAGAGCCACCACACATAGAGTAGGGGCGAGGAGGATGGCGCCCCCCAGCATCTGTGAGCGCTGAGCCATGCTTCGGGCCCAATCCCACATCGTTTGAATCATTCGCGTTCTCGGGAGCGGCTGGATGCAGAGAACTCATGGCCAGCGGCGCGCACGAAGGCTCGTGCCCCCTCTGATTAGTGTCTCCACGGTCGTGCAGCCGCACGAGGACCCGCAGCGAGTGGTTGATGCTGTCAGAGAGATGTTTCCCGATTGGAGCCCGGACAGGATGGCCGCGAACTCTGCCTTCCCCAACGAGAGGTTGGCGGGTATGATGACTGGTTCGTCCGACTCCCTAGATACTCTACTCAAAGCAATCAGAAACCAAAGAATCCTAGATACTGCTCTAGATGCCATGACTCTGGAGTTGGACGGGGGCTCGACGGGCTTCTCCCTGTCCCGTCAGGCTGCTCTCGCGGGCAAGGCATCATTCGTAATCGGAGACAGGGGCATGGGCGGAGAGATGAGGATTGGCCTGACTGGAGAGGATCTTGCAGACTGGCTGGAGCAGCAGACTTGGCACGCAGGTCGCGATTCCATTCCGCGCAGTGTCGGCGACGGATTATCCATGGATGGCGGCGGCGATCCTGTAGAATGGTTTGACCGAAAGGGGAGGCGGACGATTGGTGAGGACTAGGTCCGAGGAATGCCCTCGCGCTTCCATCTCTCGATGATTGGAAGGTCGGCTGGCAACCACTTGACATCCAGCAATTCGTCTACCGAAAGCCATCTGGCCTCATCGTGCTCGACCAGTCTTATCGAATTGGGGTCTATTACACCGCAGTCCCAGATCTGTAGTTTCACCGACCTGTCATCGTATTCGTGGCTAATCTGCTCGACCATGAATTTCGGCTGTGTGGAGACTCCAATCTCCTCGATGAGTTCCCTGATTAGCGCCGATTCTGGCTCCTCGCCTGCTTCGATTTTTCCCCCTGGGAACTCCCACCAACCTGCCCAAGCGTCGCCCTGCGGTCGTCTGCAGGCCAGTATCCTACCCTTGGCATCGTACAGCAGACCACCCACGACCTCGTAGGTCGGCCTGCATACGAGGCAGGTCGCAATCCTCCTGACTGCTTCGACCTGGGCATCCAGTGAGATCTCGTCCTCGGGCGGCAGGTGAACGAACAGCGCCGGAAGAGGGCTTTCCTCCCTATCTTGCATCGCGTACAATGTTCGGTAGATTGTCTCGTTGCAGACATATCCTCCTGCGTCTTCGCTCCAGCAGATATGCTCGTCATGCTCAAATTCCTCGTCCATGACATGGACCGGGGCAGTGGTCAGGATTGTTTTGGGGGCACCTCTGACTATCTCCCCTGAATCGAGTAATCGGCCGGAGTTGTCAGGCTCGTTCATCGAGAACTCGTTCCGAGCCATCCTCTCTAGAGAGATTGAATTCCTTTTGGCTGCTAGACCCAGGTGCAGTATGCCATCGACCTGCATATCTTTGCTAATCTGGTCGGCGACCGCGCGTGAGCCCTCCTCGTCGACGCTAAGAAGCCATGTCACGACATCGAGGCCTTGCACTCCTTCAGCTTCGAGCCTATTGAGCACGCCCTGAGAAACGTTACTGTCGAATTCGGAGAATCGAGGGAACGCCGTGATTAGGACTCTAGGTTCGCTCACGTGCAGTGGTCGGCGCCGCTACTGTTCGCCTTTTCGCCGCCCGGGTTGGCGTCAGATTCATGCATCGGGGGTGCCGGTGGAGCGGCATGGCGGAGGAGTATGTGGTCAGCGTGGCCTCCGAAAAGGAACCGGAAGAGGCGAGCGCTCTGGGCGTGATAGGGGTGATATGGTACGAATTGAGCGGTGGCATTGGTCCTTGGGGGGCTCTGCGTCCCCTCGTGGCTCTCGCTATCTCCCTCATTCCATTCCTCTACCTCGGACAGCACTTCAACCGCCAGCACCGCAAGGCACTCGGGTGCTTCGTCATACAGCTCCCTCTGATATTCTCAGTCGTGCTGTGGCCAGTGCTGTTCATCTGGTCAATCGCCGATGCATGGTGGGTCTCCAGCGGAATCGTCGCCAAGGCCGAGAACGAATAATCAGAAGCCCTCTGGCAGATCGATTGGACTGAACAGTTGCCCGGGACCACTGGCATTGGCTAACTGGACCCTAACCAATGACTCCCACTCCCTTAGCAGAGTGAGAGCAGGTGTGAAGGGGAGTTGGCTCTCGTTCAAGATGGTCCTAATCAGAGTATCCAGAATGTCCATTCTATCTTCGTCGAGACTGCCAAGCAGAGTCTCTAGAGGGAATGAGTCGATTCTAGGTACCTCGTCCTGTGCTTCGATGTGCCACGGCTCGATTAGCCTCGATGGCAAAACCTCGTCATTACTCTGCGCGGTTTTCTGCAGGGACTCAAGAAGGATGCGGATGTACTTAGATAGGACCAGCGCCACCTCGATGACTGGCATGTTGAACTGATTGACGAAGTTCACCATGTTCTCCTGTAGAAAGAGCAGCCTCTCCTCAACTGGTGCTTCGGGTGCAGGCACCCCCGCATCTTCGTCCATGACAGAGCGTGGAGGGGACCGCTCAAGAAATCAACTAGTAGTGCGATCGTCGTACCTGATAGGGGAGCCGCTGTTGCCTCGCACCCCATCGAGCAAGTCGTCCTCGATCTCAAAGAAGTCGTTTAGCCAGTCTCCATCAGTGTCCCAATTCGCTGGATTGGTGCCGTCGGCGATTTGGTCGCCGTCGATGTCAATCAGCCACCAGCCGTAGACGTACTCACCTAAGCCAGTGTTTGGCAGGTGATACTGGTCTCCTGCGAACCTCTGATATTCGTCGGTCCATGCGCCGTTTACGAGGATCTCGTCATCGCTGGTGTCGATATCCTCGTAGTCAACGTCATTGTCATTGATAATGAGTGTGTACAGTAGGTCGGCGTTGTTAATCCGGTACATGCGGAAGTAGTTCGAACTGAGAGCGGCGCTGCCAGAGCAGGTCCCCAGAAGGGACTCCCGCAGCTGCCACCACTCCTGCACGATGTTGCCAGAACAGTCGTACAGCCCGGCCTGTCTGACGAGAGAGGGCGAGGCTAGGGAGGCATTGACTAACCCGTAGTATTCCTGGAAGTTGTTGTACGGGATGTAGAGGCAGCTACCGCTGGAGCAGTCCCAACTGCCGTCGTTGTCTGCGTCCTGACCCGCGTCTGATGGATCAGTGGCGTCGTGGGTGAACCACGTCCATGCGAGCTCGGGCCTCGCGATGCTCGTTCCGGTGATGTTGACTGGCTTCCAGTTGGTTGACGTGATTTGCTGCCAGACTACTGATACCTTCAGATACGACGACCAGTTGTCATTGGCCTCATTCCAGCCCCGATAGTACTCGTAGAAATCAGGCATCATGTCGCCGTCGGTATCGTTGTCAAGAGGATTGGTTCCGTACTTGAACACCTCTCTCCCGTCTGAGAGATTGGTGTCCTGAACGTAGTCTATGACGACTCCGTTCTGCATTATCGGCTTCATCACCATTGAGTCGCCATCGGAGTCGGCATCGAGAGGATGAGTTCCGTTCTCGTACTCCATCAAGTTGCTGAAGTACAGGCCTAGGAAGCTCTGTCCAATCTGCTGTTCGACAGGTGCGGGCGTGAACTGCCGGTCCTCCCATGTGCCCTGAGGAGCTGGGATATCACCCCACGACCGGTCATACCAGCCATCAGCGTCCGGGTCGTAGTCGATGTCCAACGGGTTGATTGGGTTCATTGACCACCTGTATGAGTTCACCGGCAAGAATTCACCGTAGATAGAGTAGCAGAACTCCCAGCCGTCGGGCATCCCATCTAGGTCCGAGTCATCGTCAGTAGGGTCGCTGACTCCGGCGATACTGTAGTTGAAAGTGTCTGGGTCGACGCCATTAATCAGCCCGGCACGCTCAGCTGACACCAGACTCTTGGTCGAGAACATGACGTAGAGCTGAGCGAATGCGGCATCGTAGGCTAGGCCGTTCTCCTCAATCTGTGCGGTCACGGCGTCGGCGCCGTATGAGATTAGTCCCGTACCATTAGGGATGGTGTCGATAGCCGAGCGCTTGCCGTAAACCCTAGCGTCGTACTCAGCGAGGTTGTCGAAGGACTCTGAGTCCGAGATGTGCCCATCGCCGTTGCAGTCGAACGAGTCGCCATCGGAATCGACGTGGATGTCACTGTCAGTCAGGAGGTTCATCTCCCAGATGTTCTGCTCAAGATTCCACTCAGTGAACCAGTACTCGTAACCGTCGCTCATGCCGTCTCGGTCGGTGTCCTCCGCGTTCGGGTCAGAAGCACCCAGTAGTGCGGAAACCACCGGTTGGGCGGCAAAGCCGTCCTGCCATGACTGGAACTGGGCAATTGCCAGTTCGGCCCTACCCTCTTTGTTGAATAGAATCCTGTAGACTCGGTTGACTGCCTCATCGGGATCCAGCTGCTCGGCCTCCTCCCACATCCGCGGTGCATCCGGAGGAGAGAGTCCGCCGTTTGCAGGATTGTTGAGTGTGAGGTTTAGCTCGACGAGATCGGTAATGCCATCGCGGTCGGAGTCGTAGTTGCCGTCGCCGGCAACCAGCGGATTCAGGGTCCAAACCCCGTCGGTCGAATTCCACCTAGTGAATATCAACTCGATGCCGTCAAGCAACCCGTCATCGTCTGTATCAGGGTCATTCGGGTCAGCAGTCCTGCCACTCTTGTTGATCTGATCTTCCGTGAGGAAGGTTCCAAACGAAGCGGCTGACTCTGCCGACAACCAAGGTGAAGCGAGTAGTTCGCCGCCGACGCTTAGAAGGTAGAACTGAGGCACTGTAATCAGATCGTCGGTCTCACTGAAATTGCTGTCAATGACGTTGTACTCCTCCCAATTATTCATCCCGTCTCCATCGGGGTCACCCGTCCGATCCCTCTCGTCAACAGGGTTGAGTGTCCATTGCCCGTCGAACAGGCTCCATCTAGCGTAGTAGAATTCCCATCCGTCCGGCATGCCATCCCTGTCCGAATCGGATGAAAGAGGGTTGGACGAGCCGACATCTCGAGGAGTGGTGGCGTTGATGAGACTGCTGTAGGCGGGGCTGGTGAAGTCACCAAACGAATCGTCAGCGAAATCCAACCAAGTCTCATTCCACAGCAGAGTGGTGAAGTTCTCAGGGTACTCCATACCGGAAGCGGACTGGTCGCCATACAGAATCTCCGACTTGAGGTGGTACTCTAGCCAGTTGACCAAGCTCTCCTCTAGGTCCAGCACCCCATCGTGGTTGATGTCGTAACCGTCGCCGTCGGGGTTGTTCAACTGGTCGGAGCCGTTCAGTGGGTTGATTCCTGCATTGTCCTTCTTCCAAGAGCAGGCGTAGCGGGCCTCCCAACCGTCAGGCAATGTATCGCCGTCAGAGTCGATGTCATTGGGGTCGGTAGCGGTCCAGTTGGCTGCTGCCTCAGAGGTCTCTCCGTGGGTCGCCAGACCCTCGCGAAGAACGGTCTCCAGTAGATTCCCCCACATGTACTCGCAGAGATTACTCAAGCCGTCGCCGTCGGCGTCCTGGTCCTTGTCTCCGGGGTCGCGCGGGTCAAGAGTCCACAGGTTACCGCCATTGTAGGTGTCACCAATCCACCTCCTGTGCTCCATCTCCCAGCCGTCGGGCATACCATCGCCATCGGTATCCGCATTGGTAGGGTCGGTAGGTCCGTCGGTGCCACCTCCGGCTCCCGAACCGAGCCAGCCCTCGAAGTGAACCTGCTCTGCCAATTCGCCAGTCTCCTCGTCGCAGAGATACTCTTCGTTGAGATAGTGACAATCGAAGTTGGTCGACTCGGCAAACCAACCCCAATACTCCTCGCCATCGGTCAGTCCGTCTCCGTCGGTGTCCATGTCGCGTGGATCGGTGCCGTTGAACCCGTCCTCGGTGTTTGAGACGAACCTGTACTCGTCGAGGTTGGTCCAGTCCCGATCGAACTCAAAGCCGTCGGAAGTCGAGAAGTGCACTCCATCGGCGTCAGCGTCCCGATACCTGTCGTGCGGGTCGGTGGGATCGAGGCCGTAGATGAACTCCCAGCCGTCTGGCATACCGTCTAAGTCGGAATCCTCGGAAGTAGGGTCGATTGGCATGATGTTCATGTATCGCCCGGGAGAGATCCCAGCGAAGACCCATAGACTAGTGCCGTGCTCTAGAGTGATGAGTGACGTGGCCATACCAGGAATCCTCGTCTGATTGAGATAGAGGCCCAATACGCCAGAGTGGCCACCCTCAAGGCACCATGTGCCATCGCGAGACCCAATCACAATCTTTCCGTCCAAAGGAAGAATGGAACGGATGTCATTGGCCCCTTCGGCCCACCTTTCGATATTGTACATCCTGTCTGAGTCGAAGGCCGTGTGGGGCATCTGCACCAGAAGTTGGAGATTAAGCAGATGCAGTCCACCGGCGGTCCCCACCCATACTCCTGTGACCTCCTCGACGTTGCCTAGGGCATCGAGTGGACCGGCTGTGACCAGTGCGTTGACCACTGCGGACTTGGACACGTTAAGCAAGTCGGCCCTCTGGACGAAGTCCTCTGCGTTCTCGCGATCGAAGACCCACCATGGGTCGCCGATCGAAGTGGAACCGTCTGTGGTGTTCCACGCAATCAGTCCGGCATCGGTGCCAATCAGCAGGAGCGGTCCCCTGCCGAACATAGGGACGTGTAGCGCGGTGAGGACTTCGGTCTCGGAGGAAGTCAGCATTTCTGTCATCGCTTCGTTGAACACCGGCTCGCTCACCGTAGCGTCGGCGGCGTCTACCTGCTCGCTGACAGTGGTTGTCCAAGCGGAGTCGTTACCAAACAGAATGAGATCGAGGTCACCACTCCCTGTATCCAAAGAGTAGATGCCCTCGACCGGACCTATTCTCGACTCGGACATCGAATCCATCAAAGGGAGTCCGGTTTCGAGGATAATCGAGTGCAACCCTAGGTTGGAGCCTATGATGAGGAAGTCCGAGTCTCCCGGAGACCACCTGATCATCGTGTGCATCAGCATCCCCGAAGGGAGCTCGTAGAGAGTCGCAGTGTCCTCGAATGGATTAATTACGGAAATGCCGTACCTCGAGCCTACCAGCAGTCTATCTCTCGCTGAATCAGCCAGCACAGTGTGTACGGCCCCATCAACCAATCCGGGACTAGTACTCTGGTCAAAGGAAACTACATCTGAATCGCTTTCAGCAGACGAGATTCCTCTGAGTCCGGGAGTCACCCACGCCCCGTCATCGTGGTGTACCATGTACTCCTCGTAATTGCTGAATGCCTCACCCCAGTGTGCCGTGGAGGTTGAGATATCGGGTATGATGAAACCGTCTCTGTCAAGGTCCCATCCGTCGGAATCAGTGTCCTCGATAGCATCGCTGGAGTTGCGTGGGTCCAAGCCGTAGTGAACCTCCCAACCATCGGGGATGCCGTCCCCAGGGACTGCCAGACCTATCGCTATCACCTCTGACCAGGTGTAGTAATCGGAGTCGGGCTCAGTTGGATCACTGCCGAGCCAGCCGTTGTCACCAGTGGCTCTAGCAATCTCAGTCTGGCAGGAGTCGTCAGTCAAGCCCGGAATTTTGCCAGCACACCACAGACCGTCCCGCTCGGTAAGCCAGTCGTCTGGAGTACCATACAGGTACTCTTCGGAGTTCGTATAGCGCTCACCGATGTCTATGTAGCCATCCCTGTCGACGTCGAAGCCATCGCCGCAGCCGAAACTGTAGTCATCGCACTTGTCGATATCCTCGATTGAATCTGAGGGGTCGAGCGGGTCAAACCAGAGGCACTGCCAGGCGTTAGTGGCATTCTGATAGCCAAGTCCGCCTTCGGTGCACATGTAAATCTCGTACCCATCGGGAAGCCCGTCGCCGTCCGTATCAGCGACCCTTGGGTCGAGGTACTCCCTCAATCCAGATTCTGTGAATTGAGGGGGCTTACCTGTCAACGATAGTCTATCGAAGCAGGTATCCAGAGTATAGGGCCAGCAAAACTCGAGTAGAGCACTAGCTCCGTCATTGTCGTGATCAGACATGTTGTCGGTGGCATTCATAGGATTGAGGCCGTTGACCGAGACTATTCCTGTGCTGTCTTCGATCAGCCTTACGTCCCCAAATATTGACTCGTGCAAATCCGGGATTCGGTCGCCGTCCTCGTCAGTGACTGGAGGCCCTCCTCTGTCGGCTGTGATGGGGTCAGTAGAAGAGACCGATGACTGGGGGCGGGTCTGTGAGACGAAGGCCAGACTGCTAAGAAGAAGCAGCGTAATCAGTAGCGCTGTCTGCTTGCGGCGCATGGTATAACCTCTGTACGAGATTTTTAGCGCCGTTCGTTGACTTATGATGATGATGGAGCGTCGTTCGGACGCGTTAGGGTGCTTCGTTGGCGACGGCATAGCCGTCGGTCGGAAGAAACCGGCCTAATGACCTGAGTCGGATGGATTCCTTCAAGGGGGGTGCTGAGCCGAATGACTTCGATTGCAATGGGCATGGAGATAACTCATCTCGGTTCGGGCAGCAGGGGCAATTCGACGCTGCTCAGTTCGGGCGAGACCCGAGTTCTAGTGGATTGTGGATTCTCACTGCGACAGATGGAGAGCAGACTGCTACTTACTGGTGTCGAACCGCAGTCGATAGACGCGATTCTGGTGACCCATCATCACTCCGACCACTCAAATTCTGCCAAGCGCGCTTCGGAGAAGTGGGGGGCTGCGCTGCACGCTAATCTAGGAACTGCTGCCAAGATGGGCTGGCAACCGATATCGGAATGCCGGACCTTCGGCCATCTAGAAAGAATAGGTATCTCCGAAGACCTCAGCCTACTTTCGATACCAGTTCCTCATGATGATGCCGACAATGTCGCAGTCATCGCAACCAACGGCGACGGCCGCAGGGCCGCAATCGTCACCGACCTCGGAGAACCCACGGTCGAGCTGAAGAAGCATCTCTCAGGATGTAGTCACATCTCCATCGAGGCGAATTACGACCACAAGCGTCTGATGAGAGGCCCGTACCCCGAGTCCCTCAAGAGGCGAATTTCGGGCAGAGGAGGGCACCTTTCTAACACGCAGACTGGAGAGGTCCTCGCGGAGGTGCTCAGTGAGGTTCTAGACAGTATCGTACTATGCCACCTATCTGAGAAGAACAATGCCCCGCATATCGCTGAGAGCGAGGTGTTGATGCACATCGGTGAGCACTATTCAGGCAGCCTCTCAATCTCCAAGCAGCAAGGCCCGGAGTTCAGCAACTGGCTCGGTCAGACTGAGTCGGAGAAAATCAGCAGTCTGACTTAGTTACCCATCACTGCTAGATGCACCGATGCCTGAACCTCTAGCATCCTGTCCACTGCGCCAAGATCCCTGAACACAGTCAGCGAACGTTGTAGGTAATCCATCTTCTGTGAGCGGTCGCTCTCGACCTCTCCCAGACGTGCCAGCAACTCTCCCTGCAGCATCCTGAAATCATTGGCATCGGCCAACACCATGGCGTCGATGTAGTGCTCGGCCGCCTCTTCCTTGCGTCCGGCGTCACTTAGGACCTGTCCGAGCAACATCGCGACCTCGACGGCACTGTGAGGGTCGGTCTGGTCTGACAGTATTTCTAGGGCTCCAGAGTAGTACTGCATGGCGAGCTCGTTCTCCTTGGCTTTGGCGTAATACCTCCCTATTACCGCTCTCGCTCGGGCGTGGACAATGTCCATCTGGCCCTCGGTCTCCTCGAAGGCAGTCATGGCGTGATCTCTGGCTCGATCCATCTCACCCATCTCGAGGAAGGCTGAAGCCAGACGGATTCTAGCGTCGCACAGCTCCGGATTATCCTCTTGTTTGAGTAGTTCTTCGACGTTGCCATAGACCTCTAAGGCGCGGCGGTTGTCCTTCCTGCGTCTGTATATGTAGCCCATGTTGTTGTATGATTTGGCCGCACCCACGGCGTCCCTTAGGGGGATCTGAATCTCTAGCGACTTTCGGTGCATCTCAAGGGCGTCGTCCATGGCACCGCGCTTGACCGCGATATCCGCCCTAGCAGATAGCAGTCTGGCGAGTTCGTGTGGCATTTTGTGCTTGCGGGCTAGCGGTATAGCCGCCTCATACTCGGCCTCGGCCTCGTCCCAGCGACCTTGGATTGACAGGATGTCTCCCCGCAGCTCCCTGATGATACACCAGCTCGGGGGGTCGAAACTCTGACCCTCGAGCGGTCTGAGGATGCCTAGAAGTTCGGTATGTCCCGCTCTGACTAGACTGTGGCCCTCGGTGGAGAGCACCTCCGCGAGCCCTTCGGTGTCACCCGACTCGTTTAGGTGGTGGATGTACTCTATCCGCTCTGCTGCTATTCCGTGACGGGCCCGGTACCACGACTTCGCATTGGAGTGCAGCTCTTGGCGCAGCGACTCATCCATAGACCGAGTCAGAAACTCGCGAACTAGGTCGTGGACGTCGTAGTTATCACTGTCGGCCTGGCGAGCGAGCCCTTTCTCTACTAATCCGTCGAGCAGGTCGGTCTCTGCGTCGATGTCACTGATAGCCTCTAGTGGCATCGGTTCGCGGAACACAGCTATAGCGCCTAGGAGACGTTTCTCTGGGCCAGACAGTCGACTGAATATCTCCTGTTCAACGAAAGCTTCCAGAGTAGCGTGGAAGGTCTCTCCGACGCTTCCTCTGTTGATTAGCTCGAGGACTAGAGGGTGCCCTCTGGACAGAGTGTAGATGTGCAGGAATTGGGGCATCTCAAGGTTAGGCATAGCAGTAAGAATCTGCCGGCTGGACTCCTGATCAAGTCCCTCAAGAGGCATTACTAGAGTGACAATCCTACCTGAAGGGTCTTCTTCGGGCACCACCATCCTGAAGGAGCGAGAGAACATCACTAAGCCCGCGCTGTCGAGTTCAGGTATCCTGAGAGCTAGGGCTCTCAAAGCCGAAATTAGGGTCTCATCCCCGACCTTGTGCAGGTCATCGATGACGATTAGGGCAGGGGAGTCCTGTAATCCTTCGACAATCAGGTTCACCGCCATTGAAGCCTGGGGCACCGGGGTGACTGCGAGGTAGTCTGACAGATCGTTGTGACCAAGTGTCGACAGCCACTCCGAGGTCGCCTCAAAGAAGGCTCGCGAACCCTCCCAGTCCTGGCATCTGTGATACAGTAAGTTCCTCTGATGAGTGAAGCGCTCCAGCAGCTTCCCTGCCAGAGCGGTCTTCCCTATACCGGCTATGCCGGGAATCAGAATGGAGCTGGAGTGGTCCTCCAGCAGAGCGACCATACTGTCAATCTCTGCCTCTCGGCCGAAGAAGCGTCGTATCCTCGGCAGGTCGTTGAGTGAAGTCACAAGCTGCTTCTCGATGTGCTTTGACAGGTCCCTCTCTATCAGTTCGGCAGACAAGGCCGAGAGATCCACGGTCCCGGTATCGTCGAGGTATCTGAGGAAATCGACGTGCCTCAGGGGGAGATCAGTCGACTCCAGCGCCTGAGCGAGTTCGAGTGTCTCTGAGCGCCCGTCGGGGTGAACGAGGCGGACCTGTTGAGTGCTGACTTTAGCCCAGATATCGTTTGCAATGTTGGCGCCCTCCTCGGTCAGGAAGTAGGCCTTCCTCTTGCGCGATACCCCCGTGACATGGGCCTGCCTCTCAATCAGGTGCCCTTGCTCCCTCATCCCTGCAATCGCTCGCGGCACGTTGGAGCGGGCGATGGCGACAGCGTTTGCAATGCCCATCTGTGAGAGAGCGAATGGAACTTCGACTTTGTCGGCGTGGTCGACATAGTCTCTCAGATGCAGCAAAATGCGTTCCTGAACCCCGGGACGGGGCACTGCCATGGTAGTCACATTCGCTGAGCGTAATCGTCCACTCAAGAATGTTGGCGAGTGGCGAGCGGGGTTGATTCACGCGTCAGAGTGGGCGGGGTCGGGGACCCATTCCTCATTATCTGGGTCCCACAGCCACCCGGGGTGGTCGTCGTGCTTCTGTAGGCGCGAAGCAGGGCGCGGTGTTTCCGTCTCTGGTTCCTCTCTGATTCCAGCCTCCTTAGCCCAGGCGTAGGTATCCTCTTCCTCATCGCTATCCTGCTTGGCCTCAGAAGTTCCATCTAACTGCTCGTCCTCTTCTTCCTCGAACTCGACGAAGAAGTAAACCAGTCCGCCAATGATCGCAATCAGGACAAGAACGACGATGATAATCGAACCCATTCCCATACCTCCTCCGCCGGAGTCAGAGATGGTGATGCTGGTACTGGAGTACTCGCTTCCTCCGTACTTGAACACGGGAGTCGCAGTTCCATCTATCCTTGAGGCAGGGATTCCAAGCGACCATGTCGAGTCCTCACCGACCACGGTGTTGTTCACGGTATTGCCGGCGATAGTGACAATGACGGTCTTACCCGGCAGTCCGATGCCAGTGAAGATGGCCCTACCGTCCTCAGAGATGGTGGTTTCCTCGGGCGGCGTAATCAGGAACTGGAGGCCAACCACAGTGAAGGTAACGGGATTGGAGTTAATTTTCGAGCCGTGTGTATCAGTTGCGACGAATACCACATTCTCTAGAGTCCAAGTGGCCATGTCGGTATCGTAGAAGAACATCGACACTGGGTTGTAGGCCGCCATGCCGTCCATTCCGACGTTGATGACGATGCCGAAGTGGTCGTCACTGGTGCGTGACTCGTCATCGTACACAGATAGAATGAGCTCCTGACCGGGATCGACATCGTCGAAGTACTCCAACAAATCTATCTCAGCCCTAGTGCAGCGGTCCTGAGACTGCGAGTCAATCTCGCAGTATAGGGAAATAGAGCTGGACCAGTCAGTGGAGTCGAAGGTCGGCTGGTTATTGCCTGCGTCAGGCGGGTTGTCAGCGACGATGAGCATCTCCTCCCAGTCACTGTAGTCGTAACCGTCGTACGAGCGGAATCGGACGAGGTACTGCATGTCGTGCATCAGATTCGTCGAGTCCCACTCTAAGGACCAAGCTCCGCTGGGGGCGAAATCAGTGATTGAGTCGGTGAGTACTAACAGGTAGTTGTTAGCGACGTCCATAATCTCGAAGTCTACTCTCGAGACGGAGCCGTCGTTATCGCGAGCGACCCCTTCGAAGACAGTTTCCGTGGAGACGGACAGCCTCTGACCGTCGTACGGGGTGATGACGCTGATGAACGGATAGCTGTTCGAGTTGTCAATCGTGAGGGTCAGTACCACGGGTTCGCACTCGTCCACGAAGCCCTGGCAGAAGTCGGTGTCCGATGCCCATACCGTGAAGGTGTACGTGGCGATTTCGCGCGGCAGGGCGCTGAAATCCCAGGTCCAGCTCCAGTCCTGTCCGACCGATATGCCTCCTGTCCATGCCGATGTCGTGACATCGAAGTCGGGCCCCTGTATGTGGAAGTAGATGTCCTGTATGTCAGAGCTGCACTGTATCGGGCAGCCGTAATGGTCGAAGGCCGTGCCTTCGAAGGTCACGATGTCCTCGGAATGGGTCGAGAACGAGCTCGGCGAGGTCACCGATATTGTTGGAGCTTGGACGTTGAGCTTGATTGTGCGGTAGATGGTCGGGCTGTAGTCGATGCCGTCGAATGCCCTGAACTCGAACGCGTAGTCGCCCTCCTCCCTGTTGCTCATGTCGATCTGGTAGTACCAAGAGCTGAACGGCCGGTTGGTCTTGGTCACCTGGCCCTCTGCCATTCCACTAGTGTCGACAGCGAGACCAGCAGCGCTCCATTCACTGGTGAACGGATCCTTAATCTGGATCTCGTGGACATAGCCCCCTTGATCCCACTGTGCCAGCTCGTCAGTGGCGTAGATGCCTGCGAGTTGGCCGTCGTGGGCATTCCCTGTGAGGTTGACCACCTTACGGAAGGAGTGGCCGTCCAACTGGGTGACAGAGACTGAGGGGACTAGGTTCGCGAGGTTGATTGTGTCCTGCAGCGTGGTGTCGGACAGGGTGAAGTCACTGCGGGCGAACCCCGAGCCGAACTTGTACGCGGTGTAGTAGTAGCGTGAAAGTTCCCTAGTGCCTGCAAGGTGATCGCAGTCCTCGTCATCGGAGTCGACGGTCAGGTCACCGTCGTTGTCGATACCGTCGAAGCAGGAATCCTCGTACTCGTCATCAGCGAAGCCGTCGGGGTTGTCCCCTCCGCCCAGCCCCCTTATGTCGAGATGGAAGTCAGAGGGGAGTGCGATCCACGGCGTGTAGCCGTCGTTGTCCGTGTACAGCGAGTACAGGTCGTTTCCTAGAGCGTCCTCAATCAGGACATTTGCGTCCGGGACTCGCTCGCCCTCAACCAGCGTCTGGAAGCGTACCATCTCGGCTCTGCGCACCTGAACCGCATATGGGGTCGGTTGGGTCTCGATGTGTATCTTGGCGCGATCGAGGTTTGACAGGTTGGCGAAGGTGAAGGTGGTGGAGTTGTTGTCCATGTTGACTGCCAAGGGGAATCCCCGAGGGGTGAAGTCGTCGCAATTCGGACACTCCTTGACGAAGGTCGGCACAATCGAGGTCTGGAACTGGTTGGCCGGCCATGCCTCCTGATCTGACCAGACCAATTGGACTGGGTATACACCTGGAGGAGGGCTGGGGATGTACTCTGACTGCACGGTAATCGCGCTGTTCGACACGTTGTACGTCATGCCCACACCGGACCAGGTGTTCTGCGAGAAGAAGCCGAGTGTTCCGTACTGTTGGGAGCCGGCGTAGCCGTCGTCGTAATGCTTCACTATCACACCTGTCCCGGGGACATTGAAGGTGTTCCTCTGAATGTCAAGAAGAGCCCCTACTGCGCGTATTCCGTCGGCGTCCGAAGTACCTGGTACGTTGATCGTGTTGTCGTACATCGAGACTCCGGCCCTGTATGCGTGCACTACCGGGCAGGTGTAGTCACCTCCCCAGGCGTCGTACTTGGTATCTGAGCAGACACCCGCGCCGTCGGTAGAGAGGGTGTTGTTGGCGAGGTATACCCTAGATGCGGACGGAGCAGGAGCGCTGTTGCCGTACGCCCCAGCACGTATCACCTCCCTAGCGATGTCGTGGAAGGTGTTGTTCTCGGCGATGACGTCGAACGAGCCAATCAGCCAGAGACCGTTCCAACCATCCACTGGTCCGATGTCGTTGTTGTGGATTACCACATCGCTGGATTCAATCGCTATCCCTGAGGATTCTGCGGCACCCTCAAGATCGTTGCCGACAATATTTGCCAAGCCGCCTTGGAAGACCGTAATCGGAGCGCCGTCACCGGTTGTAATCTCATTGGCGACAATCTCAATCGAGTAGTCGACATTGGAGACTGATTTCCTACTGTTGATATCAATGCCGTTGCAGTTCACATTAAATTCTGAATTGGAGATAATTCCAGAAGAGTGCTGCATGCTGATGCCATAGTCCCCGGTACTGTCAGCACTGTCAATTTCGATGAATGTGTCTTCTGCCCAAATCACAGGGCGACTGGGGGCTTGCCGGCTGCATCCTACGTTGGTACCGATGAGTGTGGGAGACTGAAAAATCAGTGGCGTCACAGGAGTTCCTGAGCCATAAATCTGCACCGCAGATCCGCCGACATTGCTCTCATCGTCGTTACCCACTGTGTATTCGCCACCAATGAGGCGTGGCTGAGCGAGATTCGACGTCAGCAAGCTGGAGGTGTTGATGTCTGTGAATTCTATCTCGGTTAAGACCGGGCTTGCGCCGTCGATTACCAGAGCACCGTATCTCCATTGAGACACTGTGGGAATGTAGTAGGGAATGCCCCAAGCACCGTCGATGACGATGTGCCTCAAACCGGTCTGGGAAAGGTCGATGGTGTTGCGAATCAAAACTCCCTCGTAGCACGACGGGTCCTTGACCCAAATCTGCTGGTTGCCATAACTCATCCCGTAGCACTCTCCGGTAGCGCTAGAATTGGCCGGATCGGTCCAGCGGAAAGTAATTCTCTGAGCGGTGTTAGAGTTACTACTGGCGCCGCAGTTGGAGACCCCCGCACACAGATTCCCGCGGACGTCCAAATGGGTCCCGTTGGGGAATATGACAGTAGTTCCTGGCTGGATTATCAACTTCGATCCTGATGCGATGACCACATCTCCGGAGAGGGTGTGCGTGCCCGACCAAGTTTCAGTGCCAGAGATGACCCCCGAGGTAGTCTCGTTGTTGGCGGAGACGGAGGTCGCTGGGCCAACTAGGGCAACGAACAGGCTAGTCAACATCAGCATGACGAGGAAGTGACTGCGTACACGCTCACCGCGAGCCATGCATTGGGGGGAATCGGGAATGGATTTAATCATAGGGTAGTACCGAGCCGTAGGCTC
>ENA-OSET01002495-OSET01002495.1-sediment-metagenome-genome-assembly--contig:-NODE-2495-length-17794-cov-17.774115_pt1 | contig 17794 bp, 13 predicted proteins | sample MGYA00237882_ERZ534229 | MGnify/ENA primary metagenome ERZ534229 (study PRJEB26408, sample SAMN06266212) | sediment metagenome | isolation source: Hudson Canyon methane seep mesocosm | place... | reverse complement strand
ATAACCGCTGAAAGCATCTAAGCGGGAAGCCCCTCCCAAGATGAGATCTCACTGGAACTTTAAGTTCCCTGAAGGGCTGTTGGAGACTACAACGTTGATAGGTCAGATGTGGAAGTCCAGTAATGGATGAAGCTAACTGATACTAATTGCCCGTGAGGCTTGACCATATAACACCAAATACGTTTGGTGTTATAGAGAATATAGCAGACATTAACGCTTTTACTGTAAGAGAACAAACTTTAAACTCAGTAAAAAATACAGATTTCCTAGTATTTAAGGTTAACCCCTTAAATATAAGACAATTATATCGAAAGATATGATTAAACCAAATTGCTTGGTGACCATAGCGAGCGTGAACCACCTGATCCCATCTCGAACTCAGAAGTGAAACCGCTTAGTGCCGATGATAGTGTGGATTTATCCATGTGAAAGTAGGAAATTGTCAAGCTCTTAAATACTAAAAACCCAATCTTTAATTAGCTTGGGTTTTTTTTTGCCTAAAATTTAGGAAAAGTTAAAATTTCCACCATAATCTATTTATAGATTATGGTGGAGCATATAAATGCTATTGAAAATTAATTTGTTAGGCCTAGCTCATTTGTTTCTTCTTTAAAAGATCCTAGGGCTTCTGATAATGTATTGTTTTGAGGTGATGTTACAGTAGTTGGGTCTTCAGTAGGAGTTTCAGTTGTTTCTGGTTCTGTAGTCGTCACGTCATCAGAAGAACTACCACCGCAGGCTAATAATGATAGAGACAGAGTTAATAAGATAATAAGTTTTTTAAGCATAATAATAAATAATTTTTAAAGTAGTAGACAAATATCTAAGCATATATTATGCCGTTTATTTTTATGATTTAAATAAATTAAGTGAGAATATAAGTGCTATTGGATTGATTTATTATGATTTAAAAATATTTTTTTAAAAATATTTGATTTATAAATAAGTTTTTGTGTGGCATATAACGTATTTTAAGGCATATAACTTATAAAATAGTGGCATATAACGTATTGCAAGGTGTGCTAATGTGTTTTTATACTAACTTTATTAGGCTATTTAGTTGAATTTTTAATAATTTTAAGTAATTTTAAGCGTTAGATTTTTTTGGAATGGTTTTTGCTGATAAGAATATTACATAGTGATTATATTTCTTAAGGATTTTTTTTATGCGACAACCATTTAATTTTATAAGGATGCTTTTTTTAGGCATGCTTATATTTCTCGGTAACCATTCATTAGCTTATGCAGCAGCAAATAAGTTTGATGAATTAGTTGACCACCCTAAAATTCCATTATTAGATGAGTCAGGTACAAATGTACTCGATAGTGGTAAAGCGTATAGTCCAAAAAAAAGCTGTGAAGGCAGTGGTTGTCATGATTATGATGCCATTAACCATTCATATCACTTTGAATTTGGTCGTGATGAAGCTGATGATTTTTATGGAAAAAAACGTGGCTTACCTCATTTAGTTTCTCCTGGTTATTTTGGTGGTTATACGTGTATGGGTGGAAGTAATCCTATCGTATTAGCTAAAAAGAATAATGCGAGTGCAGAAGAATTTGGAGATTGGGGTTCAGCTGGTTGGGTAAAGGATTGTGCAAACTGTCATACTGGCGGTGGTTGGGCTGAGTTAGATCGTGATGGTATTCGCTATGATCAAAAAGATCTGTCAACAGTTAAAGAGTTTGATGGTGATTATTATGATCGTGTAAAGCAGGATGATGGCACGACAAAAATTGTACCTCATGACTGGAAAAAAAGTGGTGTTGTTGAAGCGGATTGTATGCTTTGCCATGCTAAATTTTCAGAGTTATCGGTTACTGAAGAGAGTTTAATAGAACAGCCTGCAGATAATAGACGCGGTGGTGGTGGCTGGGTTCGTGGTCAGCGTGGAGATTTTACTGAAGCAGGTTATTTTCGTGAAACGGGTTCAGCGATTATAGAAGCGATGAAAAATAAAGATGGCGTTAATATGCTAACTTTTAGTCGTTCTGAGCAACAAAAACATAATCATATGACTGGCGAAATGGAAGCAAGCGTTGGTTTAGATTTAGACGAGAGCGGCAAGCCAATTTTAAATTGGAATGCGGCTGCGTTTGATTCAGAAAAACGTGTTGTAATTCCAATGTTACGTTTTCCAGAGAATGATAACTGTATGGCTTGTCATAGAACCAGTAATGGCCGTCGTGGTTTTTATGGTTTTGGTGATGCGGCATTAATGACTATTGATGAGGGAATAGAAGAAGATTTAGAGCCTACTGGTGTAATTGTTGATGATTATAAAGATGATGTACATAAAGGCAAAAAATTTACAGATGATAACGGCGAAGAAAGAACAATTGACAATTGCAATGCGTGTCATGCAAAACAATATTATAAGCCAGCAGGTGCTCCAATTGACTTAGATGCAAATCATGATTTTCCTAAGGGAAATTCTGATATGGATTTACGTAATGATTTAGATTATCTTCCGAATGCCAAATCATGTGAATATTGTCATGATGAAGCGGTTAATAATGTTGTTCCGTCGGGACACACTGATGGAATGTTAGGTGCACATCGTGAATTATGGAAAGGTAATGGCGATATGGCTGGCTATACTGAAAACAGCCTAACTAAAATTACGCAAACCCATTTAGATGTAGTCGGCTGTCAAACGTGCCATATTACGAATAAAGACGTAGATATGTTATATCGTTACCGTAAAGGTGAAGATGGCGTACAAAAAATTATTCCATATAATCCACGTTTACGTTATTACTGGAAAGATAAAACATCGGGAGATGTGTTAGTTAAAAATGACCGTAATGCAATTTTTAAAGCAGGTGAGGATGAGAATGGACCTTATGGTATTATTTTTGACCCAGTAACAGGTGCTGAGTTTGCACGTGTTTCGGCAAGAATGAGTCACGGAAGTCTAAGGTATTCAGACCCTGAAGATTATGAAGGCTATGTTGCTATGAAAAAAGCATACGATAGTGTATTAAAATCTAAAGGTTATGTTAATCCTGATACGGCAATGGTTTGGACTGAATCAAATGAGTATATTATTTCTCATAATACACGTCCATCACCAGAGGCTATGCCTTGTGGTGATTGTCATGCTAAAAAACAAGACGGTGCTTTTAGCTCATTACTATCGGTTGACGGGGTTTTAGGTGAAAGTAATACCAAAGATGTCACGGAATTACCTAATAAACGTTTAGTTGATGAAGGTATTGTGATACTTGACCTTGAATATATGAAAGTTGATGAAACAGGCAAAGTAACAGAAAATGTTTCAGATATTTTATATGCCACTAAGGTTGATCCTTTTATGTCAGCTTTACGTAATTCCAGTGCAGCTGAGGTTGTCGGTTATTTTTCTAAAAAATCAGTAGAGAATGCATTAACTGATTTATTATTAAATGATGCGGATAAAACCAAAGTAAATAGTGTTTTAGACGGTTTTAGTGATAGTTTTATCTTTAAAGGTAATGAGACTAATAAGACAATGACTGGGTTAGTTGCTGTTGCAACGGGTGGTAGTGTTAATAATGCTTTATTACCTGGTTACCGTGCTCAATTTGGGCAATTAACAGAGCAAGGTGAAAATGCTGCGAAACAAGTATTAGCAGCAGAATCATTAGGTTCTTTACGTTCAGGTGTTGTGTATTTTAGAGTACATGACCAACAACGTAGTTTAGTTGAAAGTTTTGTTGGCGGTGATGTTTTATTAAAAATACCGTACCAAGGCAGTAAAACATCAGCTGATGCTATTAATGTTGCTTATATTGATTGGACTGTAGAGGCTGTTAATACAGTTGATACGGCTGATATTGTTGCAATACAAGCTGCACAAGGTGATGGATCTGTAGGTTATGTTATTTTTAAAGCGGCAGCAACAGGATTCTATTTTATTGCTGATAAATAGAATACTGAACGGAATAAAGATAAACAAGGATGTTTAGGACATACTAGCTTTACTCATGGAGTATGTTTTTAAATTACACTAGAGGAGAACTAATATTATTAGTTCTCCTTTTGTTGTTTTAATAAAATAAAAAATATGAAAAAAATAAGTGAATTAATTAGTGAAAATGAACAGCAAAGTAAGGTATTAGAAAGCACATCTTTAATTGAACAAAGTATGCCATGGTTATTTGGTGCAGGGATTGCAGCAGGTCATTTATTAACTGCATCAAACTGTACTATTCCACAGCAAGGTAAATGTGCTGTATGCGGGGGATGTGTTGTCGCCTTAGGTTCTTTAGTGGGCTGGGCGATATTAAAAAAACGTGATGGCGATGATTTTTATAATCAATAAAAATAATTGTTAAAAAATTAAGTGTCATGCAAGTAAGTTTACTCTCTTTATTAATAATTTTATTGTGCTATGGAACGGATGTTTCTAGTGCTTGGAATTGGAATGGTACCTTGAAAACTAAAATACAAACTGATAATCGTTATACGCGTTATGTCGATGATGCACGTGTTTTTGGTGAAATATGGGGGAGTTTTGAGGCCTTTGATAATAATAGTTGGCTCATATCTACGGATTTTGTGAGTCGTGAAAGCCTTGAAGATGGATTTGAAGGTGATATTTATCAGTTATACGCTGAAAAAAAGTTAGCTAATTGGAATAGCAAGGTAAAAGCAGGGCGTTTTCAGCGTGCGGACAGTTTAGGCTATTACAGTTTAGATGGTGCAAGTTGGCAATATAAAATGCCTGAAAAGGGATTGAATTTTGAAGTATATGGCGGTAAGCCATTACGTCAAGAAGATGTACGCTCAGTGAGCGGTGATTGGTTATATGGGTTTGAGTTGTACAGTTTGCAACAGTTAAATTGGAAAAATAAAGTCTTACCGATTGATTCATGGGGTTTGCGATTTGGTTTTCAGCAATTTCATGATGAGCAAACTTCAACGCGTTTAAGTTTAGGAAATACGATTGATGGACATTTTAATCAAGATTGGTTACATGCCTATGAATTTTCATTTATGAGTACTCTCGAGACTGAAACAGGTGTATTTGAAGAGTTATTAACGAGTTTATCTATTGATATTACTGAAGCACGTCGGGTGCGTATTAGTTATGCATTATATGAGCCTAAATTAGTGTATCCAACCTTTAAAGAAAGATTTTATAGTGCCTACTATCAAGGCCGACAAGATTTATTGAGTATGAGTTTTAATCATGATGTTGGCTCTACTTATAGTTATCACGCAGGTTGGAAGCGTGCGGCTAGAAATACAGAACATGATATTGGTTATGGTTTCGATATGGGTATGCAAAGTCAATATTTTGCAGATTGGCGTTTAAGTGCTGATTTCGACATGTTGGAATTTGGCAAAAGTAGTAGCTATAACCTGTATTTTAGTGGTGAATATTCATTGAATATTAACAGCTTATTAACGTTAAATTTAGCGTATTCACTGGATGACAGTATTTTATATGCAAAAAATAAAGCAGCTGGTACTGAAATTAAGTACCGTTACAAGGTGCAACGTCATGTATTTCTTGATATTGCAAGTAGTTATATTGTGAATTCACGACTGAATGATGAATATTTAGTCGGTGTACAGTTGACATGGTATTTTGATAATTTTCAGCCAAAGGTCAAAATGTAATGCATTGGTTATTTTATATGGTGTTATTTATTTTACCTATCGGTAGTGTTACTGCTGAATTAGCACTGGAAAAGAGCATGTTGCCTAAGTTGCAAGTTATTGTTCCGCAGCATTTAGGTTCAGAAAAACGAAAAAAAGCAGAAACGTGGTGGGAAAAACGAGATCAACGTAGTGATATTTATTACCCCCACAAATTACATTATTCCGTGATGGAAGAGGAAGGCGATAGTTGTTTGTTATGTCATGCTTTCCAGAAAAATGATGAGCATAATGAAAATAAGCGTAAACCGTTAAATGTGATTGCAAATGAACCCTTGATGGGTATTTGCCATGATTGTCATGTTGATGAAAAACGTGGGCCGTGGCGATGTGATCTTTGCCATGATGATCCGAAGAAAATTTGGCCTGCAGATCATAATTCAGGTTATATTCAGCATCATGGTGAAGATAGCCAACAAGATACAGAAATTTGTGAAACTTGTCATATTGATCGTAAATTTTGTACCGATTGTCACTTTCGACGCGATACCTTAGGCACCGGTTATCATCCGCTGGGCTATATTAATCGACATGGATTGGAATCTCGTATGATGCCTGCAAATTGTGCACAGTGTCATAATAATTTTTACTGTAAAGACTGCCATAATCAATAAGTATGAATAAAAAAATATCGATTTTAATGTTGGTCATAGGGTTAGTTTTCATTATAAAGCCTATTTTTGCTGGTGATGTTTCTTTGCTTAATAATCAGTTAATGCTTACGCCAAATCACGGCGGTGATGGTAGTGCTTGGGGGCAAGCTGAGTGTATGAATTGTCATGTATTGCGTGGTATTCATCGAACAGCTCCTGCCATTAAACCCATTGTACAAAATACAGGGTATGCGAGTTGTGCAGGATGTCACGGACAAAATGGTACTGCAATTAAACGCGAATGTGTGCTTTGTCATAATAAGCAATTGTTACCTAAAAGTCCTATTATGCAGGAAGCTAAAAATCATAACTTTAAGTTGGAACAAGATAGTGTGCTTACGGATGAGGACTGTCTAGCCTGCCATAAATCATCTGATATGGATGGAAAATTTGAACCTAAAATTGATTTAACCCACTTTAATCTAAAGGGTTTAGATTTACCCTATCAAAGTGGTAGTGATTTTTGTTTGCGTTGTCATAATCAAGATAACCAGCAAGTAGGTTATACGATGCAAGCCCGTTTTGAGCGTGATCCCTTAGTGAAAATGGCACTTAATTATAAGCATCTTGATTATCACGGAACACCTAAAGGAGGAGGAAATAGAACTTATACAGGTTTACGTGATGGTTATAGTTATAAAACCAATGTGGAATGTAGCGATTGTCATGCAATGCATGGTACGCATAATGAAAAATTGATTATTGATCGTACTGATGCTGGCGTTAGTTTATTAAATGACGCAATAAGAATGCAGCCTATTAATGTACATATAGAAGAAGGAAATTATGCTCAGTTATGTGTCACCTGTCATCAGTCAGTGCATGATGTTGAGGAAACGAATGAAGATGCAGGTAATGGCTTGAGTGGTGTACATCAGGTGAGTGGTTCTTGTTTAGACTGTCATACACATGGTATGGCAGCACAAACAGGTCTGTAATAGTGATATTGGCTTATATGTGGCTATTTTTAGTAATGGTTTTTTCTGTGCAGGCTGCAGACAAACTTAATTTACCGCCTTTGCATCACGTTGTGGGTGTTAAACCTTCGGAGGCGATAAATATTCCTGATGTATTTAAATTAGGTGAGCAGCAAGAGTTGATATGTGCAACGTGTCACGGTTTAAAAGATATAGATAAAACACCTGTAGAGGAAGTTGATACAGATTCCGCTGATTTTTTAGTCGGTGGTTCGTATAGAGGGCTGACAGGATTTTGTTATCGTTGTCATGATGAGAAAAAAACACAGCGAGATAATATTCATTTAATGTTTGATGAACAAGGTGACATTAAAAAGGAAAATTGTACTTTTTGTCATGAAGATGTGCCTGAGCGTGATAAAGCTCAATCTATTGCTGATGTTAAATTGCGTTTGCCATTGAAAACTATTTGCTTAGGTTGTCATTTAAAAGACCCACATTTTAATTCAGTTGAACATCAAGTTAAGCCTGCTCAAGATGAAATGCTTGAGAGAATTGAAAAAAACAGTAAAGAGCAAGGGATTATTGTTCCCTTAACAGATAAAAAAGAAGTGGTTTGTGTGAGTTGCCATGCTTCGCATCAGTATGGGGTGCTAAACCCTGAAACACCTGCTGGTAAGCAAGTTAAAACAGAAAATTTAGATGTGGGTGTGGATTATAAAGAACACCCTTGGAATAGTGTATTTACCGCTGATAAAGCGTTACGTTTAGATGAATTTAATCAACAACATAATATGCAGGTTAAATTTTCTTATCAGCGTATTGTACAAGAAACATTATTACGTTTGCCTGCTAAAGATGGTCAGCTGTGTTTGGTATGTCATGATTTTAAAGATTAATAGTAGAGAATAAGCATGCGAGTAATAAAAAATATAAAAGCGATTCCAAAAATACAAAAATTTCGTTATGGCATGATTTTGTTGGCAAGCATTAGTTTATTAGGGCCGCTCGCGTTTTTACCGCAATTAGTAGGTAATGATGACCTTTGTGGTACTTTATGTATGCGGCGTTTTTATCTGTATTTTCCTGGGATGACATGGGAGGATTTTTTTGTACATGTTAATGCGGCTGCGATTGGCGTTATGGCATTTGGGTTGATTTTATTAACGACGTTAATTTTTGGACGTATGTGGTGTGGTTACTTGTGTCCTGTGGGTGGATTAGCCGAGCTTAGTTCGAGGATGCTTAATGATCGTTGGAAAATTGAGTTTCGTTCGTTACCTCAAGTGCAAATTCGTTATGGTTATTTTGGTTTTTATTTAGTTGCTATGCCTGCATTAGGGATTAGTGCTTGTAGTTTGTGTAATTTTATTACCATTCCTCGTTTAATTGAGGCAATGAGCGGTGAATATCGTGGCATGATTTATTTGGTCTCAAGTGTGGGGCTGGTAAATTTAGGATTATTACTATTATTGGGTGTTTTTGCGAGTAAAGGACGAGCGTATTGTCAATTCCTATGTCCTATTGGTGCGGCAGATAGTATTATTAATCGTATTGGTGCAAAGCTACCATTTGCCCACCGTATCCGAGTAGCGAAAGAACGTTGTACGGGGTGTAATATCTGTGCTCGTAATTGTATGTGTGGTGCAATTAAGATGGTTGATAAAATCGCGACTGTTGATCAGATGTCCTGTATGTCTTGCCATGAATGTGTTGATGTGTGCGATTGGAATGCTTTAGCATGGACAACCCCGCCTAAACATCATATTAATGAACCAAAGCGTATTAAGAAAAATACTGAAATTTTTCCTTTACCTGATTGGCAAGCGGTACATATTCACTCTAAAAAAGAAGCGTTAGAAGGCGAAACGACAGGAAGAGCTGTACCGCAGGTTAACTGGGTGAGTGTTTTTAATGCAATGGTATTGTTGACTGTTATTTCAGTTATGATTGTTGGTTCATTTTTGTAAGTATTGGATAAGGTTATAGAGTGGGTATGTTGCAATCTTTTCTGTTTATTTTTTTATTATTGTGCTCTTATCATAATGCTGAGGCAAATCCGCGTTATAGTGATCCCGATGGTTGTTTATCGTGTCATGCCTATGAAGGCTTAAACTTTATTGATGAAAATGGGGTGCCACGGAGTGCCACGATTAATGGTGAGCATTATGCCAGCTCTTTGCATGGGAGTGTGCCCTGTAAAGATTGTCATCGAGAAGTAGTTGATTATCCCCATAAGGTTGAAAATACGGAGGTTGATTGTAGTGAATCTTGTCATATTGAAGAACCTTCTGAAGGTGTGAAATATAGTCATGATGTGATTCATGATGAAATGGATAAATCAGTCCATGCAGATGGCTGGTATAAGGGATTGACTGGCGGGAATAGGTTAGAGGAAATTGAAACAGAGCAAGATCCTTCTTGTCGTCGTTGTCATAGTAATACCTTATATATTGCAGAAGCTCAACTCGCTAATTTCAAAGATGCGTTTGATCATGCTGAAACAGAATGTGGTAATTGTCATCAAGGTAAAGCATGGATGGGGCAATTTGGAGGACATATTTTGCGTCGCTTTGTCGGACGACGTTGGAATAATATTGAAAATAATCAAATGTGTATTGATTGTCATGGTGATAAAAAAGCCATGTCTGATGTGAAACAGGAAGATAGAGAGACCTTAGAAAAGCATCCACCAAGTGAACGTTTTATACAAAGTTCCGAAAGTTATACTAAAACCTTACATGGACGCTTGATTGATGCAAATTCTAATTTTGGTGCATCTTGTATTGACTGTCATGCGCCTGAGGGTTGGAAGCATGAAATCCGTTCTTACCATGACGAAAAATCAGCATCACACCCTGATAATTTAGGTGAAACCTGTGGACAATCAAGCTGTCATAGCTATACCAAAAAGCCAGGTAACGAAGGTTTTACAATGACCGACATGCATGATTTATCTTTGTTAGGTTTAACGAATATGGAAAACCCATTAGAAGTCGAAGGTTTGTCAGAATCAAATTGGTTTCGTAGTGCAGCGCCTATTTTATTGATCAGTATCATTTTTGCATTAGGAAGTTTGATTTGGTGGTTATTTTTTCGTACAGATAAAAAAATTATTGCTATTTTAGGCGGTGATCGTTTTGAGCAGGTGATGATTGGACGTAAAGGCAAGAAATCCAAAGGAAAAAAATCAGCTACTAAAAAGCCAAGGGCTAAAAAAATACCAGCTAAAACGGTGACAGCAGAAGTAAAAGAAACTGAAGAAAAAGTAGAAAATATCCAAGCTACAAAAGAAGTAAAAGATGCATCCGCAGTGAGTGATAATGTAATCTCTAAAGCTGATCAGGTGGAAAATAAGTTAAATAATAAAGGTGAGGTGGTATCTGAACAAAAACGGAATGATACGATAAAGCCAGAGAGCAAAGATGATAAAGGTGTTTAATATGTATTTTCGAATGATGATAGTGTTAATACTTTCTACGATAAGTAGTTCAATTTTTGCTGAAGGTTTATATTTACAGATATTAAATAAGACTGTTTTGAATGCAGAACAAATTCAAAAATCTAAACAAAAAATCGAGAAATATAAGCCAATAAAGGTACATGAGGAATTGGTTGTCCCGCCTTTTCATAAGCGTGGACAAATGAATGCTTCTTTAGAACATAGTATTTGTACCGGTTGTCATTTATCGCCCCCGCATACTAAAAGCGATAGAACGCGTACCTTTATGAATATGCATACCAAATTTATTGCGTGTGAAACCTGCCATTTTAGACCTGAAACGGTTAAGTTAAGTTATCGCTGGGAAGATGTTCGTGATGGTAAGCCTTTGCAGGCGAAACAAAAATTATTTAGACAAATTGCTGAACCAGAAGAAAAGCCTGAAGAACGGACTAAATCCTTACATTCTTTTTATAAAATAACGCCTTTTTATCAAAAAGAATCTGTGGTTTTGCGTAAACAAAGTGTTTTTGCTAAGGAAACCACGCGATTATGGGAGCAAGGTACATTAGACGAAAAATCTCAGCATCGAGCGTTACTTCATGCCCCTTTAAAGAAAGAAGGACCTGAATGTCAAGAGTGTCATGATAAGCAGAAAAATTTTCTTGATTTAGAGGGGTTAGGAGCAACCGCTTATCAAATTGAAAAAATTCAAAATAATATTATTACGCAGTTTTTTTCACGTTATAAAGATAAACAACAACGTATTCGTATTATGAGCATTTTACGATGATGCGATGGTTTTTTAGTTTTATTGTTTTATTTATTTTTTCTAATAGTTGGGCTGTACAACAACAAATTCCTATTAGTGTCGGTACACATATTATCCACGCAGATTTTAATCAAGCTACCGGATTAGCACTTGATAACATGCGGCAGTTATACGTATTAGATGGTATGAATTCTCGTATTATTGTCTTTTCACCTGAGGGGAAAAAACTGCGTGAGATTAAGAGTAAAAACATCCAACAAGATTTTTATAAGGCGATGGGGTTATCAATACTAAATGATAAATTATATGTTGCAGATTCGCTGAAACATCGGATTATAGAATATTCATTACAGGGAGAGTGGTTACGTAATATTATTTTAACAGCCCCTGAAAAACAGACTTTATTACCTGAACCTGTCGCTTTATTAGTACGTGAACATGAAATTATTTATGCGGATAGACGTTGGCATCGTATTTGTTATTTAGATATTAAAACGGGTACTAAAAAGCATTGCATTGGTGAGCGTGGAGAAATGAAAGCTCAGTTTCAATACCCTTTTCAAATTGCAGTAGACCGTGATGGGTATTTGAATGTTGTTGATATTTTGAATGCACGTATACAAGTATTCGATCGGGCTGGGCAATATTATTCACAAACAGGCAAGTTTTCTACGCATAATTTTTATCGACCGAATGCAAATACGTTTGATTTTTTAGATTTTCAATATATTAGTGATGTTTATTTAGGGACGATTAGCATTTTTCAAAAAGGGCGTTTTTTAGGTTTATTAGCTAACAAAGATGGCGAAACTTTAAAATTTACGACGCCTGTAGCGATACAATATGATTCAGCAGGTTATTTATACATATTAGATGCAAAAGAACAGCAGGTTACACGAGTAGTATTGGATTATAAGGCGTTAATAGCATTTCCTAAAAAAGAACAGGAAATTTCACGTAAAAATTGTGTTTTATGTCATTTAAGTTGGGCAGATGGTAGTCGTGATATAGCGTTACGCGATGAACAGGCTATTTTGCCTGTTGCTGCATTTGATATGTGTTATAGCTGTCATCATGGTGCGGTATTAGATTCACGCCAGGCGATTCCACATGATTATCAGCATCCTACAGTCTATGATTTAGATGAGGAAAAAAACGCACGGCATAAAGCATTGCCTCGTAAGGATAAAATTCCTGAATTATATCCCCATACCGATAAACAAGAGTTAAGTTGTACAGCGTGCCACACTCCCCATAATAACAATCAAGAGCCGCCCACGTTATACAGTGAAAATCATAACGCATGGTTACGGGGAACGGATTATGGTAGTGAGCAATGTGAAGCTTGTCATGAAAAAAACACAAAAGGTGCTGGAAGAGAGCTAGAGAAAATATATGGACTTAATCATCCTTTGGGTACAAAAATGCATAAGCCAAAGGGTAAAAAAATACAGCATTTAGAAACCGAAGATCCACATTTACAAAAGGGGTTGCCTAAAGGATTATTAGCGAATGGTGCTGTTTTGGGGAAAGATGATGCTTTAGTTTGCCAATCATGTCATCAAATACACCAAGGTAAAACTGAGAATTTGTTAACAGAAACAGATAAAAGTGGCGTGTTATGTGCAAGCTGTCATAAGCGTCAAGCACCTAAAGATGCAAAGGCAGCTCGTAAAGCAGGTGTGCATCCCGTAGATGTAGAATTAGAAGAGCCTGTAGAGATTCGAGGTAAGAAAGTAGCAAGTGTACAATGCCAAAGTTGCCATAGTGTACATAAAGGGACTTTAGAAACAGCGTTATATCCAGATAAAATTCAAGACGCAGAAGAATTATGTATTGGCTGTCATCAGCGTCAACACGCGAAAGACGATAAAGAAGCAATGAAAAAAGGGATTCATCCTATGAATCTTGAGTTAGATGAATCGGTTAAAATAGCGGGAAAAATGGTTAAAAAAATAGGCTGTTTAAGTTGCCACTCTATTCATGATGGAGAACCTAATACACCCGTGTTGCTTGAGCAACATCAAAATGGTGAGTTGTGTGAAAATTGTCATGAGGGAAAGCAGCGTTTAGTTGGGACAGATCATGATTTACGTGTTACAGCGAAAGATTCAGAAAATCAGCAGGAAGAAAAACCGCTACATTCTGGTGTTTGTGGTAGCTGTCATAGCCTACATCGTGGTGAAGCAAAACAGCAATTTTTAAGCTCAGTTATTAGCGTTGATAAGCAAGAAAGAGATAAGACAGCACCGGGATTTAAGCGTGACGAGTTATGTTTGAATTGCCACCAAAAAGAGGGGATTGCTAAGGATAAAGAAATTATTGATTATGGTCATCCATATCAAGATATGGTACTGCGTTCAGATGAAAAGTTAATGCCTTTGCTTGGCTTAGAGCAGGAAAAAATTACTCCAATAGGTGGGATTGCATGTATTACTTGTCATGAGCCACACACTTGGAAGCCTTTGACTGTGGCTCAGGCCATAGAAAAAAGCTATCCAGTGTTAGATTTTAAAAAGCAAGAAAATAGCGAAGGAAATGTAGTAGATAGTTTTTTACGGCATAAAGGGGTTAAAGGTACGTTCTGTGTGGATTGTCATGCACTGGAAAGCTTACCTAAATATAAATATTATCATCATAAGAATAAGGTGCGTGATATTGGGATAGATTATTTGCAGTAATTGTTTAAATTATATAAAACAGGTTAAATGACCTATAAAATAATTTAAAATAGGTCATATGACTTATTTTTTTACTAAAAAGAGAGCTTATGCTTTAAAATAAAAGTTGAGATTTGATTTTATTGTTAATTATTAATGATAAAAATCATATGAATAATTTTTATGGAGAAAGGATATGTTTTCATTGGTGAGAGATAATATTGCACAATTATTTGAAAAAAAAGCAGCAAATTCGTTAGTTTTATCAGATTTACAGAATCATGATGAGTTAGGTAAGCAACATGCTGTTGATGCGGTGAATATATTGATAAAATACAAAACAACGGTACATGAATTTACAGAAGATATTATTGATTTTTGGCCTTTACCAAAGCGGGTCATGACACGTTACCAACTTGATAATGCTGAACAATTAAATGAATGGCTAGATGATTTGTCTTAAATTAAGGCTGATTGTATGTATCTGTACTTTATCTTAATAGCTGGGCTAACATAGTTTAATTAACACGTTTTCTTATCTTAATTGATGGGGCTATAAAATAATAATGGAATGCAAATTGCTTGTTGTAAATAATAATATAATTATTAACTAATTTATTAAGGTACAAAAGTATGAGAAACAAGCAATCTTTATTTTATTGGGCAATATTGTCCAGTACGCTGTTATTTGCTTATGAAGCAAGTGCAGCCAAGGGAGGTGGAAAAGGTGGTAAAAATAAAACCGACACTGTTCCTAGCCAATTTAGTTTTATTGACCAAACAAATGTTGCATTGGATAGCTTAATTAATGCCAATACCATTACGATTAGTGGGATTAATACGGCAACAGCTATTAGCATTTCAGGGGGTGAATACTCCTTAGATAATGGGGCAAGTTTTAGTAGTGCAAGTGATACCGTGCTTAATAACCAAATAGTGCTAGTGCGTGCGTTAAGCTCAAGTAATTATCTTAGCTCTACAAGTGCGACATTAAATGTGGGTGGAGTGAGTGATGTTTTTTCTTTAACGACCTTAGCAGATCCAACACCCGTTGCAGATACTACGCCAAATGGATTTAGTTTTACCGCTCAAAGCGAGGTAGCATTAAATAGCTGGATAAATGCGAATAGCGTTATGATTACAGGTATTAATACAGCAACGGCTATTAGTATTTCAGGCGGTGAGTATTCTTTAGATAATGGTGTTAGTTTTACTGCCAGTAATAATACTGTCTTAAATAATCAGCCTGTTTTAGTACGAACACTCAGTTCGGCTAATTATTTAAGTACAAGCTTAGCAACTTTAACGGTTGGTGGCGTTAGTGCTACATTTAATATCACAACCTTAGCAGACCCAACCCCTGTTCCTGATACCACGCCGAATGCGTTTAGTTTTACTGATCAAGTAGATGTAGCGGTCAATACACTAATAAGCTCTAATAGCATTACGATTTCAGGTATTAATACTGCAACACCAATAAGTATTGTAGACGGTGATTATGCAATTAATGGTGGTGCTTTTAGCAATACTTCAGGTTTAGTTAATGAAGGTGATAGTGTGCAGCTTCGTTTAAATTCCAGTGTAAATGAGGCAACGATTAGCAATGCAACATTAACTATTGGTGATGTTAGCGATACGTTTAGTGTTTTAACTTTAACGAGTACTATTCCTGTTGGTTCAACGGGTAACCCTAGTTTTACCTCAAATCATTTTTCAGGTTCTGCTAATTGTGCAATGTGTCATGATGGTTTAACTGATAATACGGGGAAAGACGTATCGATTGTAAATGCATGGAAATCAACGATGATGGCGAATGCAACTCGTGATCCTTTATGGAAAGCGAAAGTGCGTACCGAATTAAATCGTACCCCTTCTTTAGCGGGCACGATTAATGATAAATGTTCTCGTTGTCATGCACCGATGGCTAATTTTGAAGCACATCAAGATAATGCACCGATTGAAATTTTAGATAATGGTTTTACTAACGCTAATAATGCCTATCATGATGAAGCAATGGATGGCGTGAGTTGTACGTTATGCCATCAAATTGAAGATAATCAAATACTAGGTACTTTAGATGGAATGTCTGGACATTATCCACTTAATAATCAGAAAAAAATCTATGGGCCGTATGATAATATCTTTGCTAACCCTATGATTATGAATACAGGTTATACACCTGAATACAGCCCGCATGTTAAAAAATCAGAGCTATGTGCGACGTGTCATAATTTAAAAACACCATTTACCGATGATGATGGTAATGTATTAAGTAGTACACCAGAATCTGAATTTCCAGAGCAAATGCCGTATAGCGAATGGTTGGCGAGTGATTATGCTGCAACGACTAGTTGTCAGCAATGTCATATGGCACGAACTGATGGCGTATCTATTTCAACACGTCCTATGTGGATAGAGCCGAGAGATGACTTTGCTGAGCATGTCTTTGTTGGTGGTAATAAGTTTATGTTAGATATGTTAAGCAATAATAAAGAGGAACTTGGCGTGATAGCGACGGATTTCTCTAAAATTATTGCAGCGACTGAGAACCTGTTATCACAATCGGCTAATATTGAGGTATTAAGTTCTAGTCAATCTGCAGGTCAGTTAGCGTTTAATTTACGTATTAACAGTCAAACGGGACATAAATTACCATCTGCTTACCCTTCACGTCGTGCGATTTTGCATGTTACGGTGAAAGATAGTTCGGGTGCAGTAGTATTTGAATCAGGTAAGGTTAATGCAAATGGTAGTATTGAAGGTGTCGATTCAGATGTTGATCAAAGTTTATTTGAGCCACATTATGAGGTGATTACATCGGCCGACCAAGTGCAAGTCTATGAAGCGATTATGATGGATTATAAAAATGATGTGACTTATACATTATTACGCGCAAGTGACTATATTAAAGATAATCGTATATTACCGAATGGTTTTAATAAGCAAACCGCACCAAGTGATGTAAAAGTTGCAGGTGCCGCTTTTACTGATAGTAACTTTATTGGTGGAAGTGATGACATTCGTTATCAATTATCAGGCTTAGCAGCAGATAGCTATACGGTCACGACCGAATTAGTTTATCAGACCTTAGCGTATGGTTTTGCTCAAGATTTATTTAAAGACAGCTCTAAAGAAGTGACAGACTTCAAGCGTCTTTATAATGCGTCTAATGCAAAAACAACGGTGATAACGACTCATGATTTTATTGTGACACCGTAATTTAATTATATTTTTACAGCCTCACATTATCATTGGTTGATAGTGTGAGGCTATTTTTTTATTGGTCATTGGATTATTAAATTTTTAAACTATTCTGCGTTAAAATAGAGGCAGAATAGTTTAAAAATTAAAGAGTACCCGCTAAATGCTTGAGGCAAAAAATCTATATTGTGAACGTGATGATCGTATATTATTTAGTCAGTTAAATTTTACGATTAATGCTGGGGAAGTAGTACAAATTGAAGGTCAAAATGGCAGTGGTAAAACGACTTTATTACGTATTTTATGTGGTTTAAATGACGCTTTTGAAGGTGAATTATTATGGCAAGGTCAAGGAATAGAGAATATTCAAGCTGAATATTACGCTAATATGTTGTATGTTGGACATTTATCGGGTGTTAAATCAAGTTTAACAGCAGAAGAGAATTTGATTTGGATGCAGCAACTTGACCCTAAGCTGTATAAAATAAGTATTACGGAA
>ENA-OSET01002494-OSET01002494.1-sediment-metagenome-genome-assembly--contig:-NODE-2494-length-17795-cov-27.058697_pt1 | contig 17795 bp, 7 predicted proteins | sample MGYA00237882_ERZ534229 | MGnify/ENA primary metagenome ERZ534229 (study PRJEB26408, sample SAMN06266212) | sediment metagenome | isolation source: Hudson Canyon methane seep mesocosm | place... | reverse complement strand
GAAATCATTCCTGTATTGTTCGTTATCAGCAGGCAATACTGTCTATGGAAATTGGCTGAAGATTATGGGTAATCAGGATAGTTTATGAAAAGGAGGCGTTTGTATAATTTAACTTAATCAACTAGACTTAAGCATGTCACAAACGCAATTTTCAATTAAAATATCAACAACTTACAATCATAAAACAATTTAAACCTGTTAACTTAAATCCTCGCTACTCGCTATATTACCCTTACCTTTTTAACCCAGGATCAAAATGGACACTGAAAGACGAAAATGGCTAAAAAACACAGGCAAAATAGCGCTCGGGGCAAGTGCAACACTGGCATTTCCCAACATCGTTAAAGCCTACAACAGCAAACCCACGATTAAAGTTGTCGGGACCCATGTAACCCTGCAAGAACAGTTGCGTAAAAAAGCGGAACAAGACTTGGGGATAAACATTGAGTTCTATCCTGGTGGCAGTGCAGAAGTCTTACTTAAGGCCTCTACCGACCCTGGCTCGTTTGATTTATATGAACAATGGTCAAACAGCATGAATATTCTATGGCAGGCCAATGCCATTCAACCCATAGCCATCTCTAAACTCAAGTATTGGGAAGAGATTAATGATTTGACCAAAAAGGGACGAATTTCAGCTAATGCTAAACTTGGCTTAGGTGATGCACCTTATAAATTGCTTTATACCCAGAAAGACGGAACATTATCGTCGACACCCTCCGAACACATCAGTTTTTTGCCTTATGTGCATAATACCGACTCATACGGTTACAACTCAGCTGTTATTCCCCAGGGCATTCCCTATGAAACGGAAAGCTGGGGCTGGTTGCTGGATGAGAAATATAGCGGCAAAGTGGCCTTGGTCAATGCCCCGACTATTGGTCTTTTTGATGCTGCTCTAGCTGTACAAACCCGAGGCTTAATGGATTTTAAAGACATGGGGAATATGAGCCGGCAGGAAGTGGATGAGCTATTTAGAATTTTACTTGATTATAAAAAGAGGGGACATTTTCGGGGAGTATGGACTTCGGTACCTAATTCAGTGGAGCTGATGAAATCGGGTGAAGTAGTTATTCAGAGCATGTTCTCCCCTGCTGTGAGTGCGCTTAAAGGTCAAGGGGTTCCTTGCATTTATGCAGCTCCAAAAGAAGGTTATCGAGCATGGCATGGGGTCATGTGCCTTTCCAGAGAATCGATGGGTGAACGTCAGGAAGCGGCATACGCCTATATGAACTGGTGGCTTTCTGGTTGGCCGGGGGCATTTATTGCACGACAAGGCTATTATATTTCTAATCCTCAGCGTTCAAGGCAGTTTATGTCTAAACCTGAATGGGACTATTGGTATGATGGTAAGCCTGCCAGTGAAGCACTAAAAGGGACGGACGGTAATGTTTCAGTACTGCCAGGTGAAATTCGTACGGGGGGCTCCTATATTAAACGTTTTGAGAATGTGGCGATATGGAATACGGTGATGGACAGTTATGAATATACACTTTCAAAATGGAATGAATTTGTACTAACAATCTGATCAACTATGTTTAAAAAACTGAAATTAAAAAACAGAATATATACAGGGTTTATTGTCGTTGGGCTTATATCACTAGGGATGGCTGTAATTTCGGTTGTTGCGTTTTACTATGCAAATAATAATTTTGGTTATTTGGTCCAATTCTCCAATAAGTCTCACCTGGCTGTAGCCATATTACGCGATGTTTCAGAAATTCAACGCCAGGCCCTCATTTATACACATGAAGGTCATCAAAGTGCTGCTAACAGGGTGCACGAAATTCATCAACGTATCTCTGCTCAAATAAAGCAGGAAAGCCAACAAGATTCAAAATATTTTCAGGACATTGTTAAACACCTTGATACTTACGTTAAAACATTCAAACAGGTACAACAACAAAGGACACGACAAGCCGCTCTAGTTCATAGCGAAATCAGAATTCTTGCATCGGAGGCTGAAAATCATTTTCTCAAACATATTGTACAGGCATCATCGACCGCAGATATTGAAACACAGCTAAATAATCAGCGTATTTTAAATTCATTACTACAAATTGAAAAGTATGCAATGCGTTATTTCGACACACTGGATTCGAAAGATGTTATTTTTGCAAAAAATGCGCTTTCCCAGGTTCAAAAGAGCTTACAAACTATACAAAAACAGGATGCCGCCAAACCAGTATCAGAGCATATTTTACAAACCATCCAATTTATAAATAACTATGAACAGGTTTTTTTGGAAGCTGTTCAACGGACCCGAGGGTATTTGTTTCTTATCAATGTGGTGATGTCGGCTGAAGCCTATGAAATTATTTATCGCTCCCAACGAATTGATCGGCAGTTGGAACAAGAGATGAATAAAATTCAACAGAGAACGCTATCATTAATGCAGCAGGTTATTATTGTTATTATCAGCTCAAGTATTATTTTTTTAATTTTGATTACTGTTTTCTCCATTTTGATTAGTCGTAGTATCACTATCCCCATTGAAAAACTCACCGCCACATTTATTGCACTTGCCAAAGGCTCGCGGCTAGCAAAAATCCCGGACTATAAAATTCAGGATGAAATTGGTGCCTTGACTGAAGCAGCGGTTGTCTTTAAGGGAAAAAACAAACAGACAGAAGAACTATTAGCTCAGTCCACACAATTAACTAATGATCTGGAACGTTCTAACGATGAACTGGAGCAATTTGTTTACACCGTTTCTCATGATTTAAAATCTCCTCTAGTGACCAGCATGGGATTTATAGGCATCATCCAGAAACTTGCTGCTGCAGGAAAAATGCAAGACGCCATTGACAAGCTGGATCGTGTAGTCAGTTCAAATAGACGCATGGGGCAGTTGATTAATGATTTACTTGAACTGAGTCGCGTAGGACGAATTGAAACAGATAAAACAACCATTGATTTAAATAAGCTGCTGGAAAGTTTTTATCAAAACCATCTTAATCAATTAACACATACAGGTTTTACGCTAAGCTTTGATTCAACATTGCCAACCTTGTATGTAAATGAAAGTCGAATTCTACAAATATTCGAAAATTTACTGGTTAATGCCCTTAAATATGCCATTAACCCTAATGGCTCTGTCATTAATATAGGGGCAAGTGAGACAGAGGAGCATCAGCTGATTTATTTTAAAGATAATGGGCCTGGCATAGCAAAAGAGTATCATAAAAAAATCTTCGGTCTGTTTTATCGCTTAAATAATGACAAGGAAGGCACGGGCATTGGACTCGCAGTTGCAGCTAAAGTCATGAAATTTCATAATGGCAGCATCTGGGTAGAGTCCGAACCCAATAACGGGGCGACCTTCTGGTTGAAATTTCCAAAGATTAATAAGGAGACTGACTAATGAGCCAAGAAGAAAAAATAAGTCGAACTATTTTGTTAATTGAAGATAACGAAGATCATGCAGAAATCACTCAGTTTTATATCAACGAATACGCAGATGATATTGAGGTTATCTGGCTTAGTGATGGCAAAATTGCCATTGATCATATCTTAGAAATCAATGGCAATAGCAAACGAATCTATCCCTGGTTAATACTACTGGATATTAATCTGCCAAAATACGATGGTCATGAAGTATTGTTACGACTTAAATCAAACCAGTCACTAAAAGAAATTCCTGTTGTTATGTTTACCACATCAAACTCTAATCAAGATATTGAAACAGCACTTAAAGGTGGGGCAAACAGTTATATACAAAAACCTATAGAGCCTGATGAATTTGCTTCCACTATTGCCAAAATAATCGATTACTGGTCTTTAAATCAACATGAAATTATTGTTAACAATTTAAATCATCATGCCTGATTCAAAAAAAATACTTTTGTTTGAGGATAATCCTGATCATGAAGAGCTTTTTACACTTCATCTAGAGATGACTCAATTTGCTGGTGCACATGTACGCGCTGTACCCTCTTTTCAGAGCGGTAAAGAACTACTGCTATCAGATTATTTTGATATCGTCTTTATAGACCTCTCTCTGACAGACAGTACTTATAGCGAAACATTAGAGCAACTCGACTCATTAAGTCACTCTTGCCCTATTGTGGTATTAACCTCATTGGATGACCGTAATGCGATGATGAATATCATCAATAAAGGCGCTGATGATTGTTTAAGCAAAAGTGAGCTTAATGATTCAACACTTGAGCGCACCATTCAATATAACTTGAGTCGATGGGAATTGCGCAAAGAGTTAAGCGATGAAAGGCAACGCTTGCAGGAAATTATCAGAGGAACAAATGTTGGGACCTGGGAATGGAATATTCAGACAACCGAACTCAATATTAACCAACGCTGGGCTGAAATCATCGGCTATACAATTGAAGAGTTAGCCCCAGTGACTATTGCTACCTGGCTAAAACATGCCCATCCAGATGATTTACTACACTCAGAACAATTACTGAAAAAACATTTTTCTGGTGAGCTTGAGCACTATGAATGCGAAATAAGGATGCGACATAAAAATGGTCAATGGATTTGGATTTTAAGTAGTGGCAAAGTGGTTGAGTGGAGCATAGATAAACAGCCTTTACGTGCATCAGGAACACATACCGATATTACTGAACGAAAACTAACAGAAGAAAAACTTCAACTTGCGGCACATGTTTTCAGTGACACCCATGAAGGCATTGCACTGACTAATGCTGATGGGATTATTGTTGATGTTAACCCGACCTTCTGTGAAATTACCGAATACAGCCGCCAGGAAGTCATTGGAAAAAACCCAAATATACTTAAATCTGGCAAACATAAGCTCGATTTTTACACTGAGATGTGGAAATCACTGATGGAGCAAGATCATTGGCGAGGCGAAATCTGGAATCGTAAAAAAAGCGGTGAACTCTACGCTGAGCGACTCACTATCTCAGCGATGTATGATGAAAAAGGTAAAGTTCGAAATTATGTTGGTTTATTTACCGATATTACCCAACAAAAAGAAGTAGCAGAGGCTCTGCGTAAAACTAATGAAGCGCTAGAAACTAAAGTTCAAGAAAGAACGGCCGAATTACAGAAGGCACTAAAAAAGGCAGAACAAGCTAATAAGGCCAAGGGCATTTTTGTTGCCAATATGAGTCACGAATTTCGTACTCCTCTTAATGCGGTACTTGGTTTTTCACAATTAATGCTTGATGATAAAAACATCTCAGCTCAACATCGAGAATATCTCAAAACTATAAATCATAGTGGACATCACCAGTTATCCCTTATTAACGATGTTATAGCCATGTCTAAGCTTGAGGATGGACAAACAACGCTGGAGCTACAAACAATTAATTTTATCGAACTGCTAGAGTCTATTATTGAAAAGGCGACGGTAACGGCCAAAAACAAAAGAATCACTTTCGAAACCACATACAGTTCAGAACTTCCCAGGCATATCAATTGCGATAGCGAAAAACTAAAATATCTACTGAACAGCGTTATTGAGAATGCGATTAAATACACCGAATCCGGGGGCGTATGCCTGAACATTAAAAGTGGACAAACCGATCGTTACCATTCGGTAAAGCTTGTCTTTGATGTAAAAGATAGTGGCATAGGTATCCCCGAAGAATTTCAGCAGAGCATCTTCGAGCCCTTTTTTCAAATTGGTAATCTGGGGGATAAAGTCGGCACAGGGCTAGGCCTAACGCTAGCTCAACGCTTTCTAACATTAATGGGGGGAGAAATGAGTGTTAATAGTGAATTAGGTAAAGGCTCTCTCTTTCATATAGTTCTTCCTGTTGCTCAAGCTGCTAGCCCAAGTTTTAAAGCAGCTAAGCCACAAAAACCTGATAGCAATGAGTATAGAATACAAGCAGCTATTGATGATAATGCTAATCAAAGCTATCAATATGAAGAAGATCCATTAACTGAATACCAACAACAAATCAAAGCATTAACAGCCAAAGATATGGATATTCTAGCCCCAGAAATATTAGCCGAGTTAAGCGCAGCGGCTAGCGCCTTGGATATAGAAGGAACAATGGAAGTAGCACAACAGCTTAAAAAAAGTAATCCTGCATTGGGAGATGCATTAATTACATTAATTAATAAGCTAGACTTTGAAACCTTACAAGGACTAATAAACCCTGATCACTAACAAGATAATTCATCGTTTTATGGGCACTAGTAGCTACTTCCTTACTACCGCCTAAGCACATGAGTATCTATAAACTAATACCTAATTACCCATGAGACTAAGCAATTTTAATGATTTAAGTTTGTCATAGAAAGTAGGGGGCACAAGCAATGTCATTAAGTTAAGGACAATGTAGGTTGGGTTAGTGATAGCGTAACCCAACAAGTCTTTGAAAAAGGCTATGTCACCGTTAAGTGTTGAAAATATAACTCATAACTATTGAAATCTTTGTTTGGTTAAGGATTGCGCATGAAATAACTTTGACAACTATAAATGGTGTAGGATGGGCAAAGCGGTAGCGTGCCCATCGCTCTTAATTGATGGGCACGAAAGAGCCCTTTGCCCATCCTACAATTTATCAAGTTATTTCATTCAGGCTCCTAATTTTTTTACATGTTTAAGTTGCTGAAAATTAGGTTATTTTAAAATTCCACACTTAACGGTGACATAGCCTTGAAAAATGGTGGATAACGCTAGCGCTCATCCACCCTACAAAAGATACCCCCCTAACTTAATGGCATTGGGGTCACAAGGTGGAGAGCAATCATGGCCAAAAACAAAGTCCAATTTCAAGCAGGCTATAGCCTATTTGAGTTCATCAAAGATTATGGGACAGAAGAACAATGCCATCAGGCGCTATATCAATGGCGCTGGCAGGCTGGTTTTGTTTGTCCTGTTTTGGTTGACCATTACAAGTACATTGTTACTTAGAAGGAAGGTTTTTAGTTTATGAATACGAAACCAATTACTCTGATATGGCATATATTACTGATCGCCGTGATCTACGCTATTACGGGTCGAATCGGCCAGTTGGTCGGAATTCCTCCAGGCAATGTAACCTTGGTCTGGCTACCCTCTGGTATTGCATTCATTGCTTTGTTATATCTGGGGAATTATAGTGTAGTCGGTATTTGGCTTGGTGCTTTTCTAACGAACACCTGGGCCTTCTGGGACCCTTCCAGTATGCAAAGCATGCTCAACGCGGCGGCAATAGGCAGCATGATCGGAATCGGGTCATTCCTTCAGCCGCTATGTGGAAAAAGACTGCTGCGCCTACAGGAACACCCGCGTAATATTTTTTCCTCGCCTACACGGATTTACCGCTTTTTAGCTATCATTCCTGTGATGTCTGTTGTCAGTTCAAGCATTGGCACTTTGACTCTCTGTCTAAGTGACTCCGTTCAGTGGTCGGCTTTCTGGTCAGTCTGGCAAACATGGTGGACAGGCGACAGTATAGGAATACTGTTGGTTGTTCCTCTTGTAAGCTATTGGACTGTCGAACTGAGGCACGTATCGTTTAAGAAAAAACTGATACTGCTATTTCCCATACTCTTAAGCGTTGGAATTATCTTATGGATATTTTTTTCAACCAAAGCTCAAGAAATGAGCGTTATTCAATCGAGTTTTTCAACCGAGGCCGAAAAAGAAGTAACCTCAATCGAACGCAGGCTCAAACAAAGTTTAAAGCACATCGATGCCTTGGCTGGCTTGATTTCTGTTGTTGGCGATTCGATTACACGGGAACAGTTTCAGGCTTATTGTAAAATAATAACGGAACAGACTCCCTCTATTCAGGCGATGGAATGGGTGCCAATCATTTCTCATGGGCAGCGCAAGGCGTTTGAACAAATGGCCACAAAAACCTGGGATCATTTGTTTGAAATCAAGGAAAAGCACCATAAGCAAATGGTTTCTGCGAAAAAGCGGGAAACATATACCCCTGTTTATCTTGTTGAGCCCTTTGAGGGTAATGAAGCAGCACTCGGCTATGACCTCGCCTCAAACCCCGATCGCTTGCAATCACTGGATCAAGCTATTCGGCTAAAGCAAAAACCACTATCCCCTCCAATTATACTAGTACAGGAAACCGCACAATCATACGGATTCCTCTATCTTGTCCCTGTGACATTTTTACAAACAATTTTAGATCCTCAACAAACAGTTTCTGGAGTTGCTCTAGGTGTTTTCAGAGTCAATACTCTGCTCTCCAACTTGGGAAAACACTTCTACGAACACAAGGTCAATTCACGCATTATTGATAAAGACCTGACGACAAAACAACAAACCATTATCTTTGAGCAGCGGCCCACCCAGGGTTTGTGGACAGAACAACCGTTACTGTTTGAGCATCATGAAAATATTAATATTCAGGGGCGTCAGTGGACATTTCATTTCTGGGCCGGAGAAGCCTTTATCCCTAAAGGAAGTTTTATGCTGGCCAAGGTTGTTCTGGTCGGAGGACTTGCCTTCTGCGCCCTGCTTACTTTCTTATTGATCATAAGATTAGGGCGTAATAAAGCTGATCACAAATATAAAGATGAGTTGAAACAACAAGTTCAAGATAGAACAAAGCAGTTAAACAATGTCAAAGAAGCGGCTGAAGCCGCCAACCGAGCGAAGAGTGTATTTCTTGCCAATATGTCCCACGAACTGCGCACCCCGCTCAATGCTATCCTCGGGTTCTCCGAAATGCTGGGATATGATCCTGATGCCACCGCCTCCCAACAGGAGAAACTCGCTATTATAAATCGTAGTGGTGGTCATCTACTAAGCATGATCAATGACGTGCTGGATCTTTCCAAGATTGAGGCGGGACGAGTAGAACTGGAACCTGAAGCTTTTGACCTACCGTTGATGCTGGAAGATATAGGTCACATGTTTCAGCAGCGCACCGAGACTGCCGGACTACACTTTAATCTGGATCTTGATCCGCTAATGCCTCGCTATATCAAGACCGATGTCGGCAAGCTAAGACAGATTCTGATCAACTTACTGGGTAATGCGGTCAAGTTTACCCATCAAGGTACTGTCTCACTATGCGCTCGCGCTCAGTCAACTGCAGATGATCCCACTATGTGTATGTTGCAACTGGAAATAAAAGACAGCGGGCCGGGCATAGCACAGCAGCAGTTGCAATCCATCTTTCAACCTTTTGTACAGGCGGGAGGATCCAAAAGCAATATAAAAGGCACAGGTCTGGGTCTGGCCATCAGTAAGTCATTCGTGGACCTGATGGGCGGTGATATTAGCGTAGAGAGTGAACCCGGTAAAGGTTCGCTATTTTGTATCAATCTGCCGGTGGCTTTGGCTGAGAGTGCAAAAACCACCGGCACTGAAGCAGCAAGGCCGGTGGTGTTGGGACTGGAAACAGGTCAACCCGACTGGCGCATACTGGTTGTTGAAGATAGTCAGGAAAACCGTCTTCTGCTGAGCAGCCTATTGGTAGAGGCTGGCTTTGATACAAAAGATGCAGAGAACGGCAAACAAGCTATCGACCTGTTCCAACAGTGGCAACCTCACTTTATCTGGATGGATATGAGCATGCCGGTAATGGACGGCTATGAAGCTACTGCCAGGATTCGGAAATTACCCGGCGGCGATGCGGTAAAGATCGTCGCCATCACCGCCAGTGCTTTCAAGGAACAGCGCCAGAAAATTTTGGAATCTGGCTGTAATGACGTGACGCACAAGCCGTTCCAGGCCCATGAGATCTTCGATATGATGTCAGAGCTGTTGGGTGTGTGCTATATCTATAAAGAAAAAGTGGAAGCAGCACCCGCGACCGTTCTCACTGCAGAAATGATGACGAACCTTTCCGCTGATCTAAAGCAGGAGCTGAAGAAGGTAACATTATCACTGGATAATTCCGAGATCATACCGATGATTGATCGCATCCGCACAGACCACCCTGAGATTGCCGACGGCTTGCTGTTGCTAATTGATGGATATCGCCACGACTTAATCCTAGAGCTGCTGGAGGATACTGAGAAAAATGATGATTGAACAGAGAGCCCTCGGACACGTCATTAGCCTCTAATGATTTATGAAAAAAACATGTTTACTCTTTACAATCCTCATTGAATAATTGCTACAGTTTTTCTCTTTTCACTAAATTTAATGCCATTTAAGGCTTTGATGAATCATAAATCAAGGCTATGTCACCGTTAAGTGTTGAAAATATAACACATAACTATTGGAAACTTTGTTTGGCTAAGGATTGCACAAGAAATAACTTTGACAACTATCAATGGATGTAGGATGGGCAAAGCGGTAGCGTGCCCATCGCACTTAATTGATGGGCACGACAGAGCCCTTTGCCCATCCTACAATTTATAAAGTTATTTCATTCAGGTTCCTAACTTTGCTCTGTGCTTTTTTACATGTTTAAGTTACTGAAAAATTAGGTTATTTTAAAATCCCACACTTAACGGTAACATAGCCTAAATCAAAGCCCCCCCTTAGTTTTTTTTGATTCCTCTTTTCTCCGCGTTAAAAACCTTCCTTCTAAGTATTAGTTCAGCTTTTAACTAAGCAGCTCTTCTTGCTCCACCCTGTTACGGCCATTTTCTTTTGCCCGATAGAGTGCATCATCTGCACGCTTCATCATATCGTCGCCTTGATCCCCTTCACGATAGCAAGCAACACCAAAACTGGCGGTTTTCTGTCCTACCTCAGGGAATGCAATATCGGCTACATGCCTTCTTAATTGCTCAGCTAATTGCATGGCGTTATCCAGGGTAGTGTGAGGGCAAATTATCAAAAACTCTTCACCTCCCCATCGTCCTAGCGTGTCTGATAAGCGAACTCTACCATGCAAAACTGCGACCATAGTCTTTAATACCTCATCTCCAACCTGGTGCCCATAGTTGTCATTCACTAACTTGAAATTATCTATATCAGACATGATCACAGAGAATTTATGCTGATTACGACGTGCAGTGTTAATTTCATAATCCAGTACTTCATCCAGGCGGGTACGATTAAAAATACCGGTTAATTGATCGGTAACAGACAAACGCTCGAGTTCTTTCTGGGTCTTTTTTAATTCAGAAATATCACTAAAAGCAACAACAGCTCCCGTGATATTGCCATCTATAAACACTGGCGTACTACTGTAAAGAACAGGGAAACTACTACCATCTTTTCGCCACAGCGGTTCATCATCTATTCGCTGAACCTTCTGTTGATGCATGGCCTGCATTATTGGACAGACTTCCAGTGGATAAGGCTTTCCATCTATATAAGAGTGATGAATAAGGTCATGTATCAAATTACCTAACATTTCCTTAGGCGTGTAGCCAAGTATACTGATGGCTGCGGGGTTTATAAAGCGGATCACTCCCGACAAATCTATACCAATAATACCCTCCGAAGTTGACTCCAGTAGCGAGCGGCTCAACTCTTCCTTTTCAACAATAAGTTTATTAGCTTCTACTAATTGTAGATTAAGCCTCTCTTGCGTCTGAGCGAATTTTTTTAATTGCCGATTACGGTAAAGAATAAAAATGAAGACTGAAATAATAATAGCCAGATATTTCAACAGAACCTTGTAGTCAAATTCCTCAACCACCTTGATAGCAAGCTTTTTATGATAAATATCATCGATAGCGTCCTTACCTATTTCTGCCAATATTTTGTTAAAAACCAATATCAACTGCGGCCAGTCTTTGCGAGTACCAACACTCATCTCCCACTGCTCATCTAGCTTGCCTGCAATTTTCACATCAAGAATGCCATACTCTTTAATCGTGTAGGCAATCACAGCTAAAGTATCGACAAAACCATACATCTGCCCCGCATTCACTTTTTCCAGACCATCCTTGACGTTTTCTACTTCTATCCATTGATTATCAGGATAGTTCTCTCGTAAAACGGCTGCAATGGCATAGTCTTTAACAATACCAATTTTATGCCCTTTAAGCACTCTCATATCAGCAATAAAATCTTTTTCATCAGTTGTTGCAATAACCAGTGGCATATTGAGATAGGGCTTACTGAAATTAAGATAGCTTTCCCTGCCTTTAGTTCTCATCACCATATCGAGCATATCGCACTTTCCTGAGCGGATAAATTCTAATGATTCTGCCCAGCTACTGGTTTTAACCAGCCGAATAGGTACGGAGATCTTGCCACGCACAATATTAATCACTTCCGCCCCAACACCAATATGATGCCCTTTACTATCTATTTTTTCGATTGGCATCCAGTCTGGGTCAACACACATTCTGATATCATTAATCGAAGCTAAAAAAATTCGATCCCGTTCTGAAAAGCTAGCTGATTGATTCTTATGTTTAGCAATGATCAAATTCCATTTATGGTAAAGTTCTAAAACCTCTTCTGGTGGAATAACATCGATCCCTTTTTGTAAAATATCACGTAAGATAGATTGTTTTTTATTAACCGCAATTCCCAGCGCTTGATTAAAATGCTTTTCTTGAAGTTGGTGTACCAATTTCACATTGCTAATAAACACATGCTCAATAAAATAGTTGATCACACCTATTTCACCAATCGTGGCATCAGCCTCACCAAAAGCAACAGCCTCTAACGACTCCAACAAATCTTTCTTTGAAACGATATGAACACCAGGATAATGCCGGCTAAGTAACTCTGCCATACCAAAGCCTCGCGGAACGGCTACCCGCATTCCCACAAGATCGTTAAGACTATGCACACCCTCAACATCTTCATGGACATAAACGCCTGTTGCAGCTTCAAGATACGGTTTAGTGAAATCAAGGTATTTCCGCCGGTCTTCAGTACTAATAATATTGAGCATCACATCGATGGAACCATCACGCACCATGCCCATAAACTCATCCCAACTGGGACCACTGACATACTCCACCTTAAGACCAAGACTGGCAGCGACTCTATTCATAAAATCGATAGAGTAGCCTATCGGCTGGCCATTTTGATTATAATTAAAGGGCGGCCAATTCAATTCATTATGCACTTTGATCGTCGGATGATCATTTACCCATTGTTTTTGTTCAGCCGTTAAATCAGCTAGTTTAACCACTGCTTTATCGGGACCATCAATCGTCACCCACTTCTTACGAATAGCAATTTTCTCAGCCAAAGAAGTTGCGCCTAGCGCCTTATCTAATATGGTTCGCAACAGAGGATAATCTGGACGCACAGCTATTCGCAATCCCTCTGTCTGAAAACGAGTCAGGGTATTTACACGTAGATTAAGCAAGTTATTTTTACTCATTAGATAACTGCTGGTTGCCAGATCAACGACTAATGCATCTACTTTTCCCGCCACAACACGATTTAAACCTGCGGTGACTGAATCCACATAAACAGGCTTTATTTTCGGCTGTTGTTTCAAAGCCAGTTCTGTAAAAGCATAATCTTTCACCAAGGCAACAGGATGATTGATAAGCTCATCCAGGTTTTCAAGGTCAGGATAATTTTTTCGGGTAATAATAACGCTGGGATAATACAGATAAGGCTGAGTAAAAGTACTGAATTTTATCCGTTCTGGAGTCTTGGTCATCGCCGATATCAGGTCCAGGTTTTTTGTTTTCATATTGGCGATTACATCAGGCCAGGATAGATCTGAGACCATCTGAATTTTAATTCCCAGTTTTTTGGCAATCGACTGAATAAAGTCGGCAGCAAGACCTGAATGTTTACCATTAGTATCGATAAATTCATAGGGTGCAAAATCAGGATCAACCCCCATTTTTAAAACAGGATGTTTTTTAAGCCAGGCTTGTTCCTCGTCAGTGAGCTGAAAGCTGCTTCTTTCGGCCTCCATATAATAACCTGCGCGTAACTCCCTCAAGGTTACATCCACCAGACTATAATCAAGCGCGGTAGTCCAACCAGCAATTCCAGTAGCTTGAGCCATTTTACTGTCAGCAGGCAATTGAATCAGTGCCACTGCAACATCACTGCTCAGTTCATCCGATGTTCCTCTAACTTGAGCCAAAGGCCATTCAGGATAGAGTGCAGTACTAATATGTAAAGGAAACTCTGGATAATGCTGCTGATTTATAATCTTAAAATCATCAATATTAATTTTCCCTTCCAACTGCATTCTTTCCAGGGTATCGGTCCTGACCGTACCAACATCAGCCTTACCCTCTAGCACGGCATAAACCACATCGTCATGGGTACCCACAAAACTGAGCTCAGCAAGATCTTCTTGAGGGTCCAGTTCTATATGCTTCATTTCCAGCCAGGCCATTTGCCAGCCACCAAAAGAACGCTCATCTACAGCAGCAAAACGCTTGTTATGTAGATCCTTTAGCTTCTTGATGTCTTCTCTGTCCCTACGGGTAAAGATTACACCGCCAAACTGACTTAATTTCTCACCACCTGCAACCTGATTCCGCATAGTAACAATACGATTAGCACCATATTTACGTTCCAAAGTGATATAAAAACTGGAATTAGTCAGTACAAAATCAACCTTATGATCACGTACTGCAGGTGATATGTCATCAAATGATAATGGCGTAATAGAGAAATGATAAGTCGATAACTTATTACTTAAATAATCGGCAAGGGGCTGCCAGCGATCAAGCGTTTTTTGATAACCGCGTTTGGCTAAAACACCGATTTTAACTTCTTCGGTGGCCGAGACATTGTTTAAGGTAAGTACCCAAAAAAACAACAATAAAAATAAACAACGAAATAAAAACTTCATAGTCATATTAGTTTTTTAATGAGATGGTAATATCTTTATAAGTATTCACTCTACACTGCCTTTCGATTACTGATCTTTTAAAATAAATACAGCAACATTTAATATCCAATTTTTCACCTCCTCAATATATCCATCTTAGCTTTAAATAATTAAACATGGCTATTAACAAAGCACTGCTTAGCCAAAAACAGCTCATCTTGTTCCCATGCTCCCGCGTCTCTGCCATTAAGTTAAGCTGAAAGTTCATTGGGGCGCTGGCTTTAGCCTGCTATTTTCGACTATGAAAGCAGGCTAAAGCACTGCACCCCAGGCTGTATTACGCTTAACTTAATAGCAGTGACCGAAGACGTTGGGAACGAGAACTATCTATCTTAGGTTTCAATAATTAAATTTTAAACCCAGCTCCTAGCTCTGCAGTTGAAATGCTTTAGCTTGATCTGGCCACTGTTTTAACCAATCTTCAATTTCATCTGCCGGCATAGGCCTGGCTATCACATACCCTTGTGCTTGATCACAACCCAGTTCTATTAGTTTCAATCCGTGCTCTACTGTTTCCACACCCTCTGCAATGACCTCACGCTTAAATGCTTTGGCTAAAGCTAAAGTCCCTATAATAATAGTCAGGTCATCAGAATCCACCAACATATCACGGACAAAAGTTTGATCAATTTTCAATGTTTTAGCCGGTAAACTTTTTAAATAGGTTAATGACGAATAACCGGTACCAAAATCATCCAGGGCAAATTCAACGCCCTGCATTATGCAAGCCTTCATGGTTTCACAAACCTGAGAAACATCATCCAGAACAGCCGTTTCCAGGATTTCCAATTCAAGTGAACTGGCTAAACGTTCTGGATAATGCTGCAAATGTGTGGTTAATTGCCTGACAAAATCCTTCTGTATCAAATGACTGGGCGCTATATTCACACTGATCATTAATTGTATTCCTTTGTTTTGCCATTGATCTAATTGTGCCAGTGCCTTACCTATCACCCAATCACTAACTTCCAATATTAAATGATGGTTTTCTATAATAGGCAGAAATTCAGCTGGGGCCAACAAACCTCGCTGAGGATGCTGCCAGCGGATCAAAGCCTCTACACCTATCACAAGGCCAGTGCGTAAATTTACTTTAGGCTGATAAAACAACACAAACTCATTAGCTTGTAATGCCTTTTTGATTCTTAACAAGGCTTTTTCATGCTCATAAATCTGGCTGTCTTGAAATGCATCAAATAAGCAATACTGATTTTTCCCCTTCTGTTTGGCAGTGTACATTGCCTGGTCCGCATGCCGTAGCAAAGTATCAGAATCACTGTTGTTTTGTGGATAAAGCGTCACCCCGATACTTGCCGATATGACAACAGAATTTCCTTCTATATTAAAGGGCTCCCTCAGGATATTTAAAACACGTTCTATTGAAAGTTCGTATTCATCAACGGTCTTTAAATCCAGTAATAGTAAAACAAACTCATCACCGCCTATGCGGGATAAAGTATCAATTTTACGCAGACATTCAGCTATCCTTTCTGCCACCCCTACCAGTAACTTATCACCCGCAGCATGTCCAAATTGATCATTGACTGGTTTAAAACCATCCAGGTCCAAATAACAGACCGCCATTATTTTGCCATTACGCTGAGTATGCGCAACACCCTGAGACATTCTATCAGCCAGTAAGGTACGGTTTGGCATCCCCGTCAACTCATCAAAGTAAGCAATCTTTTTTAGTGCTTCTTCATGGCTTTTACGTAACGAAATATCCGAGAATACCGCCAGATAGTGATCAATATTTCCTTTTGAGTCAGTAATAATGGCAATACTGGTTTGTACCGCAAATAAATATCCATCTCTATGTTTATTCCATAATTCACCATCCCAGTAATTGTTTCTGAGTAGCTGTTTCCACATCCGTTGATAAAATACTTTAGATTGCTTGCCCGACTGCAAAATTTTGGGATCTTTACCTAACACTTGACTAAGCGGGTATCCAGTAATCCGAGTAAACGAAGCATTCACATCAACAATGTGATTTTTCGCATTGGTAATAACAATCCCATCATGTGAATTATCAAATACACTGGCTGCTAACTGTAATTGCTGGTCCCTGACAATCAGCGCCTTACGCAGCGTTTCTCGTTCCAGTAAATTATTGATCCGCAGACGAGCCGTTTCGATATTGATTGGTTTATTAAGAAAATCTGCCACACCAAGAGCCAGACTTTGAACTTCTGTCTCCAGCTCATTTAAAGCAGTAATAACAATAATGGGGATATCTTTTAAATCATCATCCTTTTTCAATAAGCGACACACTTCATTGCCATCCATTTCCGGCATCATGATATCCAATAGAATCAAGTCGGGGGGAGCCTGCTTGGCCAGTTGCAAGCCTTTTTTTCCTGATGTCGCTATTTGTATCGTAAAATCATGCGCTAAAGCTTCACCGAGCAACTGTATATTGACCGGGGTATCATCAATTATGAGAATTTTCAAACCAGCATCATTCATCACTTTGAACCTATCAATCTAGTTTTTCAAGCAAAGCACAGTGACTAAGCGCATCACGCGCCCGATCAAAAAGCATATTATTAATCAACTCTTCAATCATAGTCAATTGATGGGATATTTCATTCTGACCCACTAAAGTTTGTATTTCTTTAAAACAACTAATCGCATTGAACATATTTTCCGCTAACAACTGATCTAACTCAGATAGCTTCTGTTTAATTAACTGTTTTTCCTGCACAGAATACTGTGTTTTTTGCTCTACAAGTACATCACTTTCAACAAATTCCCTGCTTTCAATGACATTATCAGAAAAACTTTCAGCATGCTCTACAAGACAGTCCCCTATCTCATCCAGTTCAGCAATGACTCTAAACCAGAAACGCGACCCTCGCTCCAAAGTACTTTCACAACCAGCTTCCCCCCCCATTAACTGGCTCAATTCCTTAACGATAGATAAACCCAGACCTGTTCCCCCATACTGACGGGTTTTACTGGAATCAATTTGAGAAAAAGGCTTAAATAATAGCTTCTGCTTATCAGCAGCAATACCAATGCCGGTATCTTGTACAGAAAATTCAATCACGGCCTGATGTTCCATTCTACTCACTTCATTGACTGAAATATAAATAAAGCCCTGCTCGGTAAACTTAATGGCATTATTGATTAAATTAGATAACATTTGTCTTAATCGATAGC
>ENA-OSET01002493-OSET01002493.1-sediment-metagenome-genome-assembly--contig:-NODE-2493-length-17804-cov-17.185987_pt1 | contig 17804 bp, 20 predicted proteins | sample MGYA00237882_ERZ534229 | MGnify/ENA primary metagenome ERZ534229 (study PRJEB26408, sample SAMN06266212) | sediment metagenome | isolation source: Hudson Canyon methane seep mesocosm | place... | reverse complement strand
ATCTAGTTGAAGTGCAATCGGGCAGTTATTTAGGCGAAGATGATATTGAACGGCTGGATGATGTTTATGGGCGTTGTTAAGGGGGTGGATTGCCACGGGACTGAAACCCTCGTAATGACGTAACGGCTAGTCAAAACCGTTTGGGTTGTTTGATTGCCAGCGCCATGAATCGCTCATCATGTTGTCTAAGGTGTGTTCTGCGGCCCAGTGGTAATCTCCCGAAAAATAACGAAGGTCAAAAGTATAAGTCTGTCTCTAGCATCGAGTCTGTTTTTAGTTGACAACAAACGTATTATGTTCGGTTTGCAGCTGGTAAAATTGGAATATCAATACACAAAAAATGATTCTTATGTCCTTGCTGCAACAAGCGTTGTCTAAAACTACTTATCTTGTAATGTCCTTGTTTGCCTTTGTTTTTGTGGCAGCCAGTGTTAATTGGGTTGATGGTCTGTATTATGCTGCGCTAGGTCTGTTGCTGATTGGTTTATTTTGTGTGAGTTACAACTTAGGCAAAATGAATAGAAATAGGCCGTTGGGCCATGATGAGAGGTGGATGCTCGCAACATGGTTGTTTTATCCTGCGTATGCCGGCCTGACAATTGCTACCCGAGGGGAGTGGAGTTGGATTTGGTTTCAAGAATCTAGCCGTTTTTTGCTCATTATTCCTGTGTTTTTAACCATTCGCCGTTACGGCCTTTCTCAAAAAGTATTGCGTTGGAGTGTAGTGGTGGGGGCGGTTGCGGCTGGCCTATGGGCATATTATCAAAAGGTTATGCTTGGGGTTGCTAGACCCGCTGGAGGAGGAAATCATATTGCCGCCTTTGGTAATATTGCACTTCTTTTGGGTATTATGAGTGTTGCTTTGTGGCAGCCAGCTTGGAGTAAAAGGCCGTGTTGGTTTGTGGTTCCTGTTGTGGCACTACTGATGGGTTTGTTTGCATCCTTTGCTTCAGGTAACAAAGGTGGTTGGATCTCATTGCCTTTTCTTATATGGTTAGCGATTGGCTTGCTCGATAAGCCTACTCTTAAACAGAAAGTATTGGTTGTGGCGGCTTTAGCGGGCGCATTGGTTGCAGTTTATTTCTACAGTGACTCCGTAAGGTCTCGTATATCCGTTATTTTCCCCGCTATCTATGAATATTTTGCTAATGGTGTTGTCTATGACGGTTCGGCAGGCGTGCGGCTCGCCTTATGGCACGGATCATTTTTGGTGTTTATTGAGCACTCTCTTTGGGGAGTGGGATTTGGAGGATATCAAGATGCAGTCAAACCCTTTATTGCTACAGGCCAGGTTCCTCCAGAAGCGGGGACGCATGGGCCACATAGCCAGTTTTTTGATAGTCTTACAATTTTTGGTTGGATTGGCCCTCTTTTAATATATGGCATTTACATTCGGTTTATGATTTTTTGCCAATCCTTCAAGGAGAGGAGCAAAGCCCTGTCTATCGCAGGTTTGATGTTAGCGGTGGGGTATATTGATTTTGGGCTGGTAGAGTATGTTTGGTATAGAAACAACATGGGCGTGTTTTTTGTCTTTATGATGGCAATAATTGCAGGGTTGTTGGCGCACAATACTGTGTGCGAAATGGAGAAAAAATAGCTAAAACAGGCAGCTGCTAGTCGCTGCCAATTAGTGGCTTAAAAGAGATTTTGCCGGTTCTCGCGACGCCGGGAGAATGTTCTTTTTGCCACTACGGTTTTGGTAGCATGATGAACGATACCCATGGCAACGAAACTTAGTTTGTTGATGTTCTTAGCCTACCTCTTCTTTTGCTCTTTCAGTAGGGTAACTATATGCTCGTTAAGTTGGCTCATTTCTATCGCAGTCGCTTTGTTTTGTGCCATTGCGAGATATTGCTTGGCTGTAATAGGTTGTGTAGTGTTAATGATCGCAGATTTTAGTTCTTGCGCTGATTTGCATACAATCATTCCGGAAACGTTAAAATAATCTGCTATGTTCGGGCATCCCCAATAAATGGGCATTGTGTTGCAAAGCATGCAGTCGATTAGTTTCTCCGTAAAGTAGTCTTTCTCTTCGTTGTTTTCAATGACAATAGAGTATAGGTATGGCGCTAACCCATTTTCTTTGTTATCAATGGGCTGGTAGGCGCGGCCTAAGAGGTCTACATCTAAGCCTTTTACTTTTAGCCAGTTGGCTATGCTGTGTCTTAGTTTGTGGCCCTTCAGGTTTTTCTTGTTAGAGGCGATGAGCGAGCAGGTTTTTGTCTTTTCTATTTGGCATGCGCTTTTTGAGTCGGTTACCCACGTTTCTACTACGGGCAGCAGTAGGACATTGTCAAATGTTTTTGCATACTCTGGGTAGCGGCATATTATTTTGTAGAAACGGTGCCGTATAAAGCATAGTGTACGGTAATATTTTGCGTGTATGGCTTTGGGTTCGGTCAATATCAAGCTTAGTTTACAGGCGAGTTTTGGGCGGCGTTGATAAAAAATTCGGGAGTTAGGGTAAACGACAATTTGATCGTCAGGGCCAAGTTCACCAACGGTATGTACACTTGGTGCGTCTTGGTGCGGCCAGATAAGCCGATCGATAGGGCAGGACGGCAAATCCATTTTTCGGAGTTCCAGCGGTAAAATACCAATAGCCATTGTGTAATTATACTCCTTGTTTTCTAGGTAGTAGCTGAGTTGACCTTTGAATAAAAACACATCGAGCGTAGCTGTATACCTGTTTCAATGTTAAAATTCAATCGGGCTTCCGGTGCGCTGTAAATTTGCAGTTGATTATACACTGAGGCGGTGAGTGCTCACAATTCTAATGTATAATCAGGCCCGTTAACCTACCCCTTCAAGTGAAAAAATATGATAACTAAGTTGCCCTCGTTAGACTATTGGGCAATATAAATTACCCTACCGTAACTCAATCTAAATTTAGAAATACATCATTAGCCACCGCTGCCGCCAAAGTGTTTAAGCAACAAGGATACCGCACCTTGTTTATCTACACTGGATACGAAGGCATACGTAATCGGGCTGATTATTTTTTGAAACAAGGGTTTGATCAATTCGTTGGGGCGCATCAGCTCATTTCATATTTTGGTGACATGCCAACTAATGTTTGGGGTGGTGAAGATGCCTATATGTATGAGTATGCCTCTGATGTGCTGGACGAGCAAACCCATAATCAGCAACCCTTGTTTATAGTAACCTTATCAACGACCAACCACCCGCCTTATGCTGTGCCATCGTCGTATCAGGAACATGTTGTAAGCGGCGTCAATACGTTATCTGGAAACATTGGTAACTTACCAACGGAATCGCTAACCACTTATAAATATACCAATGACCACCTTGGCCATTTTGTAACCCGCGTGAAGAAAAGTGGCCTGGCGGTAATCCTCCCATTTTTAACTGCCTCCAGAAGTAGAGTTTAAGCAGCCATTAAAGGCGGTTTACCGCCATTGGCTTTGTGTGGACGTTCGTGATTATAAAACCATAACCACTTGGTCGCATACTCTTGTACTTCTTCGAGCGTCTCGAATAGGTATTTACTCACCCAACTGTATCGGGCAGTACGATTTGCTCGCTCAATGTAAGCATTTTGTTGTGGCTTGCCTGGTTGGATGTATTCGACACGAATACCCTTTCTGGCCGCCCACTGCGTAAATTCATGACTGACGAACTCAGGACCGTTATCACAACGTATTACTAGCGGCTTCTGACGCCACTCCAGCAGCTGGTTAAGCGTACGAATGACTCGTAGTGACGGTAACGAAAAACCTGCCTCTAGAGCCAATCCTTCACGCCTATAATCATCCAGCACATTAAATAATCGATAGCTCCGGCCATCCGAAAGCTGGTCGTGCATAAAGTCAATCGACCAAACTTGGTTTGACCTTCTTGGTTCCTTTAGTGGCTCTGGTTTATTTCGTTTTAGTCTACGTCTTGGTTTAATACGTAGGTTCAGCGCCAACTCACAATAGATACGGTAAACGCGTTTGTGGTTCCATTCAAAACCCTTCACGTTACGTAAATAGTCGAAGCACATGCCAAAACCCCAGTCAGTCTCTTTGTCAGTAAGCTTAACTAGCCAGTCAGCTACCTCAGCATTTTCATTGGATAGCTTAGCCTGATAACGATAGCAAGTTTCACTGACACAAAATGCCTTGCACGCAACTCGAATAGAGCTGCCAAAAGTCACCACCGCTCGTTGGGCCATCTCTTTACGCCGAGATGGCTTTACCACTTTTTTGTGAGCGCTTCCTGGACCATTTCAGCCTTAAGACGCTCTTCTGCGTACATTTTCTTTAGGCGACGGTTTTCGTCTTCTAATTCCTTTAGCCGAGCCATTAACGAGGCATCCATTCCACCGTACTTAGATCGCCACTTATAAAACGTAGCTGAACTCATTCCATGCTCACGACATAGCTCAGGAACAGGTGCGCCAGCTTCGGCTTGATTAAGAATAGCCATGATTTGGCTATCTGAATATTTTGACTTTTTCATGCAGAATCTCCTGCGTTTATGTTACGAGAAAATTCTACTTTTGGCTTCAATTAAATTTCGGGGGGATTACCGAAGATCCTACCCATCAGCAAAGAACTCTTTAAATTATTAGAAAAATGGAAGAGTATCGTTAGCGATGAAAGCTATATTCTAAGATCTGTTAGTAGGCATGGGTATATCGGTAAGAATCTAAACCCTGCAAGTATCAGTACCATATTAAAAGCACTGCAAAAGGACTTGAACATGGACTCCGATGAGCAACCCCTCAGCGGCCATTCATTTAGAGTGGGGGCAGCACTTGATCTATTAGAAGATGGTGAGCCGCTTGAAAGGATAATGCTCAGAGGGGGTTGGCAGACGGATTCGACTGCCATGTCATATCTTAGAAATTGGATCTATTAAGTCAGCTACTCTGTTTCAAACGTACGCTTATCCGAGTTATCTTCCATAAATTCATAACGAAGTGTTCGGGCTAAACCTTCCTCAAGACTTACGGGCGGAACAAACCCAGTATCACTGACAGACGACGAAAACTGGGTAGTCCCCATGAACTTCTTAACCCGAATGCTGCTTACGGGTAACGGCTTACGAATTACCATTGCCACCAAGTCAGCAACATAGCCTAAGGCTAAACCAACAAAACCTGGAAGCCTTAATCCAACATTAGTCTTGCCAAAAAGGGTCTTTCTTGCTTCAGAAATCAATGTGTTCATGTCAAAATCAGGCTTATCAATATAATTATGGATATGCAGGCCTGGTTCAAACGACAAACTATACTCAATAAAAGCAACCACATTTTCAACGTAAGCCATTGATTTCCTATTTATTCCATCACCAAACATCAGAAATCTGCGTGAAGCGATTTGTCGAAGTAAGTTATAAACATTACCTCTATTGCCCTCACCAAATATGACTGTTGGCCTCACAATAACAAGTGTTCGACTTTCTGGATCCTCCGCTTGCCATGCCTTATAAACCTGCTCAGCCAAGTATTTGGTTCGGCCATAATCGTTAAAATAATTGCACTGCCCAGATTCATCCGTATCAGCTGGAGCGAATCCATAGATGGCAACAGAGCTGGTAAAAATAATTTTATTGATACTATGCTTAGAAGCTGCTTCACAGACATTTACAGCCCCTTGCACATTTACATCATCATAGCGACTTAATGGGCGAATATCATCTCGATGGACCGCAGCGAGATTAATAATTGTGCTCACACCTGCAAGTTGATCAAGCGAATCAACGTCCTCAACATCGAGATAGATGCTTTTGTCTAAGTGATTACTTAGATCAATATCATATTTATTCGAAAGAATATTACCCTTTCTAAAACGAGCTGTAAGTCTTGAGCCAACAAAGCCAGCCCCGCCAACAATCGAAACTTCATTCTTATTCATAATTTAATTTTCACTTATTTTTAATGACTTTCGTTTTTAATAGCAGTATGTGACGTTAGAATCCCAAGCATACCGTATTTAATGTCAGTTTTAGATCAAGCCTTCCGAACCTACCCACTATATAGAAAATTAGCGACTATTTTCAGAACTAGTGTGACGTCAGTATGATCTGAAGAATTCTGATCAACATCGAGTATATTTATTTTTAGGTTGTGATGGGAATCACAATCTGAAACTACATAATCGAACGGACTTGTAACTAATAGGTTAGTTTTATTCATTTAAAAAACATAGCAACACTAAAACATCAAGTGCTGACAACGTTGTCTATTTCCTGATTAAATAAAAGATCTTTTTATAAAACCCAAATCCAAAAATCTTAACACCTATGCGAATTGACAATGCGAACCAGTTTTCGACAGGGTCGATGAGATTTTCTTTGTTCCGGCGAAGGAAAAAAATATTTCATGTTTCATATATCCCAAACCGAAACGCCAAGCTACCATATCATCGGTTGCTCTAAAGTAAACAAGGTAGTCTGACGTGGTCTAATGGATTAGAACAGCCCAGTTAAGAGATAATACTCAAAACTGGAGCAAACTAAATGACCACAAGAAAGAAGTACTCCAAAGAGTTTAAGTTAGACGCCGTTAGCTTGGTGTTAGAACAAGAATACACCAAAGCCGAGGCCTCGCGCAGCCTAGGGATTAACCCTAATTTGATTGCCCGATGGATTCAAGAACATCAGGCGGATGAGTCTGTAATCCCCCTGTAATCCCCCCATTCCCCGAAGCACTAGTTCGTAGAAAATTATTGGGGCTATTGTAGCCACCTTGGAGGAATGCCCCCTATTGCCGTGTTAGGACGTTCGTTATTGTATATCCAAAGCCATTGTGTAGCTAATTCTTGAGCCTGCTCTACAGATTCAAAATGATGTAAATCTAACCACTCATGCCTAACGGTTCGATTAAATCGCTCTACATATGCATTCTGCGTTGGCTTCCCAGGCTGAATGTAAAGCAGGGTAATTTGTTGCTCATTAGCCCAGTCAATTAATGTCTGCGCAATGTATTCTGGCCCGTTATCTAGACGTATAGCCGATGGTTTCCCACGCCACTCGATAACTTGGTCAAGGCTACGAACAACACGTGTGCTTGGTAGTGATAGGTCTACATCAATACACAATCCCTCTCGGTTATAGTCATCTAGCACATTGAATGTACGCAATGATCGGCCATCAGCCAAGGAGTCACTCATGAAATCGATTGACCAGACTTAGTTTTTCTCGACTGGCACTGACAATGCGTCAGGCTTATCCCGCTTAATTCGGCGCTTGGGCTTTATCCGCAGGTTAAGCTCTAGCTCTCGATATATTCGATAAACCCGTTTATGGTTCCAAGCAAAACCCTTCACATTCCTGAGATGAAAGAAGCAAAGGCCAAAGCCCCATCGTTTATGGGCAGCAGTTAAACGTAACAACCAGTCAGCAATGATCTCGTTTTCCGTGGATAATTTGGCCTGGTAGTAATAACAGGACAAACTGATCCCCAAGCATTGGCAAGCGAAACGAATACTAATACTGTGACGTTCGATTGCCGTAATGGCCATCTCTTTACGTCGAGATGGCTTTACAGCTTTCCCTCAAGCGCTTCCTGTCTAATCTCAGCCTTGAGTCGCTCTTCGGCATACATCTTCTTCAAGCGCTGATTCTCGGCTTCTAGTTCCTTAAGACGCTTCATCATGGAAACGTCCATGCCGCCAAATTTAGCTCGCCATTTGTAAAACTGGGCTGAGCTCATGCCGTGTTCACGGCATAGTTCATTAACGGCTACGCCTTGTTCATTTTGTTTGATGATCGCCATAATTTGGCTATCTGTATATCGTGACTTTCGCATAGAAAACTCCTTTCGTTCAGTTTAATGGAATTTTCTACTTATAGCTGCTCTGGTTATTTGGGGGGATTACAAGTCAGGCCAAGCCTTTCGAGGCAACGGCAAGCTCACCCCAGAGTTGGAAGAAATCCGGTCTCTTCGAGCTCAAGTTAAACGCCTTCAAATGGAAAAGGATATCCTAAAGAAAGCGACGGAGATATCAAACGGTCACTGCAACAACCTATAAAAACTGAGGGGCTAGGTTGTTATGAAGGACTTGTCAAAGCGCGGTTTGGATCAGAAGGAAAAACTAAAAGTTTGGGGTTTATGGCGGCAAGGCAAAACGCTTAGTGAAATAGGTTTGACGGTCGATCGTCATGCTGGTTCTATATTCGGTGTACTTAAACTGAAGGGTGGTATATCGCCAGTGCAACGAAAGCGTAGGAGTTTGTATCTATCAAGAGAAGAACGTGAAGACATCTCAAGAGGGTTAGCCTCGGAGGTGTCCATAAGAGAAATTTCACGCAGGATATCAAGATCAGCATCCACCGTAAGCCGTGAGATCAATCGAAATGGTGGCAAAGCCGCATATCGGGCCATGACTGCGGATAAAAAAGCGTTTGAGCGAGCGTTGCGGCCAAAGCAGTGCAAGCTGCAAAAAGGCAGTTTTCTTAGCGATCTAGTGGAATCTAAGCTGTTCGAAGATTGGTCCCCGGAACAAATAGCTGGCTGGCTTAAACTGACCTATCCCTTGTTGCCAGGGATGTGGGTATCGCACGAAACTATTTATAAAACGCTGTTTGTGCCATCTCGATGTATCTTTCATAAAACGGTTCTGAAGCACCTTAGGTCGAAACGTAAACTTAGGCATGGAAAGCGCTCGACTAACAAGGGTATCTATAAAGGAATCATTGATGCTAAAACAATACATGAGAGGCCAATTGAAATCGAAGATCGATCAACAGTAGGCCACTGGGAAGGCGATTTAATTTCTGGTAGTCATAACTCACATATAGCGACGCTAGTTGACCGTAAGACCAGATATACGGCACTGGTTCAAGTCGACGGCAAGGACACTAAGAGTGTGGTTGATGCACTGATTCGTAAATTCAACACCTTTCCTCAGGTTCTAAAGCACACATTAACTTGGGATAGAGGGATGGAGTTGGCTGATCACCAGCGTTTTACTGAAAGTACAGATGTGGATGTGTATTTCTGTGACCCAAGCAGCCCTTGGCAGCGAGGGACCAATGAAAATACGAACCGTCTGTTACGGCAGTACTTTCCCAAGAAAACCAGCTTGAGAGGTTTTGATCAAAAATATCTAGACGGTGTTGCCAGCAAACTAAATCAGAGGCCTAGAAGAGTACTGACGTACATAACGCCGGCTGTTATGATTGATACCCATGTTGCAGTGACCGTTTGATATCGCCACGGTCTTCTTTGCCAAAGAAACGAAATAAAGTATTCGTTTATCACTCAGCACAAGAAGACCTGGCCTGTAGATGTGATGTGTCGGGCTTTGGGTGTTACCCGTGGTGGCTACTATCGTCATTTAAACAAGGCCGTAGATTATTATCATTTGGAGCTGATTGAGGCCGTTCAAGAGCTTGCCAAAGCCTCTGACCATACTTATGGCAGTCGGCGCATGAAGGTTGCACTGGGCATCATGAGCTACCCAGTGAGCCGCAACAAGGCCAAGAAGCTGATGAAAGAAGCGGGCGTGTTAGTTAAGCGCCGAAAGAAATTTAAAGCAACGACAGACAGCTATCACGCTAAGCCGTTGTTTGATAACGTGCTCAATCGTGACTTTGCACCAAAAGGTCCTGATCAGGCGTATGTACAGGATATTACCTACATCTGGACTCAAGAAGGCTGGCTCTATTTAGCCACCGTTATCGATTTATATTCACGGCGCGTTGTTGGCTGGAGTATGGGGTCAAGAATGACAGCTCAGCTGGTCTGTGATGCGTTAAAAATGGCCACATGGCAGCGCCGACCCAAAGCCGGCTTGATTGTTCATTCGGATCGTGGATCACAGTATGCAAGCTATGCATATCGCCGTTTGTTAAAAGCCCACGACTTTGTTGGCAGCATGAGTCGCAAGGAAAATTACTGGGACAACAGTGTGGCAGAAAGTTTCTTCGGCAGCTTAAAACAAGAGCGTGTTCAGTGGCGTAACTACCAAACGCGTAACGAGGCGCAGCAGGACGTAATGAACTACATTGCGATGTGGTACAACAGCCTCAGGCTGCATTCATATTTGGGCTATAAGTCGCCCAATCAATTTGAAATTGAGATGCGAATGCCACGGCTAGAATTACAAAAAGCCTCTTAACTGGGTTGTGCTAAAAAGCTTGACCACGTCAGTCATCAACATTCTCAATTTCTTAACCAGTTTTAAACATTCGTGTCCAGCGATACCAATCTTCAAGGAAAGGCATCTCCCGATAACCACCAACTGCCAAGACAGAACTAACCTTAAAAGCTGCTGTTGGATGATTTATTGGGTTTCGGTATGGAAATTTCCTCCTAATACGGTCAAGGCCAATAGGAACAGTTCTAGCAGAAAATACTTTACCATTTGCATCTATCTTCTTCATATGACAACTTACTAAGTCAACATCACTCATCAACAAGCAGTCTCGTGTTACCTCAAATCTTCTATCGACATTAATATCATCGGCATCAAATCTAATTGCATATGCAAATTCGTCACCTATACAATTTAGGGCTAGCTGCAGGGCTAGTTGAGAGACCCTGAGCCACCTTACTAAGTCAAATCACTTCTTTACAACGCCTACTATCGAGGTGCTATCGATTACTAGTAGAGATGTAATTTTACGGGATTCCATGAGCAATAACGCGTCTGCCATTCGAGTACCAACTTCTACTGTAATGGGCTGCCTGGACATTAATTCCTCAGCTTTCATTGAGAATAAAGCCTCTCCATAGGTTTCGATAGCTCTGCGAATGTCTCCGTCCGTTATAACACCCTGTTCTTTATCATCAATAATACATAGCCCTAGGCCAGACCCTGTCATTGAACGAATTAATTCTAATACATTAGCCTCTGAAGATACAAACGGTAGACTATCACATTTCATCTCATTCTCAACACGGTGTAATAATCTTCGCCCAAGAGAACCTCCCGGATGGAATTTTGCGAAATTTTCAGGTTGAAAGTTACGAACCTTCATTAGGGTAACAGCTAAAGCATCGCCCATTGCTAATGTCGCAGTCGTTGAAGCTGTGGGGGCTAATTGCAAAGTGCATGCCTCAGCATGCACTTTAATGTTGAGGTGGAAGTGCGACGCTTTGGCCAAAGTCGAATTGACACTTCCTGTCATGGAAATGACAGTATTTTGATTATCTTTCAAAAATGGGAGTAGCTTAACAAGCTCTTCTGTCTCACCGGAGTTCGACAAGGCCAGAAATACATCATCGCGGGTAACCATCCCCAAATCGCCATGATAGGCCTCTCCAGGATGCATAAAAAAACTTGGTGTGCCAGTGCTAGCAAAAGTAGCAACAATTTTCTTACCAATAATTCCCGACTTACCCATCCCGCAAACAATTATACGACCCTTACATCCTAAGATACATTCAACGGATTCTGTAAAGTTATCATCTAACAAGTTAGACAGCCCAGAAATTGCCTTCGACTCAATATCGAAGACCTCTTTAGCAAATTTTATATAAGACATTTGATTACTCACTAATGCTATTATTAAGGACCTTGCGAACGCGATTTACATCGTCTAAACAATCGACACCTGCGTGAATAGGCCCCAGCCAATTGAACATAGATATGGAGTGCCCAAACCATAAAGCACGAAGCTGTTCTAGTTTTTCGAGCATTTCCAATGCACATGGCGTACTAGCAGATAATTCCGTTAGTACTCTCGCTTTATAAGCATAAATCCCTATATGCCTATTATATAAATGTGTAGGCCAATCAGCCAAAGGAACATCACGGCAGTAAGGTATTGGAGAACGAGAAAAGGCAGTTGCTTGACCAGCTTTATTGACCGTCACTTTGACGACATTAGGATCATTAATATCCTGCCAGCAATCCACAGGAACCATTACACTAGCCATAGCCAAAAACTCATTAGTAATACAAAACTGAGCAAATTTTTGCAATAAACCTACATCAATTAACGGCTCATCTCCCTGCACATTAATGATTATTACATCACTTGCCCAACTTAAGTTTTTAGCCACCTCAGCGATACGATCCATTCCACTTTCATGATCATCACCCGTGAGCATAACTTGATATCCATAGCCGATGGCAACATCCTCAATACGTTTGTCGTCCGTAGCAATCCACAGATCAGCTAAGGGCAACGCTTCAGATACACGATTAGCAACTCTAATGACCATTGGCTTGCCACAGAGGTCGATTAATGGCTTCCCTGGCAACCGACTAGAACCAAACCTTGCAGGAATTACTACTTTTATTTTACTATTGATTGATTTCATGAGCACCTAATATATCCAAGTACATCTCACTTAACGACAGCCCAGATTTTCTCAAAACCAGCTCGGCACTCTCTCTTGCAACACCCTCGCCACCCTTTGACAAAGTAACGTAGTGAGCCACTTTTACGGCGAGCTCATGTGCATCAGCTGGAGCAATACTAAGACCAACTCTTTTCATAGCAGGAATATCAATAATGTCGTCACCCACAAATGCTACCTGATCGAAACCCAGTTCTATACGCTCTAATAAAGCTTCAAGCGCAGACAACTTATTACTACAACCGGTAATAGCGTGGTCAAAACCCAACTGTTTAATGCGAAAATCAAGCGCTTTACTGGCTTTTCCAGAAATAACACCCACCTGGATACCATGAGTTTTAAGCAAGGCAACTGCCACACCATCTTTAGCATTGAACTTTTTAAAGACCTCACCATCAGGCCCAACATAAAGCCCTCCATCTGTTAGGACACCGTCCACATCAAAAAGAACCAATTGAATTGATCTGGAATTCATCGATTATAAGACCTCTAATTTGGGTAGCGACTTTACTGTGTCATCAATCGCTTTGACATGTTCAAGAAAGGCTTGCAGTTGATGGAGTGGCAGCGCGCTTGGGCCATCACATTTAGCCGTATCTGGATCAGGATGCGCCTCTAAGAATAGACCAGCTAAACCAGTTGCCATACCAGCCCTGGCAAGTTCGACGAGTTGATTTCGTCGCCCTCCTGAAGCTTTCCCCATTGGATCACGGCACTGTAAGCTATGTGTCACATCAAAAATAATAGGCGCGTTATTGGTTGCACCTTTCATCACCTGAAATCCAAGCATATCGACCACAAGGTTGTCGTAACCAAAATTACTCCCACGCTCACAGAGCATCACATCAGCATTACCTGCTTCATTACATTTATCTACAATGTTTTTCATTTGCCCGGGGCTCATGAACTGAGGCTTCTTAATATTTATAGGCTTTCCTGATTTGGCAATTTCAACAACTAAGTCCGTCTGCCTGGCTAAAAAAGCTGGAATTTGCAGTACATCAACAACCTCTGCAACTGATGCAACTTGATAAATTTCATGTACATCGGTTATTACAGATACTCCAAATTCAGCCTTAACCGCAGACAATATCTCAAGACCTTCGTCAAGCCCAACGCCTCTGTATGACTTGATAGATGAGCGATTAGCTTTATCAAATGAGGCCTTAAATACAAAGGGAATGCCCAGTTTCTGAACAACCTTTACGAATTCTTCAGCTACTTTTAAGGTCATTTCTTTGCCCTCAAGAACATTCAGACCACCGAATAAAACAAAATCAAGTTCATTTCCTATTTTTATGCTTCCTACTTCAATAATATTACTCAAATGCACACCTCAAATCATTTATGAAATTAAAAAATTTATACGTCATCTGTTTCTAAAAAAACTTCCTATACCATCATTACTTACGCTTTCGGTAAACTAAAAATAGAGGAAAAAAACCTACAAAAGCTTTTAGCTTAACAATAAATAGTAGGGAGTATGGTAGGAGAAGGATTGTAAAAATCATTCCATTAACAATGCCAAACTGGAAAAAAAGATCAAAAATAAACCCTATATCAGCAATAAGATGATTGGTCCAAAACCATGCCCCACTTAACAAGTATTTACTTTCCAGCGCGTTAGAAAGCAGGTCAATTCGCATCATTAAACTACTATCATTACCTAAAAAAATATTCATAACTCTTGGGCCGATAGTTAGGCATGCTATACCTATTGCTAAAAAGCTCAATAGGATGTTGCCAACACTAACCTTATGATGTGTATATATAAAATAACGATTGATGAACATTGCAATACTGGCTAGCAATATATAAGGAGACTGTATTAGAGCTACACCCAAAAAAAGTAACATTATTGTGGTTTTTTTAGGAACTGCAATAAGGGATAAACAAAATAGCATCGCGGCCAATGTCCCAGGCTCTCCCATAAGCCCAGTAGCCCTAACATAAGGCTTCGCTTTAGTTATATGCCTACTTTCAAGATCAAGTAGAAAAAATGAGAGGTCCATATTAACCAAGCTAAAAGCAACCATATCGACACTTGCAATCATAATGTGTACTGCAATCACAAAGTTACTTGCAACCTTGAAATCAACCCATCTAATCTTAAAAGCTGACATAACTGCCACAATCGACCAACAGACAAAACTTAACCATCTTCCGTCGAGAGAAAAATCAAACCTGAATAATACTCCAACAAGAACGACGCTGATTAAGAAATATATTGAAAGAGCATTATCGGGTCGATATATTCGCTGATCCTTTATGGCCCATATTAATATAACAACCATGAAAACCGGCGTTAGCTTGTAAGATCCGTACTCAAACAAAGTCATTGCGAAAAGCAGTGTTGAGCAAAAAATGTTTTTAGCCGTTAAACTCATGGTGACTTGAACTTTTTATATCCAAAATAAACAATATAATCTCGGGAGGCTGAAAATACAAAATGACTCAAAATCATTGTCAAAACTGACAACAAATCTTGATAGGCCCATATAAAGCAACCGTAAAATACTGACATTATTATTCCTGTAATTTCTATCCTCATAAAAACAAGAGGCCAAGCGAAAATATCTTTCTTGGCTTTCATATAAACATGGACAAACACCGACGCAAGCACCACTAATAAGACTGGCTGGGAGAAGAAGTGTGCAAAGCTGAGCATCTTATCAAGTTCCATAAAAACAAATTTTTTACTCAATGATGTGATTATTGGATCGGCAATGATAGTAAACACAAACCAGCCACCAAGAACTGCAGAAAAAGAGGGTAATGCGTATTTAATGGCATATTTACTAAGATAATCCAGCTCATCGCCACCCCTTAGGTTAGCTCTGACAGGAATGTATAAAAAACTAGCGCCAATGGAACAGCTTTTCATGACAGCATGGAAGAGCATGAGGGAGGCCCCAGGTAAAATAAACGCAGCCAGATAATTACAAAGGTTTTCATTTAATCGTGCACCTATTTCTTTTACCCTAAAAGAGTAAAGATTCGACACGTCTAATTTTTCGGGATTAGTATATACATTCCTTTGGCCAAGCCTGCCACAGTCACCCCACATTATTTTTGCCTGTAAAGCACAACTTAGCGTCACACTAACGTACAAAATCCAAAAGTTTGACTTAAAAAATGACAAGAACAGACCAAGCCAAAAAACGATCCTCACAGCGACTATTAATATGCTTGAAGATGGTAATATATGTAATGCCCAAGGGACACTGAGCGCAGAACTAAGTAGAACTGAACTAAAAATTAAATATACATTAAGGTATTCTTTGTCATTTAGAAGTAGAAAGAAAACAACCATTATAAAACTTACTATCAACCAAGCACCCATAACTCGTCGGAGATAACGGGCCATAAGCTCAAGTGACAGCGACCTAGATACCAGCGGGCCAAAGCCTGAAAGAATTAGCAAATATAAGATCGAAGCCGAGGCAGTGGATTGCAGGTATAGGGGGTAGAGGTCTTCTTTTTCAAGAATGTATACCATGCCAATCAAACAAAAAGCACCACTCAAGTTAGCCAGCTTAAGCACGCTATCACAGAGAGCCATTGCCTTAACGGAAGGGCTTTTCATTAGGATGACAGCTTCTCGACTGGATATAAAGGAGCATTCTGGTCAATTAACAAAAACTTGTAGTAAGTACAAACATCTTCGGCTTGCCAGCCCTCATAAAATGCCCGCCCAAAACATGTGACCGACTTGTGATAAAGAAGCGCATGTGCACCCCCGGTGCTATTAACAGTGTAGATCGAGCTAGCGTTCTTTACAGCGAGCCCAAGCGAGCCAATATTAGAAATCACAATTCCATTTAAAGTGGCGTAATTTACTACAGCAAGCATCTCAGTATAATTCTTTTCCGCTGGATGAAGCCTTAGCACCAGTGCCATACCTCTTGACTTAGCTAATAAGGATGCTTTTTTAATGGCGGAAACTTGGGTTTCAACCGATTGAAAGACTGTTTGTGAATCTTCACTTACCTGACCTATAAATAAGTCATATTCAACCGGTAGCACAATACATTTAAATTTTGATATCATGCGGCGACTTAGTACAGTATAAAATGCAGTTGTCAGCGCCTTTTGAATGCTAATTTTTGGGGCCAAAGATTTAAAAAATTTGGAGCATACGTTATTGATGGCTTGTTCAAGAACTTGATCAATTAGTCGACGATCAGCATGCGGTGGGGTCCATGTGTCAATTAATTTGTTTAGCTCGACTACAGAAATACACTCTTCACTTTGTTTCTCTGTAACCTTGGCTATCGCATCACTATAACGACCATCAGCATTTATACCGTGGCGTGAACATTGTAACTTCCCTGGAAAATTTGCTATTTCAAAGTAAAAGGTAGCTTCTATCTGCACAGTAGTGGAAATACATTGCCACGCATACTGGAAGCCGCCCCAGACAACCCAAGCCCGGCTAACTTGCTTCTTGGAAGCAATAAGAAAAGTAGAGTCAAGTGACCATTTAAATCTACTATTCCATTTAAACTCTTCAATGCTTAAATTTTGAAGATCATTGCGAGAGCCTAAACGCTTGAGAAGGAGGTGCTTTTGATCCACCGATGCCTGCCGCCTTGCTGACAGGTATGAAAAGACATTTGTATGGCAATACACTACACGTCTAGGGAAATCTTGAAATAACGTCTGGAAAATCCTATATCGATCTAAATTATCGACTAGGATATATATTTCTTGAAAATAAAGCAGGTCTTTTGTTATGGAGGTATTTAGCATTGGTCGTAAACTCTTTATAGACTAAGTAGGAAATTGTAATCATGCTTTTTATGAATTAAATAGGAACTCCATCTTGATGATTTTTTATTAGATAATTATATATTTTTCTAAAAAAGAGGATGGCAGCGCTCAAAAGTGTTATTTTTAGCAGCCATAATGTCATCACAGTCAATTGAACGATTTTTAATACTTTTAGTTATGTGGACAAATTTAGTTAATCACAACATTGCACGCTCAAACTTAAGCTTACCCTTTGTCTCGTAGCTGATTTAGTTAATGGAACAAAAAAATCACAACCGAAAACACTCTTAAGAGATAAATCTTTTCGCAATCGACGAGTTTTGAACATTTTTCGATCACGGTAAACGATCTTTTATTCCCAAACACATAGAGGTTAAACACTGACTTATTCTTTTATTCATAATGTAAGCCTCTCTAAATATTATTCCATAGATATTTTTATCAAAATTTGACGATATATATTTCACCATCCATTTTGTAATTTTAACGCACTTGCTGAAATCATTTTTACCTTCGTTTAAACGTTTTTTCTAGCTTCATCATCACGGACAAACATTTAGTTCAATCCTCAGGAGTTAAAGTCTTAAGTCAATCAGCTTCAGCTCTTGTCGGGTAGCACCCGATAAGACCCATTATCTATTTCTTTCTACTTTAGATTCGATAATGGCTATTATCAAACCTCCACCCCAGCTCGCCTTGCCACCGCCACATTGGCCCTCACAAAGCCACATTGATGACCACAATCATGCACTTCGGCGTCCGTAAG
>ENA-OSET01002492-OSET01002492.1-sediment-metagenome-genome-assembly--contig:-NODE-2492-length-17812-cov-5.875275_pt1 | contig 17812 bp, 14 predicted proteins | sample MGYA00237882_ERZ534229 | MGnify/ENA primary metagenome ERZ534229 (study PRJEB26408, sample SAMN06266212) | sediment metagenome | isolation source: Hudson Canyon methane seep mesocosm | place... | reverse complement strand
CCTGAAGGCGAGTAACGAAGTACCCTTTGTATACTTTGATATAAATGCATCTTCGAATTTTCATATAGGGGTATAACGCTTCTAAGCACCAGCGCGCGCTTTTTGCGCGTCTGAGTGCCTTTGTTTGTTAGCTTTTTATTTTGACTTCTACTTTGTTTTTCCTGAAATACCAAAGCATTACAGGAATTTCGATCAGTGCGTAAGTAATCAATGTAAACCAAAACCAATTTACTTGACCAAATATCAAGCTAAATTCTTGGCCTGTGCCCCAATATTTTGAACCGACAATTACAAGTGCCAGCCCAGAAGCAAAAATGTCATAAAACGATATTCGATTGAAGCTATTCCCTGCCAGTTTCGGGTAAACAGACAGGTACGCCACAAATACAATTACTAAATTTAGGACTATAACTAAAAACTCAATACTTCCCATTAGTTCCGATGTCTCCGATTAAAAGCTAACGCTTCGAATATGCGGCGCGCGCTGTTTGCGCGTCGGCCATGATTTGTTTGTTATACGTAATTATCTACCGTACTTTAATTCTATTAGTTGTTTTAATAAATCGGTACGTTCAACATTTGAATAGCCTATACTCGCCATCGATGATGCGATAAACATGAAGTGCATATTTGACCAACTACCACCATCTAACCAGACAGTAAAAATATAATAAAGCGTTAGCGCACCCAAAGTCATGTATGGCACGAAACCAAGTCGATGAAACTTTTTTTCGATTTTTTGAATTTGCTCCATCTTTTTATATTCATTGAGGGCTTTGACATCTTCTATTGAATTTAACTCCATCTACCAACTCTCCTTTACGTATAACAATATTAATAGCCGGAAAAGTTCCGTGTTTAAACACGGAACTTTTCCGGCTTTCTACATTACCTATTTCTACCACAGCCACTAACCCCTTGTACAGGTTAACTTTATTACCTTTTCGTAAATAAGTGATTGTGGAAACACGGACTTTTTCCTAGATCTTGCTGTTATCCGGAAGTTTTACTATAACTGTATATACATACATATTAAAAGTAAGGAAACTTTTATGCCTAAATCAATGTTTTTGAATATGATAAAAGATGAGATGTTTAAGTTACGTTATGCGAAACGTACTATTGAAGCTTACTTAAAATGGATCAGTAGTTACATCCATTTCCATCAGAAAAAACACCCTAATCTAATGCACGATAAAGAGGTAGAAGCCTTTCTTTCACACTTGGTGTTAGAGCTTGATGTAGCGGCAGCGACACAAAAGTCTGCATTGAATGCCTTAGCTTTTTTGTATCGAGATATTATTCATCAGCCTTTAAATTTGAAGCTCAACTTTGTTAAAAGTACGCGTCAGCAAAAACTACCCGTGGTGTTGACCACAGATGAAATGCGTAGGTTATTAGCAGTCGTCAATGTACAACAGAAACTAGCCGTATGTATTTTGTATGCTAGCGGTTTGCGTTTAATGGAATGTATAAGATTGAGAGTCCAAGATATCGATTTTGACTTTAAATCTATTCGAATTTGGAATGGTAAAGGAGGCAAACATCGGGTGGTCACTCTGGCTGATGAGCTTGTTCCTTCTCTTCGACAACAAATTGTTGTAGTCAAACAATATTTGGATGCAGATTTGTCAAACCCCGAATACAGTGGTGTGTATTTACCCCATCGTCTAAGGCTAAAATTTAAAAAGGCCAATCGTTCACTACAATGGCAATACCTGTTTGCGTCTCGGCAATTGTCGAAAGATCCAGAGGATCAACCATTAAGACGTCATCATATTGATGAATCCACCGTGCAAAAAGCAATTCGTTTTGCCGCAAAAAAAGCCCATATTGACAAACACGTCACCCCACACACCCTACGCCACTCATTCGCCACCCACTTACTCCAATCAGGTGCCGATATTCGAACAGTGCAAGATCAATTAGGTCACGCTGATTTACGCACCACTCAAATCTATACGCATATTTTGCAGCGAGGTGGTAACTCAGTAGTCAGTCCGTTGTCTAGGCTTTAGTGCGCGTAATGTTTACCAGTAGTATCAAAAGGTGTGCTTTGTGCCCCCGCATCTGGCAACGCAACAGGCCACGTTTTATCACGCCCTTGCCACATAACTTCTGCTTGTTGATAGGCCTGTGCCCATTCAAGTTTATTCACTAGTACTAACATCACACTTAAAGTGCCCACCACCGCATGGTTTGCGTAAGTATCGTCTGCTAAACCAGTCCAAACATCGATCAGTTGTTTGGCGTCTAATGCTTGTGGTTTGGTGATAAAGGTTTCACAGGTGGCATTCACATCAGTACATTCTTGTTTTGCACTTCGACTAATATGTAAGGTCACATCACGCAGTGGATTAAATTCAATTTCGCCGCCCTCGCCTCTAAAACACAGTACATTTTGATCCTTCAACAAGGCGGCGGTTTTACGGTGTTTTTCATCTACCAGACGATGAAATATACCTTGTAGGCTGTGGCTTGCATTTGACGGGTTTAACATTCTGGCTAAGGTGTTGGCGCACGAGCGTAAACCAAATTGTTCGCGCAACTGAATAATATCGTCGAGTTGCGGGTTTATCTGTTTTAAGTCCATATAGGCAAAACCGAACGTGTCTAAGGCAACGTCAGCTTCGGCTGGGTTTTGGGCGATATCAAAACCTAATTGGGGTAAGACTTCTTTTAAATACAAACGTTTTGAATCAGGCTCGTGGGTGCCATGCAAAAATATGCGTTTACCACTTTGTGCAAGTAACAAAACGGCCAACAAAAACCAAGGTAGATGCCTGCGTTTACCCGCGTAACAGCCCATGTCTAAATCAACGGTAAGTGCAGTTAGGTTAGTCGGCGTATAAGCGCGAAACGCCTGACTAAAACCGGCTAGCTCTTCTGCGGTTTCTTCTCTGACCCGCAGCAACATTAAAAACGCCCCTTTTTGTTCCGCAGTGGCTTGGCCATTAATTAACATACTCATGGCTTGATAAGCTTCTTGTTGAGTCAGTGTGCGCCCTGCCCTTTGGCCTCGGCCAATAATGCGAATAAAGTCTTTAAAGTCTGTTGGGGTGTCTGTCATGGTTTGAAATTCTGATCTACTGTATTGGATATTCTACCTTGAATTGACTGGCCAATTAAACAAAACCTATCAGCGTAAAATCGTATTAGTTAGGCCTTACGTTGGCGTTAGTTAAGTGCCAACGCTCAATGCATTGACTGATTGAGACAACAACGACAAGTTGACCTCGTGACGTTTATTCACCACCTCACCTACTATGGTCACAGCTGGGCCTTGAAAATTTTGCTCGGTCACGCGTTGGGCGATATTCTGTAATGTGCCTACACATACTTGTTGTTGTGTTGTCGACGCTTGGTCAATCACGGCAACCGGTGTACTTGCAGGCAACCCGTGGGTTTCGAGACGCTGCATAATAGTATCGATGCGTTTAAGCCCCATGTAAAACACTAAGGTTTCGCCATTGTTGGCAGAGTGAGACGCACTGGCTCCAGCCACCAGCGCTTGCCAATTTGGTTCGTCGCTGGCTGATTTTAAGTGCGCGGTAATAAAACGCACTGATTGCGCGCATTCTCGGTGTGTAAGCGGAATACCCGCATAGGCCGATGCGCCAGAAGCAGCAGTAATACCCGGCACTATGGCAAAGTCGATTTGATGCTTAGCTAAAATTTCACACTCTTCAGCGGCTCGGGCAAATATAGCGGGGTCACCGCCTTTTAAACGTACGATGTTTTTACCGGTTAATGCCACGTCTAGCATTAACTGACAAATATCGGCTTGTTGCATACTGTGCTGGCCGCACTTTTTACCGACAAACACCCGTTCAACATGACTTGGGATCATATTGATAATGTCGGGGTTAACCAACCAGTCGTACATCACAACATCGGCTTGTTGAATTAACCGATGGGCTTTTAAGGTTAATAATTCTGCATCACCTGGCCCTGCACCAATTAAATACACATGGCCTTTGTCAGCTCGTTTGTGCGGTTGAATACGCTGCTGACCAGGGAAATATTGGTTTAACCAATTGGGCACTAGCTGATTTGAATTGATTTTAACCCGTGAAAACAACTGTTGTAGTGCAGAAACGCCCCAAGGCAACAACATTTTTTCTGTACTCATGATAAGGCCTCCAAGGCGATTAACTGATCTTGTTCAATATTCAGTTTTTTGACGGCATGTTGTTTAACCATTTGACTGAGTTCAGATTTACACGAACCACAGTTGGTACCGCATTGTAGTGTGCGACCTAAACTGTCTACTGAGTCACAGCCCGATTTGATGGCGTCGACAATGCTATTTTCGCCCACTTTAAAACAACTACAGACCAATTTACCTTGGGTAAACTGTGCATCAGGTTGTTTGTTTAACACACCGTGTAATTGTTCAGCGGTGACATTGTCGCTGTTGAGCACACTATTGATCCAACTAGCGTCTACCTCCATGTTATTCGGTGAGATAAACATGACTAACGACATCACACCTTGGCGCATGGCGCAGGTACTGTTTAAGTGTGGGCCTGCGGTATTGATCCATTCATCGTACAACGGCAGCTGTAACTGCAAGTCGTGTTTAATGTTTGCTGGCTCTTGGTCAGTAGCAAAAAACACCCGTTGACCTTTCTCTACTGGGCAAGTGACAAAATAATCAAAATACTGCCTTAATAACTCGACATTAAGATCTTGCTGGATAAACAGTTGACCATAATGTTGATAATTCACCTTTTGCAGTTTAATCGCAGCGTGTTTCAGCTCAGGTTGGCCAGATAGTTTGTCGTTTGCATCGGTATAAAGCATCGTAATATTGGCACTGGATGCATTGCTAGCACTCCAATGAATAGGCGCAAACACTTCTCCGCATCGTTGATTGTCGTCAATGACTACAGGCAACAACACTGGGGGTGTCTCAGCGACAACATGTTCAGCACTTAGGCTAACTAAATCATCATGTTTTAAATCTAAACTTGCAGCATCTTTTGAATGCATAGCCAAATACGGACGGCTAACGTGTGAGGTTAATTCAGACGTTTTACCCGTACGGGTCATGGTATGCCACTGGTCGCGCACTCGGCCGCTGTTCAATACAAAAGGAAAATCACTATTGGTCTGCTGTTCTGGTGCTGAAAATTTGGTGAGTACAAACTGTGCTTTGCCGCTTTTGGTATAGAATTGCCCGTCTGTGAACAAACGTTTTGTACCATAAGGGGCAGACTGATTAACTGGCCATTGCACCGGTTTTAAACGGTTATATTGAGTTTCTGTTAAATCGCACAAACTAGACAGGTCTAGATCACGGCTACCATGATTGTCTGCCTGCGTTAACCCTGTGTATTCGGCAAATATTTGGCTGGGTGAATCAAAGTTAAAGCCCTTTGCAAAACCCATGGCTTTGGCGACGTCACATATGATCTGCCAATCGTGTTTCGCCTCGCCACTGGCAGGTAATAAACCGCGCTGACGAGAAATACGCCGTTCGGAATTGGTGACTGTGCCGTCTTTTTCTGACCATCCAGTTGCAGGTAATGCAATATGAGCAAAATCTAGGGTATCGTTTTTAGCCACACAATCAGACACCACTACCAACTCACACTTTTTTAATGCCTCAGCAATTTTTTGTCGGTTGGGCATACTCACCATAGGGTTTGTCGCTATGATCCACACAGCTTTGACTTTGCCGCTGTTGATATTGTCAAACAAATCGACTGCTTTTAGTCCCTGCTCGGTTGCGATAGTAGGAGACTGCCAATAACTTTGTACTGTTTGACGATGTTGAGGGTTGTCGATGTCCATATGGCAAGCCAACATATTAGCTAAGCCACCCACTTCGCGGCCACCCATTGCATTCGGTTGACCCGTTAACGAAAAAGGTCCACAGCCTTCTCGGCCAATTTTGCCTGTGGCTAAATGGCTGTTGATGATGCTGTTCGCTTTATCGGTACCAGAGGAAGATTGATTCACGCCCATACAATAAGCAGTGACCACTTTATCGGTTTGTGCAAATAATTGATAAAAACTCAGCAACACTTGTTCACTAATGTCACATTGAAGAGCGACTTTACTCAGGGTCCATAACTCACAATGACTCAGCACTTGCTCAAAACCCTGGGTATTGGCAGTAATGTAATTGGTGTTTAACGCATCGTGGCTAGCTAAATAAGCCAATAAACCATTAAACAAAACAACATCGGTACCGGGTTTAATCGCTAAATGAAGATCTGCCAACTCAGATGTGGCAGTTTTGCGTGGATCGATTGTCACCACTTGCATATCAGGGTTAAGTTTTTTGGCTCTTTCGATACGCTGAAATAATACAGGGTGTGTCCAAGCAGCGTTTGAGCCCACTAAGATCAGTAATTCGGTTTGTTCTAAATCTTCGTAACAACATGGCACGGCATCGGCACCAAACGCTCGTTTGTAGGCGGCCACTGCAGACGACATACATAATCTCGAATTGGTATCGATATTGGCACTGCCGATATAACCTTTCATTAATTTATTGGCCACGTAATAATCTTCAGTCAGCAGCTGACCTGACACATAAAACGCCACCGAATCAGGGCCATGCTGTGCAATGATTTGATTAAATTGACTGGCGACTTGTTCAATCGCCTCATCCCAACTGGCTTTTTTACCTGCAATCATGGGGCTGAGTAAGCGGCCTGATGCTGAGTTGGTTTCGAGTAGTTTGTTGCCCTTAACACACAAACGACCAAAGTTAGCCGGATGATCGCTACTGCCTTTAAGGTCTGTTAATTTCTTATCCGCGCTAATTTGCACCTCTACACCACAACCCACTCCGCAATAGGGACAAGTTGTGCTCAGCATAGAAGGTGCACTACATGGGAGTGACGTTTGTTTGGGATGGCTAGAGGGCATCAACTAGTCAACCAACTGCAACTGTACTTGGTTTTGTTCGATACGCACTGGGTAGACAACCAATTTAATCGCTTCGTCATCAAGGCATAGACCTGACACTAAGCAATAGCGCTGTTTATAAAGTGGTGAAATGATGACATTTACCTTTTCCACCGAGCCTAATAACCCTCTATATAATACATTGGCTTTGCCAATAGGATCCCAGTTACTCACTGCAAAAACCTGTTCACTGTTGGCGCTTTTAATCTTGAACAAAGCAATTTGCTGCTCATTTAATAAAGCGCATACACCAGAGTTAGTGACTAAATCAGTGTCACTACAAACTGTTATCCATTTATCTTGTGTACTCATGATTTGTCTCCTTAAACTAATTCTGTGGCAAGTTCAGTGTCTTTTTCTTCACTGACTTGCGCTTGGCTAAATTGCTGTTTTTCTGATTCAGTTGCAGGGCGAATTTGTTCACGCTCTTCCACAAACACAATGTTTAGATCAGATTTATCACTGTTAACAAACTGACGGAAACGTTTACGAGATTGTTCGCTTTCAATCGCGGTTTTCCACTCACACTGGTAGGTATCAACCACGTTTTGCATCTGCGCTTCAAGCTCTTCACCTAAACCTAGCGAGTCTTCAATCACCACTTGTTGCAAATAGGCTAAACCGCCCTCAAGGTTTTCCATCCATACCGAAGTACGTTGCAAACGATCGCCCGTTCTTACGTAAAACATCAGTACTCTGTCAATGTATTTAACCAAGGTTTCAGTGTCTAAGTCGGTTGCAAACAAATCGCCATGCCGTGGTTTCATACCACCGTTACCACAGACATATAAGTTCCAGCCGTTTTCAGTGGCAATCACCCCAATATCTTTGCTTTGTGCCTCTGCGCATTCTCGGGTACACCCTGACACCGCAAATTTTATTTTGTGAGGTGCGCGTAAACCTTTGTAACGATTTTCCAAATCGATGGCTTGGCCTACGGAGTCTTGCACACCATAACGACACCAAGTACTGCCTACACAGGATTTTACCGTTCTTAGCGCCTTAGCGTAGGCATGGCCGGTTTCAAACCCCGCTTCGATAAGGGTTTGCCAAATAGCGGGAAGTTGTTCAACACGGGCGCCAAATAAATCAATACGCTGTCCACCAGTGATCTTGGTATACAACTTATAATCTTTAGCGACTTGGCCTAATACAATCAGTTTTTCTGGAGTGATTTCACCACCAGCAATACGTGGTATGACGGAATAGGTGCCGTCTTTTTGCATATTACCTAGGTATGTATCGTTAGTGTCTTGCAAACTAACATGGTCGGGCTTGAGTATAAAATCATTCCATACAGAGGCTAAAATCGATGCACTGACGGGTTTACAAATTTCACAACCCAAACCTTTACCATGCTTTTCTAATAATTCATCAAAGGTTTTGATACCCCCCACTTTGACGAGGTGAAACATTTCTTGCCTTGAATAGGCAAAATGTTCACAAATGTCTTTTTTGACTTCCACACCACGTTTAGTTAATTCGCTGTCTACTACCGTTTTAAGCAGTGCTGTACATCCGCCACAACCACTGCTGGCTTTAGTACAGGCTTTAATGTCTGCTAAGTTACAGCTGCCGGTATCAAAAGCCTGAATAATGTCGCCTTTTGATACGTTGTGACATGAACAAATAGTCGCAGTATCGGGTAAGGCATCAGCTCCTAGTCCAGGTGCGGCACCTTCACCGGCTGGTAAAATAAGGCTTTCAGGGTGTTCGGGTAACTCGATATCGTTTAATGCATATTGCAGTAAGGTGTCATAGTCACTGGTGTCTCCTATGAGCACAGCGCCGAGTAATTTTTTCTGTTGGGAGTCGACCACAATTTTTTTGTAGACTTCTAATGGTTGATTTTCGTAGGTATAGCATAACGCCCCGTCGGTTCTGGCATGGGCATCACCAATTGAGCCTACTTCCACCCCCATGAGTTTTAGTTTAGTGCTCATGTCAGCACCTTGAAAAGCCACATCGCCACCAATAATATGGCTAGCGGCCGCTCTGGCCATGGTGTAACCGGGTGCAACCAAACCAAAGATAAAATTGTTCCATAGTGCACATTCACCAATAGCGTAGATATCAGGCTCACTGGTTAAACATTGATCGTTGACCACAATGCCACCACGCTCACCTATGGCAATGTCAAACTCTCGGGCTAAGGCGTCTTGTGGGCGAATACCCGCCGAGAATAAGATCATGTCGGTTTCTAATACTTCACCATCGGCAAAACACATTTTATAGCGACAGGTTTCACCGGCTTCAATGCTTTGTGTGGCTTTTTGGGTATGAACTTGTACACCTAGAGATTCGATTTTACTGCGTAATACTCGACCACCCCCGTTATCGACTTGCACTGCCATTAACTGTGGGGCAAATTCAACCACATGGGTTTGTAAACCTGCTTCTTTTAATGCATTAGCGGCTTCTAAACCTAATAGGCCACCGCCTACGACCACACCTACTTTACTAACGGCAGATGACGCACTGATATTTTCTAGGTCTTCTATCGTACGGTATACCAAACAGTGGGGTTGATCGTTGCCAGGGATTGGTGGAACAAAAGGAAACGAGCCCGTTGACAATACAAGTTTGTCGTACGCAAACACCTCTCCAGCTTCGGTTGTGACCGATTTAGCCAACTTATCGATATTGACAACCTTGGCGTTCAAAGCAAACTTAACATTGTGCTCGTGATAATATTCTGGCGTGGTCAACGCTAACTCATCAGCTGTTTTACCAGAAAAATATTCGGATAAATGTACACGGTCGTAAGCAAGCCTCGGCTCTGCAGACAACACTACAATATCTAACTGTGTGTTTGTGTCTGCAATATTTTCTTGTATCAGTTGGTCAACAAAATGATGCCCCACCATGCCATTGCCTACTACTACTATCCGCATGTTATTCCCGCTGTGTACATTAATTAAGTTCGACATGAGCCACCTTTGATTATCTTATGCGCAAAAAAAAGCCCACCATTCCAGTTCAGGAACGTGTGGGCTTCTTTGCCAAATCATCTTGCATACATTTTTGTATATAAAACGAGTTAAAATTTGGTCACAATTGACATTGTTGAGTTACTTAATACAGAAATAGTGCCAACTATTATCATCATATAATTCATGTAGTTAGGAATGATTTATTCTATAAACACTTGAAAACATGCTCCTATATAATGCAATAGCACCAAGTTGGGGCAGCATGAAAAATCTTAGTCTTGTTGCGTTAAACACCCATGCAAGGCTATTCTTCAGCGGCTTTCCCTATACACAATGAAAGGATGTAGTTACAAAATGATATTGATAAGAGCACTCGCACTCAGCACCAGCCTAATATTAACTTTTAGCCTGCAAGCAGCATCGGTTTGGAAGGTATCGAATGGGCAACATAGTCTTTTTATTGGTGGCACTATGCATGTTCTAACCCCAAAAGATTACCCTTTGGCAAAAGAATATGATTTGGCCTTCAACGCCTCGGATAAAGTAATTTTTGAAACAGACATGCATGCAGTGAGCACGCCAGAGTTTACTCAAAAAATGATGAGTCTTATGATGTACAACGATGGCACTACAATCAATAACGTATTGCAGCCTGAGACCTATCAAGCACTTGCTATACATTTGTCATCACGACAAATACCTATGCAGGCATTTGCCTCTTACAAGCCTAATTTACTCTCCATTACCCTGACTTTTATCGAGCTGAAAGCGATGGGGTATACCCGTGAAGGTGTAGATTTGTTTTTTTCAAAAATGGCTAACGCCCAAGAAAAAGAACAAGGTTGGTTAGAAACACCTGACGAACAATTAGCCTTTTTGGCTAACTTAGGCGGTGGCGATCCCAATGCCATGATCGAATACACCTTAAAGGATATTAATAATATGCCAGAGATGTTTGGTCAGTTACATTCAACCTGGCTTGCAGGAGATATGTTAGGAATGGAACAGGTGGGGATCACACCTTTTAAAGATGATTATCCTCAAATTTATCAAGATTTGTTGGTCACACGTAACAACAACTGGGTACCTAAAATAATCGAGATGCTAAATGACAAACCCATTGAGTTTATCTTGGTTGGCGCATTACATCTTTCAGGACCTGATAGCGTGTTGGCAACACTAAAAGCCAGTGGTTACAAAATCGAGAAATTATGACAATTGAAACGGTATTGATCTAAGTAGAGTACCGTTTATTTTGGTGGTTTTCAGCTAACAAAGACAGAAATAGCATGACTCGCGGTATCGGTTATGATGCTTTTTTGAGATAGTTAGCTCAGTCTATTTCAGCATTCAATTATCCAATATTCTAAAGGCAGTATTAAAGTCAATGATCCAAACCTGTGACAGTCCCAACCCAAATGGTTCCGCGCTTTTACCGATAAAAGAAGCGATTGCCAAGATGTTTGCCCATATCAAGCCAATAGAAGATAACAACGATTTACCTCTTCAAAATGCACTTGGTAGAGTCTTAGCTGCAGATGTTATTTCAAGCATTGATGTGCCTCCAGCAGATAATTCAGCAATGGATGGTTATGCGATGGATCATCAATCGTTATCCCAGCACAATAAGTTGAAAATGGTCGGTGGAGCTTTGGCAGGTCAACCGTTCAATAAAACCTTATTAGCTGGGCAATGTATTAGGATCATGACTGGTGCGATTATTCCTGAAGGTGCTGATGCGGTTATCATGCAGGAAAATACAACGGTCGATGGCGACAATATTGTATTCAATCAAATCCCTGAAAAAGGCAATAGTGTACGCAAAGCCGGCGAAGATATTCAGCGCGGACAAGTAGTCGTCGCCTCTGGCACAAAACTTAAGGCGTCTCATCTCGCGTTGATTGCATCGGTGGGTGTTGATCACGTTAGGGTAACGCGTAAATTAAAAATTGGCCTAATTGCCACTGGAGATGAATTAACTCCACCCGGTCAAGATTTAGTACCGGGTGCGATTTATGAAAGTAACCGATTCGCCCTCAATGGCTTGTTATCAGACTTCCCAGTGGAGGTTATTGATATGGGTATAATCAAAGATGACAAATCTAGCTTACGAGCCGCATTTGTCCAAGCCGACAATGAATGTGACTTAGTCCTTTCGTGTGGTGGCGTGTCAGTAGGCGAAGCAGACTACGTCAAAGAAGTTTTAGCAGAACTCGGTAATATTAACTTTTGGAAAGTAGCGATTAAACCCGGAAAACCTTTTGCTTTTGGTCAATTAAAGCAGGCTTGGTTTTGCGGGTTACCGGGTAATCCCGTATCGTCATATGTGACATTTGAGCAGCTAGTCACGCCCATATTGCAAACATTAAGCGGTCAAACATTGTCACCCACACCACATTTTATTGCCAAGGCTGCCGGTATTATAAAGAAACGACCAGGACGAGCAGATTACCAAAGAGGTATCTTTTATCGTGACGAAAGTGGTGAGTTATGGGTAAAACCCAATGGTAAACAGGGTTCTGGGATCATGAGTTCAATCGCTAATGCTAATTGTTATATGGCACTAGAGCAGGATATAGGGGATGTTCAAGTGGGTGAAAACGTAAATATACAGCCGTTTTAAGCTACGAGCTACGAGCTACGAGCTACGAGCTACGAGCTACGCAGGAAATGATATAAGACTAAATAAAAAGTAAAGTGTGATTGCCAACAAACGTAATCTTTTAACACTTTTCTTTAAGCTCGCGGCTCGAAGCTAATAACTCGGAGCTGCTTTTATAAAAGAGACCAGTTTTGGCATTTAAAAAAGAATTAAAAACGATTTGTCATTTGGCATGGCCTTTACTGGTAGCGCAAATTACGCAAACCTTGATGGGTGTGTCAGATACAATTATGGCAGGTCGTTATTCAGCTACCGATATGGCCGCCGTCGCCATAGGGTTTGGCTTTACCTTGCCGATCATTGTGTTTATTCAGGGGATCACCCTTGCCCTACCCCCCATTATTTCACGTTTTAATGGCTCAAAACAAATTGATAAAGTGGCTAACTATACGCATCAAATGGTGTGGCTAGCCTTAGCTTTTTCTATCCTTGCGGTGTTGTTTGGTTTTGCCTTTGAACCTGTGATGAAATACATCCAAATGGAAGAGGAACTGCGTCGAATTACCATCGATTACATTCACTATATTTTGTATTCCATGCCCGCTTTTGCTTTGTATCAAGTGCTTCGAAATTATTGTGAGGGGCTGTCAATTACCAAACCAAGCATGTTAATTATGGGCATAGGTTTATTCGTCAATATACCGGCTAACTATGTGCTAATTTACGGCAAGCTTGGTTTGCCAGAAATGGGTGGTGCGGGTTGTGGTGTAGCTACCGCGTTAGTTTTTGTTGCGATGTTCCTTGCTACTTGGTTATATACATTTAAATCCGAAAAGTTGGCTAGGTATAACTTGTATCTCAAATTATATCGTCCTCATTATCAAGACATGATGGAATGTATGAAACTGGGTTTACCTATTGCCATGACCATACTTTTCGAGGTCACATTGTTTGCCGCGGTGGCTATTTTATTAGCGCCTTTTGGAGCAATAGTGGTGGCGTCGCATCAGGTTGCACTGAACTTTTCTGCACTGATGTTTATGATCCCATTAAGCATCGGTATGGCTACCAGTATTCGTATTGGGCATTTGCTGGGAGAACAAAATCCTGAACAAGCAAAAATTGCTACTAAATGTGCCTTCTTTTTGGGTATCAGTATTGCTGTTTTCACCGCCACATTAACGGTAATAGGCAGTGAGTTCATTGCTAAGTTATATAGCATCGATCCACCTGTGATTGAGTTGGCATCTAGCCTGTTATTATTTGCCGCAATGTTTCAGTTTTCAGATGCGATACAGGTCATATCGGGGACTGCTCTTAGAGGTTATAAAGACACGACAGCTATGTTTTATTTAAGTTTTGTATCTTATTGGGTGGTGGGCATGACAATAGGCTGTGTTTTAGGGTTAACCGATTGGATTGTACCGAAAATGGCAGCTGCGGGTTTTTGGATTGGTTTTATATGTGGTTTAAGCACCGCGGCTGTAACCTTAGGGCTAAGACTCAAGTACATCCAAGCTAAAGTTGTGCAACTCGATAACATTAACGCCTAAAAGGAAGTCAGTATGCAATTATTGGATATCGCATTTCGCCCAAAATCTAGAGCACCCATGCAAACTAAAGCCGAGACTATGGTGAGTAAAGTAGCAGGGGTAGAACATGACTTTAGAGGTAAACCGGGCAAACGTCAGGTTACTGTGCTCAGTATTGAACAATGGCAACTTGCCTGTGACGAAGTGAAGGCAACACTGCCTTGGACGGTCAGGCGTGCAAACTTGTTGGTTGAAGGCGTTAGTTTTGATCCCAGTATGGTCGGTCAACAAATCAAGATTGGTCAGCTGATTTTATTGATTACTCGGGAAACTGATCCTTGTCCAAGAATGGATGCACAACATCAAGGGTTAACCCAAGCTCTAACCCCCGATTGGCGAGGAGGTGTTTGCTGCCGAGTGATAAGTGACGGACGAGTAAAAGTAGGTGACCAAGTGACAATTCAAAAGTAACAAGTTCATGTGATTTAAAAGAACGTCTTAGCTACTTAAAACATGACTCAAAGAATCGACCAAAAGGTGTAAGAAGCATTTGATTCCTAGACAGATTTTTATTTAAGCATATGATAGATACTAATCTGCTATTTATTGGCAATATAGAGTTTTTCTGTAAAACTGATAATTATAGCTAACGTCACAATACACATCAGAATTCAATCAATATGGGTGAATAACAGATGATAGGCAGTACTGTTATAAGCAGTAGTAAGTCAAAACTTAAGAACTTTTTTCTTGATGCCGATTCATCCGGATTATTATCCATTGTTAACATAACCAGCGTCATTTACATCATCGTGCTGGGGCTAACCTTTAAAGACTTCTACGCTGTAATGGCTAATTGGGTAGTGGCGTTTCAAGCCATTGGTGTCTCCATTATCATAGGTAATATGTTTTTGCTTTATCGAAGCAAAAACGTCCCTCTTAGCGCAAGCATCATGTTATTTTGCATACTTGTAATCCATTTAGTTAACGTAACTTTTGCCGGCGGAATTGACACAGTTCACTTTGCATGGATTTTTATCATACCTATACTCGCGGGCGGTACAATGGGCTGGAGAGGTCAGTTGTTTTTCTGGCTGATGTGCGTTTTAGGTACCATTTTTTATGCTGTTTTCCCCGAAAATTTAGACGCTTTACCTTATGAAGGAAGCATGGGTTATACCTTAATGACTCGGCTTATGTGTCTGACTATTTTTAGTTTGATTATGCTGATTTATTATTTTGTTTTAAACGATAAAATGTTGGACATAAATAAAGCACTCAGCCTTGCCTGTTTTGAAAGTAATTTATTTATGGGGGTTTTTAATTCAAACGTTCAGAGTGTTATTTTAGTCGATGTTAAAGGCAATATAGAACGGGCTAACGCCAAAGCGCACAAAACCTTTGGTTACAAAAAGGATGCCTTACTAGATTCACATATTGGGGAAATATGTCAGACAAGCAAAACATTTTCTTATGACAGTTTAGATGACATCAATGGTAAAGAAATCCTTATCACTTCGAACGATGGACATGCTTTGTGGCTAGAATACTCATCGTTAAGAGTGGCTGATGAAAATAATGAACAACATATCCTTTTAACGATTGAAGACATTAGCGAGCGTAAAAATCATGAATCGGAATTATCCTATTTAGCCCATTATGACTACTTAACCAAACTTCCAAATCGTTTATTTATTCAGCAACGCATGGGTGAAATGGTCGAGAAGGGTCAATTACAAGGACGCAAATTTTCTATTGTCTTCATTGACCTAGATAAATTTAAGAATGTAAATGATATCAAGGGTCATGAAGCTGGCGATGCAGTTTTAATTGAAGTGGCTAAACGTATTAAGAAGGTTGTTCCAAAAAGTGACGTAGTAGCAAGATTTGGTGGCGATGAATTTGTTTTACTATTGAATGATGTGACAGACGAAAAGCAAATCATTAGGTTAATAGAAACGCTACAAAACCGAATTAGCCATCCCATTATGTTTGGCGAAAATGAGTATTTCATTGGCTCAAGTGTAGGCGTTTCGCAGTTTCCAAAAGATAGCGAGGAAGTAAACGAGCTACTTAGAAAAGCAGATACAGCTATGTATAAAGCGAAATCTCTGGCTACAGGGTCATATCAATTTTACAACGTTGTGCACGACGACAGCATAAAACGCATAGTTAAGCTAGGCAGTGAACTCAATTACGCCGTTGAACGGGATGAACTAAGGTTAGTATTTCAACCAATTTACGATCAAAATGATGCTATCAGCGGTGCGGAAGCACTTATTCGATGGGAACATCCAGAACTGGGCAATATCCCTCCTGATGAATTTATCCCTCTAAGCGAAGATAACGGTCTTATTGTTCCAATCGGCCTATGGGTACTCGACCAAGCATGTAACGTGCTTAAACAATGGCATATAATGGGTTTTACGCATTTAACAATGTCAATTAACGTTTCGTATCGACAGATTAATAATGATGATTTAGTTAATGAATTAGTCCAAACCTTAAAAAAGTATGATTTACCTGGCAGTTCCATTGTGCTTGAACTCACAGAGCGTGTGTTTGCTGATGATCTGAGCTTAGTTCAAAATAACATTTTGCAGTTTTCTCAGCTTGGAGTAGACACGGCTATCGATGATTTTGGTGTGGGTTATTCGAGTTTAAGTTATCTCAAGAAAACTGACTTTAGCTCAATTAAAATAGATAGAAGTTTTGTCAAAGACATTGAAACAAACACATCAGCTCGAAACCTGTGTGCCGCTATCATGTCAATGGCATCAAGCCTCGGACTGTCGGTGACTGCTGAAGGTATTGAGGAAAAAGAACATTTATCAATTCTGAAAGAAATGAAAATAAACAAATATCAAGGTTACTACATGTCTAAACCCATAACCGCCAAAGACTTTGAAGCCTTATTAATTAAGTAACCTGAATTCTGAGTAAATCAACAAAACGACTCTTTCAGTCTAAACCACCTGTTGTTAATAATAATGACCTAATGCAATACTGTATTTAGGTTTATTGTTAGCACTGCCATTTACTAACCAAGTTGAAATTAATTATGAAAACCTCTTATTTACTGATTGTTCTATCTGCCCTCGCCTTTTCACCGCAAAGCCATGCCGAAGGTTGGTTAGACTCGATTAAAAGTATGTTAGGTATGGAAGCTGAATCACCTGCCATGCCAAACGTAACAGATATGATTAGCTCAGTCAGTGAATCAGTTGGGATCGATAAATCTCAAGCTGAAGGTGGGTTAGCATCAATATTTAACTATGCCAAAGACAACATCTCAGCTGAACAATTCAGCGGATTAAGCGATTCATTACCTGGTCTTGATTCATTAATGGGCTCAGTACCTGATATCAGCAAAATGACATCAGAAGGTGGATTAAGTGGGTTAATGGACAAAGCTGCCAATTACAATGATTCGTTAAAAGCGATGAACGAGTTGAAAAAACAGTTTGAAGCCATCGGATTAAGTCCAGAAATGATCAGTAAAGTTGTCAGTAGTGCTAAAGCGTATCTCGATACAGATGAAGGTAAAAAAATCAAAGAACAACTAATGCAAGGGTTAAGTAAGCTCTCAATATAAATTGGCTTAGGCTTGCAGAGCATAGCCAACTTTTTTCCGTCTAATGCTTAGCCATTAGACGGAATTCCCTCCCAAAATTTTAAACGTAAAAAATTCACAAAAAATTTGTTCAATGCTCAGATTCAAACCATAGTAGGTAGTAATTTTTATAGGCTATGTTTGTATTAACTGTTGTTGAACACTAAACATACCGTTTTTATTGAACTTTTCATCATTGTCCAAATAT
>ENA-OSET01002491-OSET01002491.1-sediment-metagenome-genome-assembly--contig:-NODE-2491-length-17816-cov-8.186764_pt1 | contig 17816 bp, 19 predicted proteins | sample MGYA00237882_ERZ534229 | MGnify/ENA primary metagenome ERZ534229 (study PRJEB26408, sample SAMN06266212) | sediment metagenome | isolation source: Hudson Canyon methane seep mesocosm | place... | reverse complement strand
TTGAAGTCTACTATCAAATCCATCAACTGATAAGAAGGTGCTTTTTTTGACACTGACGTTAGCTGTTGGTCCAAAATGACCTGTGCTTAAATATTCTTTTACGGGAAAGCTAGTGATACTGTCATATTTCTCAAATAAAGTATTAGCCCAGTCCCAAGGGATTTCAACAGCTCCAGCTATATAATCATATTGTTGTATATAGGATTGTAAAGCTGTATACCAGTCTTTTTGTACGTATACTCCAGCATCTAAAAATGAAAAAACATCTCCTTCGGCTTTTTCCACACCAATATTTCTGGCATTATACGAGCCCTTATTAGGCGTTATGCAAATATATGAGATATTTATTGTTGAGTGGCACTTTATCAGTTCTGTGGCCATGTTAATATCTGTATTAAGACCACCATCAATGCAGATTATTATTTCAAAATCTTTTAGTTCAGGGTTATTGTTTAATAAAGTTGTAATGGTAGACTTTAACCCTTTGAAATCATTATAGACTGGAATTATTATGGATAAGTTCATCTGATGTTATTTTATTAAGGTGATTTCAGTGTTTATTTGTTGTATGTATTTGAAGTTTTTATTAAATATATAAACCCTAATTTGTTACATTGGTCAGCTTGTTAAAAAGACCAGTCAGGAAATTCTAGTCCTGAAAAAGTTCGCAAACTATCTATATCAGGAGTAAGTACATTAGAAAGCATTTCTTTTTCTTTAGGAGTAAGGCTTGGTTTTTTAAATTTTTTTCTAAGGGGTTTAGATAATTGTTGTATTTTTTTTACTAGGTATGGGTTGTTTATTTTTTTACAAAGTTCTATCTCTATAGTAGACTTGCGCTCTTTTACCCTTGACTCATGAAATAGCTCTTTAAGGATGTTTGGGTCATACTCAGGTGTTATGGATAAAAAGTTAAAAATATTATTAAGGGTTTTTGATGGATCTTTTCGTAACTGTTCTGACTCGATTATTAGTAAATTATTCTCTGGGTAATATTCTAAAAAAGCCTGTATTTGAAAAAAGTATTTACTTGTTTGAATATAGCTATTGTTTGTATCTTTTAAAATTTCTGATAAAGTTTGAGACTCTCTACCGTGAGCATAGTTATGAATATATTGGGAAGTAATTCTCTCTATTGGATCACGAACTATGTAAATTAGTTTTATTTTAGGTAATATTGAAAACATCCTTTCAGGAACCCCTGGGAATATATGGCGTTTTGAGTAATTAGGTGATGCCTCAAAAGCATATTGACCACTATCACTGAATTGTTGATTATACCAATTGATCCCTTTTTTGAATCCATCCTGTGTAAAAAAATCAGTCTCTTTCATTGAAGACCTCACAATATTAGGATGAGTAGCTATATATTGATATAAGCTTGATGTCCCACTCTTCATAGCACCAATTATTATAAAATTTGGTAACATTTATTTCTCCACTAGTTAATTTTAACGATACTCTGTATGTATAAAGTACTTCAATTCTAGTTATAACTTATGAATTAGCAAGCATTTATTTTGATCATTGAGTGTTACACTAAAAGGTGGATAACGAAGTCCTATGAGCGTGGATAATTACGAGGCAACCTTAATTTATGATAGGAAGTGAAAAATATTTGAAAAATATACTGTAATCCTATTTTTAATTCCTTGTTGGGCTTGGAAATTATAAGACCTACTTGTGGTGGTATTTGTTATCCAATTTTCTGGTTCTAGTGCATCCATAAGTGTTTTATCTGAACATTCAACAAGTTTATGATGGGGAATCCTTTTATAGAGTCGAAAGTTTTTATGTTTCAACATCTGTTTTATAAATAATTCTAGATTTATTCTGCTTTCGTAGTGTAATAATGCTTGGTGTAATTTGTTTATGTTGGCATAGTTTATTGTATTTTTTACTAAAATGTCTTCAAGAGTATAGTCAATTTTGTAGAGTCTTGGGTATTGCTGGTTTGATGAGTTTGCAATGCGTCTATAGATAGCAGCCATCTTAAATTTATGAGGTAATTGTTTAATATCGTTTAAATTAGCTGTTAACTTATCATTATTATTTGCTTGATAATCTCCATAGTTGCTCATATTACACTTTAAATATAAATCATTGAAAGAGCGGTAGACATAATGAATTAATTTATATTTTGATTCATATTGGGTTGTAGGCTGTTTCAGTTTACAATCATGGTCATCCATTGACTCACAAAGGCTTGTTTTAATAATATATTTACATTGACGATCTACAAAACCTGCGATTTTATCTGTATTTTCTATTACGCTGTAAGGGCTTATGACCCAATTTAAACGTATGTAATCATGTTTTAATAGTGGTGTAATATCAGAAACATCTAGGTATTCGTCTATATCGACACTGATAATATGTGTCGTAGTGATGTAGGGAATGGGTATGCTTTGTGAGCCTCGCAAAGGTATTTTATTTTGATAATCTATATATAATTTGATATTATTGAACTTCTTGCACTCTTTTTCTAAGTAGCTATATGGATTTCCTTTGGGAACAACGATGTGAATTTCTATACACCCTATAGATAAATAATGTTCAATAAAAGATTTGATATAAGGAGCTTCTGCATCATATGCTCTACAGATAACGGAGACAGTATTCATTATAATATTAGTTTCTAATCAATTTTTATTGTAAGTGATTATAGTATTCAGTAAATACTTTTCGTGGAAGAGCTTTTCTAAAAATCTTTGATATTAATATATCAGATTCATATAACTCCTTAATGTTCCAGTTTTTTAATTCATTATTGAATGGTCCATTAAAAAGCATAAATATTTTTTGTTCTTCATCAATAATGTCTTCTATAGCAATATCTTTATTTATAAATTGTGTTCTTGCATCTTCAAATGTAATGGGTTGAATTTCTTTTTCATCCAAATAATGTGTATTTCCTGAGTGACTGTTAACTATTTGGGTTAATAAACTTCCACCAAGTTGGTTGTAGTGAATTTCATTACTTTCTAATAAAATACTACGTTGCTCACTAGAGTATTTGTTTATTATAGATGAGTTAGCATTAGCACCATAAAAACCAACGCTAATATGATTTTTTCCATGTGATGCTCTTTTCATACATAAGAAATCAACAGTATTTAAAAGACTAAAATATGGGTCTAGGTCATCAAGTATAATGGCATCAGCATCAATATAAATCCCCCCATATCTTTGTAATAAGTGCGCTCTTATTACATCACATTTAACAGCTATATTTTTTCTGGGGGATTGAAATTTTCGTAAAAACCGGTCAACTCGTCCTTGTATATCTACCTGAATATTATTTGTTATATTTGTAATGCCTGGTAAGTATTTTTCTACATTATCTGGCGTTACAATTACAAGGGTACAGTTTCTTAAATTATGCAGCATTGTCCAGCGACTCAATGTTATATAAGGCGGTTCTGGACAGTTCTTTCTATTTTCCCAGTATATCCAAACTATTTTTCTCATTTATTTCAACCTTTATATTCGGTTTTTTTAATTGTTGTATATAAAAACTGAGTAGCAATAATACTCGTTTGACCTAGCCATTTTATAGTCGGTAATATCGCTAAAGCTTGAAGTGCATAATAAAATGAACTTTTAAATTTTTTCTGCTTATATAACTCCATTGTGATTTTTTTAATGATATAACCTTTACGTGTTTTACAATGTTGTATTAGCGTTTTGTTTTTTAATAAAAGAATGCCTTTATCGGCCGTTCTTTGTTGGAATAATAGTTTTTCTAATAGGTTAGTCAGAGTAGATGCGTTGCTACTTTTAGATTTATCTGGAACATTGTGCAAAGCTGTTGTTGTTTGATCATATAAAATACAAGTAGCTTTATCTAATGCCCTAAGGTATATATCTCTATCTGGTTCATAGCGTAAATTTTCATCCATCCCTCCAATTTTAAAATATAACTGTGTTGAAATTGCCCAACAATTCATATGTGGGAACCCTGTTGCTAATAATAGTTCTTCAATTGATACTGGAAAAACTGTTTGTTTTAGGCGTGGGTCATTTTTGGGTAGTTTCTCGGGTAGGTTTTCTACCCAAACATTTTTAATATGTGTATTATCTTGGGTAATAGCTTTTTGGTTGGCAAAATAAAAATCAGCATTGTAGTTTGTGATTTCATCGGCGGCTCGTTCTAGAAATGTATTATCAATCCACCAATCATCATCATCTAAAAAACAAATATATTTGCCTTTGGCTTTATCTGCACCTTGGTTTCTTGCAAAACAATGGCCATGCCCTCTTGAACGTTCTATAAGCTTAATGAATTGGACTTTATCAGGCGTTTCTCGTTCTATTTTATTATAATCTTCGTAATATTCAGCACTTGTTCCATCATTAACGACTATAACTTCAAAATTTGTATAGACTTGAGCTAAAACTGAATCAAGAGCAGTTTTAAAATCGTTAGGTCTATTTCTTGTTGGAATAATAATTGAGAAAAATAACTCTTGGTTTTTCATTAATAGACCGCTATGAGGGTAAGGACAGGTGTGATTTTGAATTTTTTATTATGGTGTTTCTTATTTGATTATAAAACTTATTAAGTTCTATGATCTTATCATTTTCAATGGTTATATTTGAATAGATATTTCTTTCCTTAATTAGCTTACCTTGTTTTAAAGTTTTTGAACTATCACCTGATTTTGTGAGCCCTGTCATTTTTTGTATTTCATACTCTGCTGATAAAGGTGATGATAAGGACAGTTCCTTTTCTAAAAATAAGAAGAGTTCATTTGTGTTTGTTTTAATACAGTTGGCATCCAAGTATATATAATTACCTTTTAGTATGAATGAGTACTGTTCTAATTGCTTTAAGCGATTGGTATAGTATTCAATCGCTCCATTTATAGTTGTATATTCATGAGAAGGATTCGACTTTTCAAAAAGATTGATAATACTTGGAATTGTCTCTTTTGGCTCTCGTAAAGAAAAAATTATTTTTGCTTTGTCTTTTACTAAGTTACAGTTAATAAAATGCTCATTATGTAGCACTTTGTCAAAAATATACCGAGATTTTTTTTTAATTTTATGGTTTTCTAGATATATTAGTTTTTGCCTTACTAAGCTTTTCCAGCTGTAATAACCAATATGCATTTCATAATAACCATTTATTGCTGGATTATTCCCTAGAATATGTCCAAATAAACTAGTATTTGCCCGCATATGGCTAAGTAAAATAATAGGTTCTAGTTTCTTTAGAGCATAAACTTTATTTATATGATTAAACATTATGTCCATTCTTTAAATCTATTAATGATGTGAATTTACCATTTATTTCTTGACTAAAAAAATTTAGATATTCATCAATTGTTTTTAAGAAATTGATTAGGTCATTCGTAGTATTAACATAAGGAGACCCACCTAACATAAGTGTCGAACTATGATAGGTAAGACAAAATACTTTATGGTTTTTATTAACCATACTCAAGGTAAGTCGTTTTAGCTCATCAAGAGTATGTCCTTCAGGTGATAACCTTATCCGCTCAAACAGTCTTAGTTTTGATAGAATCCCTGGAACTTTAAGTTGAATTAATTTTTTCTGTTGTGTGGTGTTATAAAACCTATTACCAGCTTGTGATAATAATCCAACATAATCCACAGTTAGTGGGATTTCTAGAATATCATTGTTTGAAAACCAGTAGGGTTGGCAGTTATTGATATGTGAGAAATCTGGACCTTCATAGCTACGAAAATCAGTATTAGGTACAATGCTACAATCTATTGTATAGCCAAGTTTTTTTAAAATATCAGAAGTGTTTTTTGCAACACCATAACGGCCAGCTTTATAAATTGTTGGTTTGAATCCAAAGTTGTCAGTAATGGTTTCTGTCAGTGTTTTTAGCTTTTGGTATTCTTGCTCGTAACTTAAGTTTCCAGGAAATGAATTACGATTATTGACTTGCTCGGTAAATGGCGGGGTTACCCAAGGGTGTAGATGAGCGCCAATATCACAAAGTTGATTGTCATAGAGTTCTTTAAGCGGGGCTATACCTTGTGCTTGGCTGGCAACTGGATAATCAATAACATAGGTAGGTTTGATATTGTATTTAGCAAATATTTCTTGAGCTTTTAGCTGATGAGCTATATTTTTTACTTGGGTATTTTTTCTATCAAATGGTTTATTCCAATTAAACTCTTCCTCTGTATCAATAACAATTAATAATACGGGGTGTTTTAATTGACTGGTATCAAAAAGAGTATTTGATGGTGCTAGCATATTTCAGTTATTTTTTTGACTGAGGATTGTATTTGTTTAAAACAGTTTCTGTATTCATCTAACGAATTACCATAGGGGTCATCAATTTCCAATGATGCTTTATGGTCTGGGTTTAAGCTACCTAATAGATAAGCTTTTTCACTAAATTGGGGATATTCAGTTTTTAATCTTATTAGATGTTCTATTTCCATAGCAAAGATAATATCAGCAGTTTCAAGCATAGCGGTATTTACCATACTTGATGAGCAATTTGTCATATTTATATTATTTTCTTGCGCAATTTTAATCATATTAGGATCAGCAGGGCGGTTATTTATGGGATGAAAGCCTGCTGATTGTATGTTTAGAGTTGCTGTATCATTCTGTTGTAGATAAATACATTCTGCTGCTGCACTGCGATTTATATTGCCATAACAGAGGAATAGTACACTTTTTGATTTTAATAAAGGCTTTTTTAGCGCTTGTGACTGTTTTATTCTTAAGTGTTTTTTATATAGCTTTTTCTTATTGATAAAATCATAACTAAAATTGTAGAACCAAGAAACCGTGTTAGCTAATTCAACGAAACCAGGTTTCATATCTTGGTAGTAAAATGCATCAAAGTGATGCTTATAGTGAAATATGGAAAAAAAGTCTTTGATCAAAAGACTTTTTTTAGGCCATTTTATTAATGGACTATTGTCTCTACGGAAGATAACTTGAATATACCAATATAAGTCTTCTTGAATTTTTCTAGAAAAATGGCCTATTTCTGATTGAAACTGTTCTGGGTGTTTATTATCAATAAGTAACTGGTATAAATACCAAGGAAAATCAGAACCAGAAGAAACAGCCAGTGGTAAGGAGCCCCAAAACCGTCCATTTATTTCCATCAAGCAACTTTGGTTATTGGTTTCATTATATTTAAATTCAACCATGGCAACACCATGCCAATTTAAAGCTTTAATTAGGTCTTGAGAGTACTTGAGTAATGTGGGATTGATTGCAACACTTTTACGTAAACAGCTTCCACCCCCTGTTAGTGGCAGTTCGTGTTGGCGCTGATGTTGAAAGGCATGAATTATTTTTCCTTGGTCAGCAATTAATTCAATACCTACTCCAGTACCTTCAAAATATTCTTGTAAGATTATTTCGCTATTTTTTAATAGTGAAATAACTTTTTTTTGTAACTCTTCTTTACTAAATGCATAGTCTACTGTTAATTTTGCTCTTATGTCATTTGCTGGGTTTGTAATTGAACGTGAGGGTTTAAGAACGATGGGGTAGTGTATATGTTCGATGCAATTTTTTAGTTCTTGGTGATTTGTAATTGTATAGCTTATTGGAACAGGAACCCCTAGCTCTTTAGCTAGTTTAAATGTTTGTGCTTTATCTGTGACTTGTTCTAACGCTGAATCATCAGCTACTGCTAAAATTGTTTTTTGTTCAATTTGTTTGCGAATTTTAGCTAGCGGTAAAGTGGTAAGTTCTGTGACGGGAATAACTAATTCATAAGTGTTGATATTTAGCCGATCAAGGATTGATTTGTAAAAATCATCTGTATTAATCAGTGGGTTGGGGTAGGTAAAGAAGTTATGTGTATATTTTGAATGTCGACAAATAGCATTATCTTCTACAGCTGCTACGGTTATCATCAATCCTTTTCTTCCTAGCGATCGTACTATAGCAAGTGTAGAGAATTGATCTCCATCAAGTATCAGAATGTGTTTTTTTTGTTTAGACATTTAAATTTGATGTTTAAGGTATTTACTAAGTACTTAGGTTAAGGATTATATGCTTTTTTGTATTTTAGTACAAAATGTGTAAAACTGAATTTTTAATTGTTCTTTAGTATCATTTGTATGGCATCTTGATGAAAAATATAATTGTTCTAACCTCTGGTTTATCGGGTAGTTCTGTTGTTACTCATTTATTGTCTAGAGCAGGGTATTGGTCAGGTCATTCTACTAGTAAAAAATCTGATTATGATACGCATGAAAATTCACGTTTAGTTGAGCTTAATAATCAATTATTGAAAATCTTGGGCTATGACCATGATTATAGCAAGGTTGTTATAGTAGAAAAAACCCTGCAAGCCGCTGAATTAGTTAATACGATAGATATTTCACCTTTTAAGGCATTTGTTGACGAATGTTCAAATCAAGCGCCCTGGATTTGGAAAGACCCTAGGTTGTGGGTAACGATGCCTTTTTGGATTCAATTATTAGATAAAAATGATTTTTTAGTGTTAGTCGTTGATAGGGAACCGTCTCAACGCTGGATTTCTGAAAATTTAAGACGCAATATCCAATCATATTCATACTGTAAGCAATATAATGATCAAATAAAAGAAATTATAGATAGTTTAATTTCTCAGCATGGATTAAAGGCTAACTTACTGGTATTTGATATGCTTATTAAAAATCCAGAGCTTACTTTATGTAATATTAATGAATTTGTTGGAAGCTCTTTAAGTATGGATGATTTGTTAAGTATTTATAATAAACCTTTATATAAAAAAACTAGAAGTTATCATGATTTGTTACTTGCTATTTTAATTTATCTTAAAAACTATAAATCAGCTTTAAATACGTAAGATGATGTTTAATATACTAAGGTATAAGTAATATGAATGAAATAAAAAAGTTATTATTTAGCTCTTGGATAGGGAGGTACTTATTTAAGACTGGAATTGTTATACATTTATCAATTTTAGCACTTGCTTGGTTTCCTTCTATTGTTTTACAAGAGCCTTTAAAATTTTTTATTGAACGAGTTACGAACTATTTATATTACTCGGGTGGAAGTGCTAGGCAGCGTTATTTGGGGAAAACTCTGCTTGAAAATTTCCCCATTAATAACTGGAGTGAACCAGATATTAATCAATTATCTAATATAAGGTCATTGGATCAATGGGTTGGTCAAGGAGCATCTAAAAATATAGAATATACTTTACAACAGTATGATGACGAAATACCTAAGCAGCCTGTTTTAGGAGCCTTTAAAAGTACTGTTGGACATTTAAAGTTGATTGATAATGTTACTGATTTTCTTAAAGCCATTAAATATGCCAAACCAGGCGATACGATTCAGTTAATGCCGGGCGATTATCACCTTAAAAAAAAACGTATCGGTATTTCGGTAGCTGGGTTTTCGACGGCACCGATTACAGTACGAGCCTCTAAATTAGGGTTAGTAAAAATATACTTTCACACATGGGAAGGCTTTATTGTGACTGCGCCTTATTGGGTTTTTGAAAATTTAGAAATACAGGGTCGTACAAAAGGCGGTGAACATGCATTTCATGTCGTGGGTAAAGGTAGTTCATTTGTATTAAGAAATAATAAAATTTCTAATTTTAATGCCATCATTAAAGTGAATGGCTTGAAACATGGGGATAAATACTATTATCCTGATTATGGCTTAATAGAAAAAAATACGTTTTTTAATACTACAACGAGAAGAGCTAAAAGTCCTGTAAATTTGTTAAATATTAATAGTGTGAATAAGTGGGTTGTACGTAGTAATTTTATTTCTGATTTTTCTAAAGGTTATGGCAATTACAGAGTTAGTTTTGGTGCCTATATGAAAGGGAATAGTACTAAGGGATTATTTGAAAATAATTTAGTCATTTGTGAAAACATTTTACTTTCTAATACAGAACAAAGAATTGGGCTATCCTTTGGTGGAGGTGGGACGGATAAGCAATACTGCCGTGATCAAGTATGTGATGCAGAGCATACACAAGGGGTTATGCGTAATAATATTATTTTAAACTGTTCTCATGATGTGGGGATTTATCTAAACAAATCAAAAGAGACTGAAATTTATAATAATTTGATTTTTAACAGTTTAGGTATTGATGTACGATTTGGCTCATCAAGTGCAACAATTTATAATAATATTATTTCTGGGCGTATTAAAAGCCGTGATGGAGGCCTGTACATAGAAGAAAACAACCTTATAGACCAAGATTGCCTTGCGACAGATCGCTTTTTTTCTGGGTGTTCTTTTTTGAATTTCTATTGGGATATTGTCAATTCAAATACTTTATTGAAAAATGGAAGTGATATTTTAGGTAAAGGTATAGCAGCTCCTTTTAAAAAAGATTTCTGTGGTAATGCTATCAGTGCGGATAATTTAGACATAGGCCCTATTCAATATAGTAATAATTTAGAGTGTATGGCAAATAAATTTAAATTCTAGAAATGGTTAGAACATGAAGTTATTTAGAATATATATTATTTTTAGCAGTATTATTTTTCATATTGTAGCTTTGATTATTTTTGTTAAATTTATAGGTTCACCACTAACCATTGTTAGTTTTGTTGGTGATGTACTTACTAAGTTATTAGGGTTTTAGTTACTTGTATTTATTGATTTAGGCGTTTATGAATTATAAAACTATAAGTTGACCAAAAACAGGATCAAGAGTATTTAGCAAGAGAGCTTGTTTATTATGATCTTGTGCTCCGTACCCGGACTTTAGTCGATTATACGACCCCACCATTTTTAGCTGGGGGTGTTTAGTAAGAGTGTAAGTAGATCAATATGAAGAGAAAATGCAGAATAATGTCCCTGTTGTCAATGTCATGAAAAATAAAGCTATATTTTTAGATAGAGATGGTGTCATTAATAAAGAAAAAGATTATGTCTATAAAATAGATGATTTTGTTTTTATTGATGGGGTAGTTGATGCTTGTTTGAAACTCGTCAGTACTGGTTATAAAATAATTGTTATCACGAATCAAGCAGGTATAGGCCGAGGCTACTATACAGAAAAGGATTTTGGGGTTTTGACTGACTGGATGTTGGTTTCATTTAAGAAATTAGGAGTTAGTATTGATGCAGTTTACTTTTGTCCTCATCATCCAGTTTATGGGCAAGGAGATTACTTAATTAATTGTCAATGTAGAAAACCTGAGCCAGGCATGATAATTAAAGCAGCTGCAATACATAATCTTGATTTAGAACATTCTTTTTTAGTAGGTGATAAATTAAGTGATATAAAGGCTGGACAAGCTGCTGGTGTAGGGCAGAATTATTTTGTAAGAACTGGGAAATTGATACCACAAAAAGAGGGAGCATTAGCTGATGGTATTTTTGATACTTTATATGATGTAGTAAATTTTATTTCTTCTAAACAATAAATAGCATGAATTCAATTCTTTATTTGGTACATAGACTGCCTTATCCTCCTAATAAAGGGGATAAAATCACTTCTTTTAACTTACTTAAATACTTATCAAAAAGGTATAAGGTTTATTTAGGGTGCTTTATTGATGACACTGAAGATTGGCAATATTCTGAACATGTAGAAAGTTTTTGTGAAGAATCATGTATTGTTGATTTAAAACCTAAAAAAGCAAAAATTTTAAGTATACGTGGGCTTTTTACGGGAGAACCTTTAACAATCCCTTATTACAGAAATAAGCAACTACATAACTGGGTTGACAAGATTATAGAGCAGAATAAAATTGATTCTGTTTTGATTTTTTCAGGTGCAATGGCTCAATATGTTTCTGGAAAATTAGATGATAATATTAGATCTGTCTTAGACCTTGAGGATGTCGATTCTGATAAATGGCGACTTTATGCTAAGGATCACCAATGGCCGATGAGTTGGCTCTATAAACGGGAGTCAGAACGATTACTTGCTTTTGAAAAAGCGATGGCTGATGAGTTTGATGTAACAGTACTTGTTTCTAAAGAAGAAGCTGATTTTTTTAAAGAATTAGCCCCTGATTTAAGTAAAAAAATTGTTAATCGAGTTCAAGGAGTTGATAGTGAATTTTTTTCTCCTGAGTTGAGTTATGAAAACCCATACCCTGAAAATGCCCTTGTTTTAACTTTTACAGGGGCTATGGATTATTGGCCAAATATAAATGCAGCAGTTTGGTTTGCAGAAAATATATTTCCAACAATAAAGCAACAATTTGAACATGTATATTTTTATATCGTTGGAATGAATCCTTCTGATGAAGTCAAAAAACTGGCTGAAAAAGAGGCTGTTTTTGTGACAGGAGGAGTGCCTGATGTTAGACCTTATATTGCTCATTCTACTGTAGCCGTTGTGCCTTTGCGATTAGCTCGTGGGATTCAAAATAAAGTGTTAGAAGCAATGGCAATGGAAAAACCTATTTTAGCAACCAGTAATGCTATGCAAGGTATTGTTCAGCCGACTGGATTTATCCCGTTAGTTGCTGATGATGAATTGTCTATGGCCAAGGGTGCAGTCGATATACTTTCAGGTAAGATTAAGCAAGATGTCAAAGTAGGTAGAACTTGCGTTTTAGAACATTATAATTGGGATACAAATTTACGACGAATTGAATTGTTACTGAAAGATGGGCTTAGTTAGATTTTGGACTATAGTTATCAACAGGTAAAAATATTATGTTATTTGCACTTTTATAATTCTAAAATAGTCGTAGGAACAACTACAAAATGAAAATAATTAGATCCAGAGCTCCATTAAGGTTAGGGCTAGCTGGTGGTGGTACTGATGTTTCTCCATATTGTGATGATTTTGGGGGCGCTGTTTTAAACGCAACAATTGGTATGTATGCGCATTGTACAATTGAACCATTAGATGATAATAAAGTTTATTTTATTGCTTCAGATAGAAATGAGAGTTTTGAAGAAAAAGCATTAATTCAATTTAATTATGATGGTCTTTTAGATTTACATAAAGGTGCTTATAATCGTATTGTTCGAGAGTTTAATCATAACAAACCTTTACCTTGTCGTGTTATCACCTATTCAGATGCATTAGCAGGATCTGGGTTAGGGTCTTCATCTACAATGATGGTTGCTATTTTAACGGCTTTTGTTGAATGGTTAAGTTTACCCTTAGGTGAATATGAAATTGCCCATATGGCATATGAAATAGAAAGAGAGGAAATAGGTTTATCTGGCGGAAGACAAGACCAATATGCAGCTACTTTTGGAGGCTTTAACTTTATGGAGTTCAATACAGGTGGGCATGTCATTGTAAACCCATTAAGAGTGAAGAACTGGATAATAAATGAGTTAAATAGTTCTATGGTGCTTTATTTTACTGGGGTGTCACGTTCATCAGCCAGTATTATTGATCAACAAATTAAACAATTTAAAACTAAAGGGTCAGCCTCTTTAGAGGCATCGCATAAAATTAAGAATGATGCTTATGATATGAAAGAAGCATTACTAAAAGGAAATATACCTAAGTTTGCAAGTATTTTAGATAGATCCTGGCAACAAAAACAAAAATTAGCCCATAATATTTCTAATCCTGAAATTGATAGCTTGATGTTAGAAGCAAAAGAAGTCGGCGCATTGGCCGGTAAAGTTTCTGGAGCTGGTGGAGGAGGGTTTGTTATGTTTATTGTTGATCCAATAAATAAAATGGGTTTGGTTTCTATGCTTTCTAAAAAACCTGGTACTACCGTTAATTTTAATTTTGAAAAACAAGGTGTCCAATCATGGTTAGTGTAGAAGGCAGTTTTATTAGAGAACAAATTCAAGATTCGATAACTACTAAACAATTATTACTTGGAAGCGAATCAGTAATTGATTTAATTGAGCAAGTGGTTGAGGTTACTATTAATGCTTATAATAATGGTGCTAAAACTATGCTGGCAGGTAATGGTGGAAGTGCGGCAGATGCTCAGCATATTGCAGCTGAACTCGTAAATAAACTTTGTTTCGATCGTCCTGCACTTGCGTCAGTCGCATTAACAACGGATACCTCTGTATTAACGGCAGTAGTAAATGATTGTTCTGTCGAAACAATGTTTAGTCGACAAATTGAGGCCAATGGAAAGCAAGGTGATATTTTTATTGGGATTTCAACATCAGGTAACTCAGCCAATATAGTTATGGCATTAAAAAAAGCACGTGAAGCTGGTATTATTACTGTAGGCTTTACTGGGGAGAAAGAAGGGGAAATGGATAAATACTGTGATTATTGTTTGAAAGTTCCTTCAGCTAATACGCCAAGAATTCAAGAATGCCATATTTTGATGGGACATATTATTTGTACAATGGTTGAAGAGAATCTATTTGGACATTTAAAATGAAAGAAGCCATTATTTTAGCAGGTGGATTAGGAACTCGTCTGTATCCATTGACTTTAACAGTTCCAAAACCGATGGTACCCATTGCTGAAAAACCTTTTCTTGAATACTTGTTGAGCAGATTAATAGAAAAGGGTTTTATTCGAGTGATTTTATCAGTTGGTTATTTGGGTGAGCAAATTGAAGCTCACTTTGGTAGTAACTGGCAAGGTTTAGAATTAGTATATGCTTATGAAGATAGTCCTTTAGGAACAGGAGGAGCAATAGCTTTAGCTTTGTCTTTTACAAAGGAGGAATATGTATTAGTTTTAAATGGGGATACTTTTTGTGCTATTGATTGGCAAGCAATGGCTGCTTTTCATGTTGAGAAACAAGCTGATTTAACGATAGCTTTAAAACCAATGCAAGATTTTGAACGCTATGGCAATGTTGAAGTAATTAATGATCAAATTGTTTCATTTTCTGAAAAACAATATGTAAGCTCTGGGCAAATTAATACCGGGGTTTATATTTTAAATAAATCTTTGTTTACAAAGTTTTCTATGCCAGAAAAATTCTCTTTTGAAGTTGACCTTCTTCAATGTAAATTATCTGAAATTTTGGCAAATGCGTTCATGACTAATTCTTATTTTATTGATATTGGTATTCCAGAGGACTATCAGAGAGCACAAGTTGAATTAGCATTAGAAATTTAGCCGTGTTTTATGACAATTAAAATCACTAAGTTTGAGGAGTTATCGGATGAAGCTGTTTTATTATTAAAGGCAGAAGATATTGGTTTTTTTTCTTCTTTTGATTGGTATGAAAATTGGATTAATTCTGTATTAGATTTAAAAAATGAGGATACTGCTTTTTTAAATTATTATAAGCAGAATAGGTTGGCCTTATTGCTACCACTTAAGTTTAATAGGTTTTCACTAGAAAGTTTAACAAATTATTATTCCCCTATTTTTCAAATATTATCTTCCGAAAATTCATTTTCTTTATCTTTAGTTAGAGAGTTTTTATTGGAACTGAAAAATGAACCTTTCGCATGGGATGTTTTGGTTTTACAACCAATGGATAAGGGGGAGGTGTCATTAATTTCTGGTCTAAAAAAAATGGGATTACCAAATATTCCTTTCTATTGCTTTGCTAATTGGTATTTAGAAGTAAACCAACGATCGTTTGATGAATATTTTTCAGGACTTTCTTCTCGTGTTAAAAATACAGTAGCAAGGAAAACAAAGATTTTTTTTCAACTTGAAGGGGCAAAGGTTGAAATTATACATGATGCTCAAAGGTTAAAAAAAGGAATTCAGGCTTTTGAAGCTGTCTATGCCTCAAGTTGGAAAGGCCAAGAGACTTATCCTGAATTTATTTCTGGTTTGATATGTATGGCTTCAAAAAAGGGTGCGTTACGTTTAGGTATTGCTTATATAAATGATACCGCTATTGCGGCGCAGTTATGGGTTGTGGCAGATGATACTGCCTATATTTATAAGTTAGCTTATGATGAAAAATATAAAAAATTATCAACAGGAACTATTTTAACGGCAACATTAATGCGCTATGCTATAGATGTTGATAAAGTAAAATGTGTTGATTATTTAAGTGGTGATGATGCTTATAAAAAAGAATGGATGTCACATAGGCGAGAGCGGTGGGGAATTATGATCTTTAATTGGCGATCATTAACCGGCTGTTTAAAAATGATTAATGAATTTACTCGGTTTTATTTTAAGAAGTTTTTTATAAATAAAAAGTATTAAGTAATTTAGGTGTTTATGTCTATATCAACAGAAGTTAAAGGGGTTTTAATCAGTGTATTACAACTTAAAGGGGATAATGCTGTTTTATTGGATGATACGCCTTTATTAGGGGCATTCCCCGAATTTGATTCTATGGCGGTTGTTTCTATTCTAACGGCATTAGAAGAAATGTTTGGTTTTTTTGTCGAAGATGATGAGATTGACGCACAAATTTTTGAGACTGTTAGTTGTCTGGTTAAGTTTATTGAACAGAAAATATAATTTTTCAGGGTATGTTGAAGCATAAAATAACACCTTTATTTATTTCTAGTGACTTTGGAGCGCTTTTTGCGATGTATTACGCACCTATTGCTAGTAATGCTTCTCAATGTATTCTCCATATCCCTGCATTTGCTGAGGAAATGAATAAATCAAGACATATGGTTGCCATACAAGCTCAAGCCTGGGCTGAACAAGGCTATTCTGTTTTAGTGTTAGATTTGTGGGGGACTGGAGATAGCCACGGTGATTTTTCTGCCGCGACTTGGGATATCTGGTTAAAAAATATTGATACAGCTATAACCTGGCTGCAGGATAAAGGCTATCAATCGATTAGCCTTTGGGGCTTACGGTCTGGAGTTTTATTAGCAATAGAGTATATAGGTAAATATAATGCTCATATTGATAGACTAATTTGTTGGCAGCCCGTTTTAAATGGTGAGCAGTTTATCATGCAATTTCTACGCTTGCGTATTGCAACAGCCATAATAGATAAAAAAAAGCCGCAAGAACAAACATCAGATTTAAAAAAACAATTAATAGATGGGCAGAGTGTTGAGGTTGCTGGTTATTGTTTAAATCCTGAACTTGTTGTTCCAATGGTATCAGTTGAAATAGAGGAAATTAATTTTGACAATGTCAAACAGATTCATATATTTGAGCTAACGCTGGGAAGTGAAGAACAAGTACGTTATACGACAACTCAGTGGATAAAACAGATTGGAACTAATGCATCGCTTGATATCATTAATGGCTGTTCTTTTTGGGCAACGCAAGAAATATCTGAATCAGTTGAGTTGATAGCTTTATCTTCAAAGAGAGTAACATAATGGCTTTAAAGCAAACAGCAGTTGTAATGACTGCAGAAGAGTATTTAGCAGGTGAAGAAATAGCTAAAAATAAGCATGAATTTATTGATGGAGAAATTTATGCTATGTCTGGTGCAAGTAAAAATCACGAGAGAATTTCTGGAACTATTTTTCGAAAAATTGGGAATTTTTTAGAGGGTTCACCTTGCGAGCCTTTTTCATCTGATGTGAAAGTAAAAGTTGGTAGTGATTTTTTTTATCCTGATGCCATGGTTGTTTGTGATGATCAAACTGAAGATGATTATTATACTGAGACACCTACCATTATTATTGAAGTGTTCTCTAAATCGACTCGGCGATATGATGCAACCATTAAGCGAACAGCCTATCAATCTATTCCTACATTACAAGAATATGTTTTAATCGAACAGGACTTTGTCGATGTTGAGGTCAGTAAAAAAAAAGATCAATGGAGCTCTAGGCATTATTTATTAGGGGATTCTTTAATCCTAGAATCAATTGGTTTAACTATAAAGGTGGAAGACCTATATCAACGGGTACAAAATGAAGATATGAGAGAGTTTCTAATAAGTCGTGATAAACCATAAGGTTAAGCATTAATGACTAGGGCCGAAGAATTACCTATCGTTTTTTCCTGTCAATCAGAGCAATTGATAGGAATGATTCATAAACCAGAGAGTACCTCTGCAATAGGTGTTTTAAT